>ENA-OQAS01000663-OQAS01000663.1-human-gut-metagenome-genome-assembly--contig:-NODE-663-length-17755-cov-3.969707_pt1 | contig 17755 bp, 24 predicted proteins | sample MGYA00242733_ERZ504523 | MGnify/ENA primary metagenome ERZ504523 (study PRJEB26092, sample SAMD00036239) | human gut metagenome | host: Homo sapiens | study: EMG produced TPA metagenomics assembly of...
CTTGCAAGCCGGGAACTGCACCGGCGTTTCCACCGTCTGCCAGCCTTGGGGCAGCTCCACCGTGAACTGCCCGGCGCTCTCCTCTGCCCCAGCCCACGGAACCAGTCGGCGTCCAGTGCGTTGTTCATCTTGTTGCAGACCCATGCGGGCGAGAATACTTCGCCTTTTTTGCGGGTGCGCTGCTGCTGGGTGTCGGTCTGCTTCATCATCCGGGGCAGCACCACCTCGTAGTGGGTCAGCCCGAGCTGCTGGGTGGTGATCTGGGATCTATCCGTGACAGATTCGTACATCACCGTTTGCAGCTCCTCCGGCGGGTCAGTGGCCAGATGATGTTTTTACCGGTGGATTTATCTTTTAGTAGCGTATCCAGCACCGCCTGCACTTCCGGTGCGTGAAAGTCGATCAGTTGTTCCAACGGGGATTCCCTCGCTTTGCCTTAGCGTTGCGGCGGAAGTAGTATTTTTGTACTAGTTCGCCTTATACTAGTATTATACAGCTACTTTTCGCCTTGTCTAGTATTGTACAGCCACTTTTCGTCAAAAGTAGGAGTGATTCATATACTAGTAGTAAGGAAAGGTGGTCAAGCTATGCTTGGGGAACGATTGGCAGAACTCCGCAAACTGAATGATGACACACAGCAGACCCTTGCGGACAAACTTGGTATCTCCGTTTGGTCTATCCGTGCGTGGGAACAGGGAAAGAGCTACCCCTTCAGCAATGTGCTGCTTGCCATCTGCAAGCTCTACGGCACCTCCGCCGACTACCTGCTGGGCTTGACCGACATCGACCCCTCGGACGAGGTCCGCAAACAGCGCCAGCGCCTGACCGAAGAAGAGCAAAACGAGATGCACCGCTACGAAGAATATTTGCTCTGGAAACGCAAAAAATAAGCCGCCCAGCGAGACCGTAAGGTCGCTGGGCGGCTGTTTTTGCTATATGCTATATTTTACCTGTGGGATGTTCTCAAAACTTCAAAATAATGTTCTGTTCTATACCTATCCATTTTACTGAATGTAGGCTTTAGTTCTTCATACTTTTCAAATAGCTGTTCTTTCCGTGCATCAAATAGAATCGCCAATAATGTATAGCTACTGTTCTCTTTGTATTGATTCATTGGGGCCAGCGGAAAATACTTTCTATCAAGGAACTCGTCTAGCTTTCCTTCAAGGATATCGCTCATGCGTGCCCTTTCAAAATGCCAAATTGAAAGTTGTCCAGCATATTCTTCAGAACATTTATCATCTATTCGTTTGCGAAGGTATTCAATGTACTTGTCTGCAAGATTTTCTCGTGCCGTGCGAAGAACTTCATTGTAAGATTCACTAATACTCTGATTTATATTCATGAAATATTGGCTATCATAAGAACTCACCCTTTTCACACCTTCGCCAGAAAATTCTTCTGCAAACACTGTCATTAGCATTGATTTATAGGTATCAAGCAATTCGCCATCATCGTCATTCAAGACACACCACCAAGTATCCAGTTCATTGGCAGTCATTGTCAAATCATAGGACGTTTTAGCATCTGTCAGTTTTTCTTTCCAGCTTTTTAAGTACTCTGCTATTTCATCGTCTGTTTTATAAAAATTCGGTTTGATTCCTACTTCAACAAATAATTTATGCTGGACTTTAAGGTCCTCCTCTGTCAGTGGCCTTTTACTCTCATAGTATGAATACAATTCATTTATAAGAGCATCGCTTGACTTTATTCCGAGTAGATATTGTTTGACTCTCGATTCAAAGTAGTTTTGAAGTGTTCTTACTGTTTTGTCGAACTCACTTTTTGTTTCCTCTTCAGTGAGCGGTTTATAATAGAGTTTGTCTGTATCTTCAATAACGATTGCAAAGCATATAAGCCGAACCTCATTCATAAACATTTCGTCATGAATTGATTTGGCATATTGTTTTACATCATTATAAAAATCTTGAGCTTTTTGAAGTGTTCTCAAATTTTTATCGGGTGATTTTGCACAGTTCATCAGCAAAATCACCTTGTATTCCCAATTTAGACCAATTAGCACTTTTGGAGTTCTCTGTAATAGTAAAAGTCCGATCAATCACTTTTTCCCTATATTTCTCAAAATCCTTCTTATCTGTAATTTCTTCAGAGTTTGCAATAAGAACCACCTGAATGTGATTATTAGATTTCAGTTTTTCAACCACGCCAAAAAATCTCTCAATTCAATGCTTTCTTTGCACCGTTCCAAATCATCGATTACAACAATGTGCCCTTCATCAAATTTTCGTGTAATAGAGTTCACCATATCTTCTTCAGAAAAATGGCTTTCTAAAATTGTGCTTACACTTTTTGCTCTATCATCAAAATTTCCGAGGATTCTGAATGAGTCTTTTAGGAATTCAACAATCTTCCCTCCGTTTGATGTATGAAGAAGCAGCTGATATAAAATTTCATGATATATCTGCTGAACATCCTCCATTCCAAATAACGAAACCATACAGGTTCTATCTTTTTTATCTTCAAGTGCCTTTTCTACAACATAAGATTTACCAATTCCCCAAGCGCCATCAACTAAGATACATTTATAAGATTGCTTATCAATATTTCGAATGATATTTTCAACATAGTCAGCATTCATTGATTCTACCTCACACGAAAAGAAACTACTTTTATATCATTGTTGCAGTATGCTTCTTTAGCCCATTTCGCCGCCGCATTCGTTGCAGAAAGCAGCCGTGATCTCAAAAGTATACTCCTTTTCCCGGATGGTCTGGTTGATTTTGATTTCTTCAGGGTGCAGCTCGTTTCTCTGCGGCATTCTGTACAGAAATCCCTCTGATTTTCCATGGCGGCACGCTCCCTTCCGGTTTTACATTCTTTTTTTATTGTATCCCTACCTTTGTTTTTCGTCAACAATAAAGCCGCTGACAGTCTGCCGCTTGCAGAATCCATCAGTGGATTTCATGAGTCTTCAAATCCCCTAGACACAAAAAATCGGCACTCCGCTTTTCAGCGAGTGCCGATTTTGTTACCCTATAGTGCGCTTTGATTTTTGGCGTAAGTGGCGTAAGTTTGGCGTAAATCCGCTTTTGCGCGCTCCAAAAATCAAGGATTCATGCGGTTTTTGGCAGCTATTAGTACATGCCGCCCATACCGCCCATGTCACCGCCTGCAGCAGCGGGTGCAGCAGGGGTTCCGGCAGATCAGCGACCAGGCTTTCGGTGGTCAGCACCATCTCAGCGACGGAGGCTGCGTTCTCCAGAGCGGAACGGGTGACCTTGGTGGGGTCAACGATGCCAGCAGCGATCATATCGTCCACAAAGACCTCGTTCTGAGCATCAAAGCCGTAGTTGGGCTTGTTGGCAGAGATGATCTTGTCGATGATGACACTGCCTTCCAGACCGGCATTCTTAGCGATCTGGCGCAGAGGAGCTTCCAGAGCCTTCAGAACGATCTTGGCACCGGTGCGCTCGTCGCCTTCCAGCGTGTCGCACAGCTCGCGCACAGCGGGGATCGCATTGATAGGAGCAGTGCCGCCGCCAGCAACAACACCTTCCTGAACAGCAGCCTTGGTTGCGTTCAGAGCATCCTCGATGCGCAGCTTCTTGTCCTTCATCTCAACTTCGGTAGCAGCGCCGACCTTGATGACGGCCACGCCGCCAGCCAGCTTTGCCAGACGCTCCTGCAGCTTTTCACGGTCGAAATCGCTGGTAGCGGCCTCGATCTGGCTGCGGATCTGAGCGATGCGGGCTGCGATGGCATCCTTATCGCCTGCACCGCCAACGATGGTGGTGTTCTCCTTGGAGACCTTCACCTGACGGGCATGGCCCAGCATCTGGACGGTAGCATCCTTCAGCTCATAGCCCAGATCGGAGGAGACCACCGGTGCCGCCGGTCAGGGTTGCGATATCCTGCAGCATTTCCTTGCGGCGGTCGCCAAAGCCGGGAGCTTGACAGCGCAGACGTCAGGGTGCCGCGCAGGCGGTTGACGATCAGAGTGGACAGAGCCTCGCCCTCAATGTCCTCAGCCACGATCAGCAGTTTCAGACCGTTCTGCATCACCTGCTCCAGCAGAGGGACCAGATCCTGAATCACGCTGATCTTCTTATCGGTGATCAGGATAGCGGCGTTGTCCAGATCAGCCACCATCTTGTCGGTATCGGTGACCATATACGGGGTAAGGTAGCCGCGGTCGAACTGCATGCCTTCCACGATCTCGTTGTAGGTCTCAGCGGTGGTCTTGTTCTCCTCAATGGTGATAACACCATCGGAGGTGACCTTCTCCATAGCCTCGGCGATCAGACGGCCGATCTCGGGGTCGCCTGCAGAAATAGTGCCGACGCGGGCGATATCGTTGCTGTCCTTCACCTTCTGGCTGTGAGCTTGATGGTCTCAACAGCTTGGCAACAGCCTTGCTCATGCCGCGGCGGATATCCATGGGGTTTGCACCGGCGGTGACATTCTTCATGCCCTCGGTGACCATGGCCTGTGCCAGAACGGTTGCGGTGGTGGTGCCGTCGCCTGCTGCGTCGTTGGTCTTGGTAGCGACTTCACGCACCAGCTGTGCGCCCATGTTCTCGAACTCGTCCTTCAGCTCGATCTCCTTGGCAATGGTCACGCCATCGTTGGTGATGACCGGTGCACCGAACTTTTTGCTCAGCACCACATTGCGGCCCTTGGGGCCCAGGGTGATCTTAACGGTGTTTGCCAGGGTATCGATACCGGCACACAGTGCCTTGCGGGCATCCTCGCCCTGCTTGATCTGCTTAGCCATAATCAAATCGCTCCTTTAAAGCTCAATTTTCAAATATCAGAGGGGAAACTGCTCAGTCCTCAACGACTGCCAGGATATCGCCCTGACGGACGATGGTGCACTCTTCGCCGTCCACCTTGACCTCGGTACCGGAGTACTTGCTGGTGAGGACCTTGTCGCCGACCTTCACAGTCATCTTGACTTCCTTGCCGTCCACAACGCCGCCAGGGCCGACAGCGATGACCTCAGCCACCTGGGGCTTTTCCTTAGCACTGCCGGTCAGGATCAGACCGCCCTTGGTGGTCTCCTCAACCTCAACAGCCTTAATGACAACACGGTCTGCAAGAGGAATGATCTTCATAGTTCTTGCCCTCCTATAGTAAAAATATAATTTAAAACTTTGCTGTGTCCAAAGGGCTCATGTCGGCTCTTCGGTTCTTTAGCACTCCATTTCTCTGAGTGCTAAGTGTATTGTACTCATCTTGACCCAAAAAATCAAGACCTTTTTTGCTTCTTTTTGTTAAGAATTTATGACAGATGAAAAAATCAGCCGTACAGCGAAAAAGAGACAGCTTTCTTCTTGGAGAAAAAAAGCTGTCTCTTCTTCTGGTTTTTCATGTTCGGTCTGCACTCTGTGCCGTCCTCTGCGCTGCAAAGCGCTCAAAAGCAGGCTTTGGCAGAAGGATGCGCCCTGCCAGCGGCTGTACCTGTACAGTGATCTGCTCCTTGGGTGCGCATTCACCGTCTGCCGTGGCAACGATCGGCCCACGGCCATCCGCAGCGCGCAGGCTCACCTGCTTTGCGCGGCGGTAAATGAAATACGGCTCTGCAGCCCTGACGAGCTGACCGTTCTGGAAGTGCTTGCCGCTCTTGTACATTCCCAGCAGCTTTGCAATGGTCACGCGGCTCACCTTGCGGATGATATATACATCCAGCCAGCCGTCGTCGGGCTGTGCTTCCGGCGCTGCACAGAAACCGCCGCCATAGGTGCGGCCATTGCAGATGGCACACATCAGGCAGTCCACATCCAGCGTTTCACCATCGATGGTATACTCCACCCTGCGGCCGATGTGCCCGCACAGCTGTTCCACAATGGAAAGCACATAAGCCATCTCGCCGCCGCACAGCGGGATGCGCCGGAACTTCGGGATGCCGTAGCAACCTGCGCATCCAGACCGGCAGCGCAGATGGTGGCCGAAAGGCCAAGGCTGGTCTGCATCAGATCGATGCTCACCGGCCCACCGGCCAGCTGGCATCCAGATCCAGAAACTCTTCCTTTGTACCAAAGGTGCGCAGAAAATCGTTGCCGCTGCCAAAGGGCAGACAGCCCACGGCTGCATTTGCATAGCCATAGATCCCGGTGAGCGCTTCGTTGAAGGTGCCGTCGCCGCCGGCAGTGAAGACCCGCAGTTCTTCCCCGCTCTGCCGGGCCTGCTGCGCAGCGACATTGGCCAGCTCCCGGGCATGACCGGCGTGATTTGTGACCTGAATGGTATATTCTTCCGGCGCAAGCCTGCACGCGCGGCGGCAACATTGATCTGCTGCGGCAGCGTACGGGTGCAATCGGCCTTACCGGCAGTTGGGTTCAAAAGAAACAATGTGCGCATGGACTTCCTCCTGCAATTCTGTTGCTTCTATGATAACAGAAAACCAAAAGGATGCAAGAGCCAATCTCACAATGTCCCTGCCCCGTACGCACAAAAAAGGAGCGGATGTCTCCGCTCCCCCCTGCAGACAAAAAAATACCGCCCCGGGTCTTGTAACTCAGGGCGGTCCTTTTGAGCTTCAGATGCTTTACAGTGTTGCGGTTTCGTCCTCCCGCAGGACGATGGAACCATCCGCCGAGCAGTCCGCCGTCCAGTGCTGGCCCACGCAGGCCGTGCCGGATGCGATCTGATCCGCAAGTGCCTGCTCCACTGCCCTGTCCACTGCGCGGCGCAGTTCTCTGGCCCCGTAGGCAGAGCGGGCCTTTGCTGCCAGTGCCTGCCCTACCCGCGGTGTGTGATGCAGCTGGTAGCCGCTGCGGGCGGCACGCTGCTCCAGCTGGCACAGCATTTTTTCGGCAATGGCGCACAGGCTGTCGTCGGCCAGCGGACGGAATACGATCATCTCGTCCAGACGGCCTGCCAGCTCCGGCCGGAACCACTTTTTGCCTCCTCAATGGCCTGCGCAGACTGCTTTTCAAACACGGCTTCGCTGCCCGCCGCAAAGCCCAGCGGCGTGCTCTGACCCGCCAAAAACGTGCGCCGAGGTTTGAGGTGAGCAGTACGATGGTGTTGCGGAAATCCGCCTTGCGGCCCATGGCATCGGTCAGCTGGCCATCTTCCAGTATCTGCAAAAGGATGTTTTGAATGTCCGGGTGTGCCTTTTCGATCTCGTCAAACAGCACCACACTGTAAGGACGGCGGCGCACTGCTTCGGTCAGCTGTCCGCCCTCGTCATGGCCCAGATAGCCCGGCGGCGCACCCAGCAGCCGGGCAGCGGTGTGCTGCTCCTGATACTCCGACATATCAAATTTGAGCAGGGCTTTTTCGCTGCCGAACCAGCTGACCGCCAGCGCCCGGGCAAGAGCCGTTTTGCCAACTCCCGTAGGGCCAAGAAACAGCATGGCACCCATGGGCCGGCCCGGCTCGCCAAGACCGGTGCGGCTGCGCCGAATGGCACCTGCCACTGCAGCCACAGCCCGGCTCTGGCCCACGATCTCGGCGTTGAGACGTTCTTCCAGCTTGTCCAGCCGTTCCCGCTCCTGCTCACCTACCCGCTCCACCGGCACACCGCTGGCCTGCGCCACCACATGGGCGATATCGTCCGGCACCAGCGTGGGCTTTGACTGCTTTGCCTGCTCGGCCCGGATGCGTGCCGCCGCACAGGCTTCGTCCACAAGGTCGATGGCCTTATCCGGCAGAAAGCGCCCCGGCAGATATCGCACCGAAAGCTCCACCGCAGCCTGCAGCGCTCCGGCGGAAGGCAGACATTGTGGTAGCACTCATAGCGCGGCGCAAGCCCGTTGAGGATATCCAGCGCTGCGCAGGCGTAGGCTCCTCTACCTGCACCTTGCCGAAACGGCGTTCCAGTGCGGCATCCTTCTGGATGTGGGTGCGGAACTCTTCGGTAGTGGTAGCGCCGATAATTTGTATCTCGCCCCGGGCCAGCACCGGTTTTAAGATGCTGGCAGCATCGATGGCACCCTCCGCTGCACCGGCACCCACGATGGTGTGGAACTCGTCTACGAACAGGATGGAGCTGCCGTCCCGCACCAGCTCTTCCAGCAGGTTCTTGAACCGCTCCTCAAAGTCACCGCGGTATTTGGTGCCCGCCACAAGGCTGGCCATATCCAGTGCCAGCAGACGGCGGCCCTTGAGCGCACGGGGCACACGATCCGTGGCAATGCGCTGGGCCAGCCCTTCGGCAAGGGCGGTCTTGCCCACGCCCGGCTCCCCCACAAGGCAGGGGTTGTTCTTCTGACGGCGGCATAAGATCTCCACCATGCGGTCCAGCTCTGCTTCCCGGCAGAACACCGGGTCCAGTTCCCGTTCCGCAGCACGGCGGGTCAGATCCCGGCAGTACTTATCACTGGCGCGGCTGCCGCGCGGCGCACTGACCGTGGTCCGCGTCTGATACGGCAGTACGAACTGCCCGGACAGCTGGCGGCATTCCCGCACGGCATCTGTAAGCTGCACGCCCATGGATGCCAGCAGGATGCCTGCTGTGCAGCCGTCATCCTCCAGCATGGCACAGAGCAGATGTTCCGGCTCGGCCCGGTTCAGGTGCGCGTTCTGTGCCCCGATGATGGCGTAATCCATGGTGCGCTTGAGGTCCGGCGCAAGAGCGTAGCGATCCAGATGCAAAGCCGGTGCGCGGCGGCTCTCGGCCAGCTGACGGCGCACCTCCGGTTCCCGGATCTGCTTGCCCTCCAGAAACCGTGCTGCCGCCCCATGATCCTGCTGCAGGATCGCCAGCAGCAGGTGGCCGGTATCGGCTTTTTCGCAGCCAAGGTTCCCGCAAGCTCCACCGCACTGCGCAGCAGCTGATCCGACTCGTGCGAAAAGCCCTTGTACCCGCCAAAGCCAAGTTTTTCCCAAATACTCATTTGCCCGCTCCTTGCTGATGAAATTCGTTTTCACAAGAAGTATAGCCCCGAAGCACAGAAAAAAAACATCTCTTTCTGTCGGGATGGGAAAACAAAAAGGAGATACCCGCAGGCATCTCCCTTCGCTGTTTGATTTTTCAGTCCATTTCGGCCAGAGCCTTTTTCAGGTTCTTGGCGATCTGATCCGGGCAGCTGGTATTGCGGAAACCGCAGAGCGTGCCTCCATGCGGTCGATCACATCTTCGGCTTCATGCCCTTGACCAGACGGCAGATGCCCTTCAGGTTGCCGTTGCAGCCGCCAATGACCTCCATGGACGCAATGGTGTGGTCATCGTTCAGCACAAAGTTGGTCTGCTTGGAACAGGTGCCGCTGTTCGGGAAGCTGAATTCCTTGCTCATAGTTCAAAATCCTCTCTTTTTGACAGAAATCCCGACGAAGATCGTCTGCTTCTATTATAGAGCAGCGTGCCGGAATGTCAATGTGACCGGGTCACACATCAATACCGCGGCGCTTGTGGGCCAGCTCCAGAATGCGGGCCACCTGATCGTCTGCCGTGGTACAGGTACCCACCGGGTGCGGCACCTTGTGGTTTGCACCGTGGAAGTCCGTACCGCCGGTATGGATCAGCCCATACTGCTCACACAGAGCAGCACACTCGGCCCTGTCCTCCGGGCTGTTGCGGGGGTGCTCCACCTCAATGCCGTCGATGATGCCCTCTTTGGCAAGCTGACGCACCAGCGGCATGCTCTTGTAAACGGTCGGGTGTGCAAACACCAGCACCGCACCGGCAGCTTTCGCCGTGGCGATCACTTCCTGCACCGAGGGATATTTTACCTGATGCAGCACCACACCGCGCGGCTCCCAGCCAAAGAGATAACTGTACAGCTTGCCGTACACAGCATCGCACAGCCCCAGCTGGTGCAACGCTTCCATAATGCCGCTTTTGAACAGCACACCGCTGTCCTTTGCGTATTCCAGCGCCTGTTCCGTGCGGAACTGCGGGTACAGCGCTTCGATCTCCTTTGCGCTTTGCAGGCCGCACTCGCTGCGGCGCTGTCGCAGGATGTCGCAGTGCTCCTTCAGTTCCCGGCTTTCCGTCCGGGAAGTAGCACAGCAGGTGCACGCGATGCTTATGCTCATGGTCATAGCCGGTCAGCTCGGTGGCCGGGAGCAGGCGCACGCCGTCCTGCACAGGGTGCTCATAGCAGTAGTTTACGCTGAGCAGGGTGTCGTGGTCGGAAATGGCCATGGTGTCCAGCCCCGCCCGCGCGCCATGAGCGGCAGGCGGTGGATGGGCACAGAGCCATCGGAACAGGTGGAATGGTTGTGAAGATCGCCGGGCATGGAAAATGAACCTCCCAAGAAAGCCAGAGAAAGGCTTCCCCCAAAGAGGAAGCCTTCTATCCTATCAGTGCTTATAGAAATTGATCAGGCAGCCGTCGGCCAGGATCTTGCGCTCGTCGGCGGTCAGCGGGGCCATGTACAGGCTGAACTCCTTTGCGGTGTCGCCCAGCACATAGGCCTTGATGTCCTGCAGGTCGCCCTTGAGGGCCTCGCGGACATTCGGGATAAAGACATAGTCGCCCAGACCGAAGGGCGTTGCGCCCACCAGCTGCAGCGGCAGCATACCCCAGTTGATGAGGTTGGAGCGGTAGCGCTTGGTGGCGTACTCGGTAACGATGTTGGCACGGCCCCCAGCACACGCTGGCAGCTGGCCGCCTGCTCACGGCAGAACCATCGCCGGGCTTGACGGCAAAGATGGTGGATGCGATCTGCACATCGCTCCAAGTCAGGTTTTCGCAGCCGGGCACCTTGTGCAGCTGGGCCAGCACCTCGGCGCTGCCCTCGCCTGCACGGCGGGCCTTTTCTTCGGCCTGCACGGCCTTGGCACGGCCCACATACTCCGGGTCCTTGCGGCTGAGGGTGAACTCGGCCAGACCCAGAGGATTGGAACGGTAAGACGAAGTCTCACCGGAGGGGATCAGCTCGTCGGTGGTGGTGACAGGGTCGGTGATGTAAGATGCCACCTTCAGCAGCAGGTTATCGCCCAGCGGTGCAATTTCGGGCCAGTCCTTGATGTTGGGGCCAAGCTTGAGCAGGGCATCGTAATCGCCCTTGCCAAAGCCCTGATACACGCGGGTATCGTAGCTGGAAGGATCGTACTGATACTCCGGCACGGTGGGATCATAGTCGATATCGGTAGCCGGGGTCAGAATGCCGCCGTTGGCCGTGGTGGCCGCAATGCTGCGGGCATCCATCAGTGCCACACCGGAAAGCTGGCCGTTGCCGGGCTTGGAGCCTTCGCGGCTGGGGAAGTTGCGGGTGGTATGGCGGATAGACAGCGCGCCGTTGGCTGGCACGTCGCCTGCGCCGAAGCAGGGGCCGCAGAACGCAGTGCGGACGGTGGCACCGCTGGCCATCAGGTCGTGGATGACTCCGGTGCGCACCAGTTCCATCATGATGGGCTGGCTGCCGGGATACACGCTCAGGCGTAGTCACCGCAGCCGCCGGTGTGGCCCTTGAGGATGGAGGCAGCTTCATAAATGCTGTCGTACAGACCGCCTGCGCAGCCTGCGATCACGCCCTGATCCACACGCAGTTTACCGTTCTCGATCTTGCTGCACAGGTCAAGGCTGACATCCTTGCGGCCGATCAGCTTCTGCACATCCTGTTCGCAGGCATGGAGAATATCCTCAAGGTTTGCGTTCAGTTCTTCAATGGTGAATGCATTGGAGGGGTGCATGGGCAGTGCGATCATCGGGCGGATGGCAGAAAGGTCTACCTCTACCACACCGTCGTAATAAGCAAGGTCGGCCGGAGCCAGCTTCTTATAGTCGGCGGCACGGCCATGCACCGCAAGGAATTTCTGCGTCGTTTCGTCGGTTTCCCAGATGGAGGACAGGCAGGTGGTCTCGGTGGTCATGGCATCGATGGCGTTGCGGGTATCCTGACGCAGAGACGCAACGCCGGGGCCGACAAACTCCATCACCTTGTTTTTGACATAGCCGCTCTTGAACAGCTTGCCCACCAGCGCAATGGCCACGTCGTGCGGGCCGCAGCCTGCAGGCAGAGAGCCGGTGAGATAAATTGCAACAACACCCGGACGGGCCACATCGTAGGTGCGGCCCAGCAGCTGCTTTGCCAGCTCGCCGCCGCCCTCACCGATGGCCATGGTGCCCAGAGCACCGTAGCGGGTGTGGGAGTCCGAGCCAAGGATCATCTTGCCGCAGCCCGCAAACTTTTCGCGCATGTACTGGTGGATGACCGCCAGATGCGGGGGCACAAAAATGCCGCCGTATTTTTTGGCGGCGGACAGGCCGAAGCGTGGTCGTCCTCATTGATGGTGCCGCCCACGGCGCAAAGGCTGTTGTGGCAGTTGGTGAGCACATACGGAATGGGGAATTTCTCCAGACCGGACGCACGGGCCGTCTGGATGATGCCCACAAAGGTGATGTCATGGCTGGCCATGGCATCGAACTTGATCTTCAGGTTTTCGGCATCGCCGCTGGTGTTGTGGGCCTGCAGAATGCTGTAGGCCATGGTGCCGGTCTTTGCGTTCTCGATGGCTGCGGCATCAAAGCCCTTTGCTGCCAGTGCGGCGCTTGCTTCGCCGTCTGCAGGCACCCATTCACCGCGGGCATAGTATGCGCGCCGGTGCTGCACTTGATCATATCCAACATCTCGATTCGCCTCTCTTTTTGTATTTCCCGCCCGCCCTATCTTGCGGGCACTGCCCCAGCAGAGCGGTACGCTGCCCGCTCTGCCCTCTTCTGCCGCGCTGCCAAAGCACGCGGCCACGGCCCGGAAAGCCGTATCTGAAGGTTATTATACCATGAAACCACGGAAAGAAAAAGCACTTTTTACAAATGAATCGTGAATGGAGGATGAAGAGACGGGCTCCGTGCTTTTTTCTTGACAAAGAAGCCATTCTATTGTATTATTATTAGCGTTGTATGCCGCTGTGGTGAAATTGGCAGACACGAGGGACTTAAAATCCCTTTCTGGAGACAGAGTACGGGTTCGACCCCCGTCGGCGGCATAAAAAGACCCCCCAAGCTTACGCTTGAGGGGCTTTTTATTTTGCTTATTTTACACCTTGCCGCCGTGCAGCTCTGCATACATCTTGGAACGGCACTCGGCCACAGCCGGGGTCATGTTCACATAGTGCTTATGCGGGCACTCCAGACGCAGTTCGCTCTCCCAGGTCTCCTCGGTGAGCTGCTTTGCAATGTAGGCCTTCTTCTCTGCGATCGAAGGCAGCTCAATGGCCAGCTGACCATTCAGCACATGCGGCACCAGCAGCTTTTTGACCTTGGTGGGGGTAATGGTGACGGTGCGCTCGATGGCATCGGAGTCCAGATTGACCATCGTGACGGGCTTGCCCGCCTCGATGACTTCATCATCCATGGCGATCAGGTCACACTGGGCCTGACCATTTTCATCGTAGAGGCGCCACGGCATCTTCTTGCCCGGAATGATGGCCTTGCTGGCGGAATCCGAGCACTTCATCTTGGGAGTGTAGCTGCCGTCCGGCTGCTTGACCGCCACCAGCTTGTACACACCGCCGAACACGGGGTCGGAAGCAGAGGTGATCAGGTTTTCGCCCACGCCGTAGGAGTCAAAATGAGCGTGCTCATACAGCTCCATGTTGGCGATCTTCTTTTCGTCCAGACCATTGGAAGCCACCAGCTTGATGTAAGGCTTACCGGCCGCATCCAGTGCCTTGCGCAGGCGCTTGGAGCCGCGGGCCAGGTCGCCGGAGTCGATACGGGCGCTCTTGACGCGGCGGTTCGGGTCGTTGGGGTATTTTTCGATGAGGTAATCGTCCAGTTTAATGAGGTTGGGCAGACCGCTCTCCATGATATTATAGGTGTCCAGCAGCAGACTGACCGAATCCGGGTAGGTATCGGCAAAGGCCTTGAAGGCATCAAACTCCGTGGGGAAGAACTCGATGAAGCTGTGCGCTACGGTGCCCACAGCCTTGACCTCCGCGCCGAACTTCATCTCGGCCAAGCAGTTGGCAGTGCCCACGCAGCCGCCCAGAACAGCAGCATATGCACCATCGTTGCCGGCGCTTTCGCCCTGCGCACGGCGGGTGCCGAATTCCATCACGCTGCGGGGCGTGTGGGTGTTCAGGCCGGTGACGCGGGTAGCCTTGGTGGCGATCAGACTGTGGAAGTTCATGGTCTGCAGCAGGTAGGTCTCGATCAGAATTGCGCCCACGAGGTCGCACTCGATGCGCACCATCTGCACATGCGGGTATGCCACCGTGCCCTCGGGCAGAGCGTACATGTCGCCCTTCCACTGATAGGTGCGCAGATACTCGCAGAATTCCTCACTCATGCCCTTGGTGCGCAGCCACCAGATATCCTGTGCATTGAAGTGGTAGTTCAGCAGGAAGCGGGTCAGCTTGCGCTGGCCGGCGCTGATGGAGTAGCCCTGAGCATCCGGGTTCTTGCGGAAGAACATATCAAACACCAGCGTGGTGTCCTTGAATCCGTGCAGGAACAGGCAGTTTGCCATTGTAAATTCATAAAAATCCACGACCATTGCGGGGTTGTCGTAGTCCTCATCTGGAATATAAGGCACAACCTTGATTTCGTCCATGAATAGTATCCTCTCTTCTTTACACCCGGCAAAGGCTCCTTGCTGTCCCCTGCCGTTCTGACCTGTGGGAAGGTTTGCGCGCCTGCCTGTCTTGACAGTGCGTTTCTATCATGATATCACCAAACGCAGAGCGGTGCAAGCATTTTTGGAAAATCCCGGTCGATTTCCGGTAAGAAAAAGCCGCCCATACACAAACAGCACGGGCGGCTTTCAGAACAAACGTGTTAACCGTTGATGATATTGGGGGTAGCATTCTTCAGCACAACGTCGTGGCTGCCGCCCTCAACGATGGAGGTAGAGGAAACCACGGTCAGCTTTGCTTTCTGCTGCAGCTCCGGGATGGACAGAGCGCCGCAGTTGCACATGGTGCTCTTGACCTTGTACAGAGTGGTCTGCACACCGTCAGCCAGAGGGCCGGCATAGGCACATAGCTGTCCACGCCTTCCTCAAAGCTCAGCTTGCTGGAACCGCCCAGATCGTAGCGCTGCCAGTTGCGGGCACGGTTGGAGCCTTCGCCCCAGTACTCCTTCATATACTGGCCGTTGATGCGCACCTTATTCGTGGGGCTTTCGTCAAAGCGGGCAAAGTAGCGGCCCAGCATCACAAAATCCGCACCCATGGCCAGTGCCAGCGTGATGTGGTAGTCGTGGACGATGCCGCCGTCGGAGCAGATGGGCACGTAGATGCCGGTCTCCTTATAGTACTCATCGCGGGCCTTTGCCACCTCGATGACAGCGGTAGCCTGACCACGGCCAATGCCCTTGGTCTCGCGGGTGATGCAGATAGAACCGCCGCCAATGCCGATCTTCACGAAGTCTGCACCAGCCTCGGCCAGGAAGCGGAAGCCCTCGGCATCCACAACGTTGCCTGCGCCCACCTTGACGGTATCGCCGTAGTGCTCACGGATCCAGCCGATGGTGCGGCTCTGCACTCGGAGTAACCCTCGGAAGAGTCGATGCACAGCACATCCACACCGGCATCCACCAGTGCGGGCACGCGCTCAGCGTAATCGCGGGTGTTGATGCCTGCGCCCACCACATAGCTCTTGTTCTTATCCAGCAGTTCGTTGGCGTTCTTCTTGTGGGAGTCGTAGTCCTTGCGGAACACCATATACTTCAGGTTGCCCTCGGCATCCACCAGAGGCAGGGTGTTGATCTTGTTATCCCAGATGATGTTGTTGCAGTCGTGCAGGGAGGTGTTCTCCGGTGCAGTGACCAGCTTTTCAATGGGAGTCATGAAGGTGGTGACAGGGGCATCATCCGGGGTGTGGTTGATGCGGTAGTCACGAGATGCAACAATGCCCAGCAGCTTGCCGCTCGGAGTGCCATCGGCAGTGATGGCAATGGTGGAGTGGCCGGTGCGTGCCTTCAGCTCCAGCACATCGTGCAGGGTGGCAGTGGGGGCCAGATTGGAATCGGACACGACATAACCAGCCTTGAAGCTCTTGACGCGGCGCACCATGCAGCCTCGTTCTCAATGCTCTGAGAGCCGTAGATGAAGGACACGCCGCCCTGACGGGCCAGTGCAATGGCCAGCTTATCGCCAGAGACCGCTGCATGATAGCGCTGATCATGGGAATATTCATCTGCAGGGGGCACTCCTCCTCGCCCTTGCGGTACTTGACCAGCGGGGTCTTGAGGCTAACAGCCGTGGGGATATTCTCTGCAGAGGAATAGCCGGGGATCAGCAGATATTCACCGAAAGTGCGGGAAGGTTCTTTATAGAAATAAGCCATGTTCAAACTCCTTTTCTCTTAACGCATCAACATCAATCGGATTCATGTTTGCAACCTATAAATTGATTGTATATACTGTACCACAAAGCCAGCCGGAATACAAACCCCCGCCGCGCCAAACTTTGTAAATGTCCTTTGCAGAAAAACAGGCAAATTGCCCACCAAAATGGCGTAAGGTCATACTTTCCCGCATGAGAAGCCGGTTTTTGCGTGATTTATGGATGCAAAAAGCTCGTCCAGAACGGACGACTTTTTGCACACGAAGCGGGATACCGCCTGTGCGGCACATGGATCACGACTGTGAAGGAGAACAGCCGGAGGAGGAGAACCTGTGCCCGATATCCCCAAAAAACAAGAAGAAAAAGATTTCACACTCAGCAGGCTTGTGCCCTTGCTGTAACCATATTGTAACTCTTTTGAAACCATTTTGCAATAGGGTTTTGTAATTTTTCTGTAATTTCTTTTGTTAACTTTTTGTAGACACATATAAAACCCCTGCCAGAAAATTTTCGGCAAGGGCTTTGCAGATCATTCTTTATTTTCTTAATAGCACTTTTTGCAAGCAGTGAAGCCTTCCGCTTTTGCTTTCGATAATGTAACCTTTTCCGGGTCTTTCATATTGCTGCAGGTAGACTTGCTGTGATATTTTTGCCGCCGTGCGTTGGGACCCAGACCATCTGCTCCGTCTTTTTGCCGGCAGAATGGTCTGAACGGCTGCAGTGGACGGCTTGCAGGCCGCAGTCTGTACCCTGGCGGCAGATGCCGCCGGGCACAGCAGACTGAAGCACAGTACCAGAACGGCCGCAAGGACTCGGAGATGTTTTTTCATTTGTTTTATCCTCCTTTGGACAATCAGAAGATCCTTCTAATAAAAGAGTACTCCCTGTTCCTCAGAGGATGCAATTCTCAAAATGCGCCGGTTTTTTCTGCACGGGTGACGCTTTTTTTGCATTGCTCGCTTATTTTCAGCTAAAAGCGGCGCAGCGGTTCTCTTGAGAAATCAACGATTTACACGTTTGTCTTTCCCACCTCCAGATAGCACTCAAAGCTGGTCTGGCCGTTGTGCTTTCCGACCACATACCAGCCATCCGCCGAAGGAGCATAAAACACCTCTGCCGTTTCTCCCATCGGGATCTCGCGGTGGTAGTTGATAGAAGCAAAGGTCACGGGGCCTTTGCGCATCACTTCCAGCGGCAGCGCATCGCAGACAAGGTCCAGATAGAATGCGTTGTTCAAATGGCCGTTCAGATCGCACTGGGAATAATGCGCCGTCCACTCCCTGCACTGGTCAGACCGTCCTTGCACTTGTGCAGCTGCAAAGGCAGCTCGCCCTCCACCGTATCGTTCCAGAAATTCTCCACCGTCCAGCCGGCTCCCGCAGGATACGGCCCTCGCAAGGCTTGCCACGATCCAGCGGCAGTCCACCATAGCCACCTCTTTGCCCTCGGCATCGGTCAGGGTGGTAATGCGTTGACCGAACCGTGTTTGCTGACCTGCGCCCGGGAGGTAAGGGTCAGCGTTTCGGCACGCTGAGGCACACGGTCAAATTCAGGGCCTGCTTGCCCACCAGAAAGGTCACACCGCGATCTTGAAGAACTGGTCATCCAT
>ENA-OQAS01000664-OQAS01000664.1-human-gut-metagenome-genome-assembly--contig:-NODE-664-length-17738-cov-1.840554_pt1 | contig 17738 bp, 29 predicted proteins | sample MGYA00242733_ERZ504523 | MGnify/ENA primary metagenome ERZ504523 (study PRJEB26092, sample SAMD00036239) | human gut metagenome | host: Homo sapiens | study: EMG produced TPA metagenomics assembly of...
AAAATGTATCAGTAAAACAACAGGATACAGATATCAAAATTATGCTATGAATGCAACATATAAAGGAAAAACTTTTTCAAAAACTACTACGGTTTGTGGTAGCTGGTGGTCATCAAGCAATCCGTATTAAAGATTGGAATATTTTTATAATCCATAGTAAAATTGAATATGGGTGATGTTATGAAAGTTGTAATAATTGATGATGATATCAATTTTGCATATAAATTAAAGAATTATCTTATAAAATTTAACACTATTTCTTTTGACATAGAGATCAACAATTATGATAAAGAATTTGAATTATACTTTTTAGACATAGATATGCCAGATATGGATGGCATATCTTATGCTAGAAGTATAAAAAAGAAGTATCCTCTTTCACGAATTATATTTGTTTCTTATAGAAGCGATTTAGTATTTGATGCAATTCAGGTATTCCCATTTTCTTTTGTAAGAAAGGAAAAATGAATGAAGAACTTCCAATGGTTTTAGAAGAAATTTGTGAACTAGAAAAAGATAAAAAGAAGATGCTAAAGATAAATGAACAGTTTTCGCTGCCGGTAAATAGGATATGTTATATAGAGAAAAGAGGTTCCTATGCACATATTTATACAGAAAATAACGTGTATAAGTTAAGAAAGTCTTTAAGTAATATATTTGATTTTATGAACAGCCATTTTGTTTACATTAATAAAGGTACAATTGTGAATATGAAGTATGTTAATGAGTACCAAAAAGAAAACATTATTTTAAAAAGACGGGACAATACTATATATGAGTCGAGGTAGGCGTAGTGAATTTATGTTATCTTATCTTAAATACAAGGAGGAGATATAGTTGGAATATCTATACATTGTATTTTTAACTTTATTTATATCTATATGTTGTTTGAAGTATTTTGATGTGACAGTTGACAAGAAAAATATTCTATTGGTGATTATTATTTCTCTATGCTGCTGTATGATTAATTTTCTCAAATTGCCTGATATGCTAAACACAGTAATTAGAGATAGCTTAATATACTTGTTTATTAGAAAATATATTTCAAAAGATAGAGATTTGGAAATAGTATCAATTATTTTGGTATTAGAAACAATTGCAAAATGCAGCTATTATTTATTTGTTTTGTTTGTTCCCTTAATTATTCAAGCAAATATATCAAATATTCTTTTATATAGTAATTATGAGCTTAAAATTTTAAGTTTGTTTATTTTATTTGTATTAATGGTAATGTATTTTCGTTCATCATATTTTTTAAATGTAAGATGTAACAGAATAACTTATGCCTTATTATCTACTTGTTCAGTAATTTCTTTATATGGATTAGAAGTTATTCCAACATTAGGAAATCAAATAAAAGAAAATCAATTATATTTTCTCTTACTTTCTTTTATGTATATTGTTGTAGTTAATATAATCATTTATATTTATCATAATCAACAAACACAACAAGAAATAGAAAATAAGGTTGTTTTAGAACAGGCTAGAATTTTGAAACAAGAAAAAGATATTATTTCTATACAAATAAATGATTGAAAACATTAAACATGATCTTAATTATTTTAAAGAATGGTAAATGACGGTGCTAAAGATCATTTAAATGGAACAATTAAGAAATTGATAAATATAATAGTAATTTATTTTGAAGATTATTTATTAAATAATTTTATTTCAAGAATGAAAACTGAAATGAAAGAAAATAATAAAGATTTAAAGTTAATTATCACAAATACAAATATATCGATTGATTTAACAATATATAACCAGCTCATTTCTATTATGGAATTTATAATCCAAAACAGCTTGGAAAGATTTATCCAGTTTCGTATACACTCTTTAGAAAATATGTCTATTTTTGAATTTACGTATATGCCAAAGAATAAAGACGTAATAAAATCTAAAGATATAAAAAATAATGAAAATATTGTTTTTAATCAAGCGGCTCACCAATACATGGTATGCTCTTTGATTTTGGAAGGAGAAAAATCATATGAAAGAAATAACAGATAAAAACTTATTGTATTCAAAAAAAGGATTTTTGATAATAATATTTTTGATTTGCCTTATTGCAATGCCTATTTGTGAATATTATTTCGGCTTAGAATTTTCTACTGTATTCCCAATAGTAATAACGGATACATGGTTTATTACAAAAGCAATATTTTATGATAGAGAGGATAAAAGAAAAATATTATTTGATATTCTCTTCTCTGTTGCTATTACAGCAGGATGCCTTTATTTCTTATAAGAAACAACATTGAACTATCGTTATAGATAGTTCTTTTTAATTTTAAAGGAGGTGATGACTATAAGATGAAAATGAACAGTTTGATTTCATGGGTAGGTGGAAAAAATCTATTAGAGATCTGATCTATGCAAGATTTCCACAAAACTATGGAAGATATATCGAGTGTTTGGTGAGGAGGGTGGGTACTGTTTGGGAAAAAGCCAGACAAGTTTGAGGTATACAATGACTTCAACAATAATCTATCAAATATGTTTGCTGTTGTAAGAGATCAGCCATTGGCTTTTATTCAGGAACTTGGTTATCTTCCTGAAAACGGAAGAAATATCTTTAATCTTTATAAAGAAATTATAACCAAGCAAAGAGTAGAAGATAAATTTTTACAGGAAGAAATGGAAAAGGTAAAGGTTTATTTTACCGAGCTTCAGCAAGAAGAAATTATGGAAATCATGAAGCAAGAACGGATTGAGAAACAGGATGTAAAACTTGCTGTTGCATTTTTTAAGCTTGTCAGATATTCCTATGGCTCAGGGTGTAAAACTTTTGGATGTCGACCTTACGATGTACGTAAAGCATTTAATACAGTCTGGCAAATCAGCGACAGATTGGCAAATACAGTTATAGAAAATAAGGATTTTGAGGCACTGATTATTCAATATGATCGATTAGATGCCTTTTTTATTTGGATCCTCCCTACTATGAAACGGAAGGACATTATTCTGTCGTATTCACAAAGGAAGATCACATTCGCTTAAGAGACACCTTAAAGAAAATACAGGGGAAGTTCCTGCTTTCATACAATGACTGTGAATTTATACGAGATCTGTACAAGGATTTTTATATTGAAGGATTTTCAAGAATCAATAATATGGCTCTTCGTTATGACAAGGATTCACAGTTTCCAGAAGTGTTGATTTCCAATTACAATCCTATGAAGAATTCAGGAATACAGAAACAGCTTGATTTATTTGAGCAGGATGGAGGTGATGAAAATGATGAATGAGTATCAGATGAAACTTGAGGAAGGGAATAAAGTGACCCTTCCTGAAAGTTTAGTTAACAAGTTGCTGTTAAGAAAAGGTGAAACAGTCTGTTTGATTCAGGAAGATGGTATCAAGGACAAGTGCTTTAAAGTAACTGCAGAAAATGAAAAAGAACATGTTCGATGAAAGATTTTACTTGCATCCAAAAGGGTATTTGATATGTGTCATTTGGATTATGAAAGTATTCAAATCATCGTTGAACAGGGACAAATGGTCATTACCAATCCACAGTATGTGTTGAGCTATTTAGGAAAAGATATGATTACCTGTCTTTTAAAAGCAAAATGTGGAATTTAGGATTATTTGCAAAGGATCTTGTAGATTTATTAAAATGAACAGACAATCGAAGAAGCTGTTTAGAAAAGGAGGAAACAATGGTACAAATTTTAAAGAATAAAAAAGTAAAGGTTATTATCTGTTTGATGATCATCTTAATAATGCTTGTATTAACAATGAAACAGTCTTATGCGGCAGGAGATGTTTCAAGTGTTATCCAGCAGGCTTGGAAACAAATGGAGTCGCAGATTAAAACATTGTCAACAATGTTGTGTTTCCTGTTATTGATATCATACTTGCTGTCTTTTTCTTTGCTAAACTTGCAATGGCATATTTTGATTACAGAAAACAAGGACAGTTTGATTGGACAACACCAGCAATACTGTTTGCGTGTTTAACGTTTTCTTTGATTGCACCAAACTATATCTGGAAAGTCCTATAGAGGAATAGATTATGTTTTATGGGATTTTGTCGCAGATAAGGTCATGGGACAGATTGTTGACTGGATCTACAGTAAGCTACTTGAATTTTTAGGTGAATTCTTTGGCATGATGGGATCAATGGGAGCAGATCTGTTTGACTATGATTTTGTAAGAGCCATTATTGAACTGTTTAGACTTTTTGGATGGGCGCTGTTTGTTTCAGGAATGGTCGTTGCAGTATTTGAGATTGCCGTTGAATATCAAAGTGGTCGAGGCAGTATCAAAGATGCCTGTCTTAATGCTATGAAAGGGTTTATGGCTGTGTCTTTGTTTACTGTATTGCCTGTAGAATTATATAAGTTCTGTATTTCTTTGCAGGTAACCATGTCCAATGGACTTGCTAAACTTGTAGGAAGTCAGTCCGTAGGTGATTCAGCAATTAAGTCACTGTCGTATATGCAAAAGCTGTCGCTTGGAACGGTATTGCTTATCTTTTTGCTGATTATGATGGGCTATTCCATTATCAAAGTGTTCTTCGCAAATCTAAAAAGAGGAGGTATCCTTCTAGTAATGATTGCAGTAGGATCGCTTTATATGTTTTCAATTGTGCGTGGCTATACAGATGGCTTTATTCAATGGTGCAAGCAGATCATCGGTATATGTCTTACCGCATTTTTACAGGCAGTTATTTTAATTGCAGGTCTGGGTGTTATGAAAGAAAACTGTCTTTTAGGAATAGGATTGATACTGGCAGCAAGTGAAATTCCACGAATTGCAGGACAGTTTGGGCTTGATACAAGCATGAAAGCAAATATCATGTCTACTGTTTATGCGGCTCAGTCAGCTATGAATATTACAAAAACAATTATGAACAGAAGCTAATAATCATCTTGCATTTTTCCTGCTTATTTGGTATTTCTGTTGTAGGAGGTACAGCATGACTATCGAAGAACTGAAAAAATATAAATGGTTTGTTGCAACATGCAAGTATGAAGGTATCGTTGGGAAAAAGCATTGTTTTACATATGATGTTGATAATTTAAATACAAATTTGTTAAGTGGAATGATTTTAGTTGATGATGAACTTGTAAAAGAAACAGAAGAAAAGGGTGTCTGGCAGGACTGTGTTTTTGATGCGATTTGTGATGAAAAAGTTCAAATCGTACAGCAATGTTCAAAGCCAATCATTCTTTATGAAGAAGTTCCAGAATATGATGAGTGGGTGAATCTGTTATTGTATCGCTATCTTGAACAGCATTATTATGAAAAGAAATGGATGACCTATATACAGGTCGATAGAAAAATGAATGATGAAATGAGGTTGAGCTAAAATGTATATGTATCCCGATAATTTAAAAGGGAAGGCAACATTATGGCTATGGTATTTAAGAGATATTGGAATCGTAGGTGTGGGGGCAATCATTGGAGTGATTGCCATTTCTCATGCCAATTTTTATATGCCAATGGCATTAGTAGGTGCTATGCTTTTTTAACTATCCGTATGGCTGATACCAGTATCTTTGATTTTTATCATATGCCTTTGCCTTCTTTATATTTTCACAACAGCTATATAAATGGCATTTTACAGGTGAAATAAAAACACCCTTGAATACAGAAAACAGGAAAAAGAAATGGAGGCTATGATGAAAAGAAAGAAGAAAACAGAGAAGAAAGATACCGTGAAAAAGAAAACAAAGAAAAATAAAAAAGTATCCAGTACAAGGATGCTAATCAATACTAAGACGATTACCGATTACAGTTTAAAACTGTTTAATGGAGAGGAAGTCGTCTTTTTGTTGTTCAGCCACAAAATCTTTCTGTTATGTCAAAAGAAAACATAGGTGCAAAAATATTTGCACTTACAAATGTTGTAAAAGGACTAAATGATATTGAAATTATCTGTCTGAACAGTCGAGATAATTTTGAAGAAAACAAATATTTTCTGAAAAAAAGAATTCAGGAAGAAACAGAAGAAGTTGTTATCAAGCTTCTTAAAGAAGATCTGTATCATTTGGATAAGATTCAAACACAGACAGCAACAGCACGACTTTTCCTGATCGCTGTTCGTATAAAACCTGATGATCAGTTAGAAGTACATTCTTTGATCCATCGTATTGAAAAACTCATTCGTATGCAAAATATCTCTGTAACACGAGCAGATAAGGAAATGATTAAAAGAATGTTGGCTGTCTATTTTGAACAGAATGTTACGACAAGTCAGTTTGAAGATTATGATGGAAAGAGGTGGTATGATGGTGTTCAATAAATTATTTGGTAAATTCAAAAAGGCTGAAGTTGAAGATGAAGAAGAAATCAAGGTGCAGGATTATCTTGATATGATTGCACCTTCAACAATACGTTTCTATACAGAATATTTTATTTGTGGCAACAGCTACAGAAGTGTCTGGGCATTACGAGAGTATCCAACCTCTACAGATGAACAGGCACTTTTACGTTATATGGGTGAAAAAGACGGAATCACCTTGCATATTTATGCCAGACAGGTCACTTCTGCAGAAGAAAAGAAGATCATTGGGAATGCAGCTAATAAAAACAGGCTCAGACAAAGCAATACGCAAGATCTAAAAGAAACAGTAACTGCTCAAAGCAATCTTAATGATGTTATTGAACTGATTGCCAATATGCATCGAAACAGAGAACCACTTGTTCACTGTGCTGTTTATTTTGAGTTGATTGCTGACAGCTATGATGAACTTAAACTTATTCAGACTGAAATGATGACAGAACTTGTGCGAAGCAAGTTGAATGTTGATCGTCTTCTTTTAAGACAGAAAGAAGGATTTCTAGCGGTTACTCCATCGGGATATGATGGATTCAAGGAGCAGTTTGAACGTGTTCTTCCAGCATCAAGTGTTGCAAATCTTTTTCCATTTAACTATTCAGGTAAGACAGATCCGCATGGAATCTATATAGGTCACGATAAATTTGGAAGCAATATTATTGTTGATTTCAATGAAAGAAGTGACGACAGAACAAATGCAAATGCTCTTATTCTTGGAAATTCAGGACAGGGAAAATCATATCTTTTAAAACTTTTACTGTTGAATTTAAGAGAACAGGGAATGTCTTTAATAACGCTAGATCCTGAACATGAATATGAAGAAGTACTATAATCTTGGCGGTATTTTTATTGATATGATGGCAGGACGATATATCATTAATGTTCTTGAACCAAAACAATGGTCAGAAGATATAGAAGATTCAGGCGAAGATGATGTTCCTGTTGCATTTAAACAATCAACGGTTCTTGCACAGCATATTTCCTTTTTAAAGGATTTTTCAAGACATATAAGGCGTTTACAGAAGAGCAAATCGATACGTTAGAAATTATGTTGGTAAAGGTCTATCAAAGATTCAACATTAATGAAAAGACGGATCTTAGTGTTCTAGAACATGACGACTACCCTATATTGAGTGATCTCTATGATTACATTGATGAAGAATACAAACATTACAACACAAACAGAAATAACATTTATACAAGAGAATCACTGCGTGAAATATTGCTTTTATTAAATTCAATATGTGTGGGAAGTGACAGTCGTTTCTTTAATGGGCATACCAATATTCATTCACAAAAGGTTGTGACTTTTGGTGTTAAGGATCTTTTACAGGCAAATAAGTCTTTAAAAGATGCGATGCTTTTTAATATCCTTTCCTATATGTCCAATGAGCTGTTGAAAAGAGGGTATACAGTAGCTTCAATCGATGAACTTTATCTTTTTTTAACAAATACAACAGCAGTAGAATACATTAGAAATTTTATGAAGCGTGTTCGAAAAAAGGAAAGTTCTGTTATTTTAGCTTCTCAAAATCTGGAAGATTTCAATATTGAAGGAATCAGAGAACTAACAAAACCATTGTTTTCAATACCAACACATACGTTCCTGTTCAATGCAGGAAATACGGATGCAAGATTTTATATTGATACGTTACAGCTTGAAGAAAGTGAATATGAACTTATTAAATATCCGCAAAGAGGTGCCTGTCTTTATAAATGTGGAAGTGAAAGATACAACCTTATTGTTCATGCACCAGATTATAAATCAAAACTGTTTGGTGATAAAGGCGGAAGATAGGATGATGAATATCCATGAAAAGTCAGCGTTTTGGAATAGAAATAGAAATGACAGGTTTAACAAGAAGAAGCGCTGCTTTGATTATTGCTAAACATTTTGCTACAGGTTTTAGGCATGAACGTGGTGTATATGATACCTATTCTGTCTGTGATCAAGACGGAAGAAAATGGAAAATTGTGCGAGATGCCAGTATTACACCGCAATGTGGAAATCGATTTGATTATGATCCTGATTATAAAGTCGAGGTTGTTTCGCCTATCTGTCATTATGAAGATATTGAAACGATACAGAGCATTGTTCGTGAATTAAGAAGGAATGGTCATGCTAAAGTCAATGAAGCTGTGGAATTCACATTCATGTGGATGCTTCAAAACACACTGCCAGATCATTAAGAAATATTGCAAATATTATGTATTCAAAAGAGGATCTTATCTTTAAAGCTTTAAAGGTAAGACCGCAAAGAGAAGTACGATTCTGTAAGAAAATAGATGATGATTTTTTAGAAATACTCAATCGAAAAAAGCCAAAGGATATTGAGGAAGTTGAAAATCTCTGGTATGACGGAAATACCAGCAGAAAATACGAACACTATGATGATTCGAGGTATCATGCCTTAAATTTTCATAGTGTTTTTTCAAAAGGAACAATAGAATTTCGGATGTTTAATGGAACACTTCATGCAGGTGAAATCAAGACCTATATCCAGTTTTGTTTGGCAATATCTCATCAGGCATTGGTTCAAAATAAGGCAAGCAGAGTTAAGACACATTCGTCTAATGAGAAATATACGTTCAGGACTTGGCTTTTACGACTTGGACTTATTGGCGATGAATTTAAAACAGCACGACATCATCTTTTAAAAAATCTAGATGGATGTATTGCATGGAAAGATCCACAACAGGCAGTTATGCAAAGAGAAAGATTGCAAAGTGCACAGGAAACAAATAATGAATCATTGGAAGATGTTCAAGAAGAACTTGGAATGCACATGCAACAGATGTAAAGGAGGAACAGAAAAGAATGAAATATTATGTGGCTTATGGCAGTAATTTAAACAGGGAGCAGATGGCACACAGATGTCCAGAGGCTAAACTGGTTGGAACAGGTATGTTGTCAAATTATGAAATGGTGTTTAGAGGAAATAAAAGTAATGCAGTTGCGACTGTAGAACCAAAAAAGGGAATGGAAGTACCTGTAGGTATTTGGGAAATTTCAGAAAACGATGAGCATTTCCTTGATCGCTATGAAGGTTATCCACACCTCTACGAAAAGAAAAATTTGAGAATTTCTAATGGAACAATTACAACTGAGGCGATGGTTTATGTGATGAATGTTGGTTATGAATATGGAGTACCAGGTAAGGAATACTATGAAATAATCAAGCAAGGATATAAGGACTGTTCTCTTGATGAAAAGTATTTAGATGAGGCTGTTGAAAAAATGAAAGAAACTGTTTTAAATCAAACAGAAGCAGCAATGTATCCTTATGGTTATAGAGATGTCAGACAGTAATGAAAACAAAACTTATAAAGTTAGCTCTGTCTTTTTTTAGCAGTGATGATGGCAGGAAGTTTGTCAGAAATGTAGCTGTTGTTATTATTTCACCTTTTGTTGCTATTACTGTTTTAATTGGTGCTATTTTTTCAGATGGTATTTCATTCAATCACAATCTTGTAACGGATCTGTTTGAAGGCAATCCAATTAGTGAACTTACAGGTGAAATGAAGCAATATGTTCAGGAAATACAGGATGGACTTGTGTTGATTGACAGTCATATTGACAAAATTAATCAGACTTTTACAAATGGATCATCGCTTAATATTTATCAGGTCAAAGGGTATTTTATTGGTTATATGGTTTCTTCACAGCATAAAGTATTTTCAGATGAAATGGCAGAGGCATGGGTCAACAGTTTTACAGAGGGTGAAGAAGTCAAAGTCCCTACTTCTGTAACGCCGTCATCTATGCCAGTCTAGAAAAAGAACCTGAATGAAAAACTGCTGAAAGATACAAAAAAGTCAATGGAAACCTGTTATGGTGCATTGATTGGAAATGACGGAAAAACAGTCACAACACTTTCCAAAGAGCAGATGGATGAACTGATTAAAAATATGCCTGAAGATACAAGTGAAATCAGAAAGAAAATAGTGATGCAGGCTGCGGATGCTGTTGGAAAGATACCTTATTACTGGGGTGGTTCTGCCAAGTGTGCAGGATATGATGGTAATGATTTTGGAGTAACTGTTGCCCCAGACAGCAAAGGAAGAAATAAAAAAGGACTGGATTGTTCACATTTTGTAGACTGGGTCTATTGGACTGTTATGAACAATAATCTTGGCAATACAAATACATCAGGACAGATAAAAATGTGCAAGAAAATAGCAAAGCAAGATCTCAAAGCGGGGGATCTTGCCTTTTTAATTAACAAATCAGGAAAGACAACTCATGTGGGAATCTATGCAGGAAAGAATGCAAAAGGTGAAGCTGTGTGGATACATGAAAACAGTAACGACAGTAATGTTGCTATGAATACTGTGTCTTACTGGAGTGGTTATTACAGACTGAATATGATGGAAGGAAGATAGCGATGAATGAACAAAAATGAATTTATAAAAGAACTACTTGCATACAGAATATGTTGGCTGTTTAAAAAACAGATCATGAAAAATGTATAGATCTTCAGTATGAAGAAATTGGAAACTTTGTACAGAATGCAGGGATGTTTGGTAATCTTGAAATCTCTATAAAGCACAATGGCTTGGTACTGTTTGATACAAATGGCATTTATATCAACAAGGTGTTTCCTAATACAGAATATTCCAGAGATTATCTTATGGAACTTATCAATTCTGTTGCGATGCAACTTCAAAGTGATTTCGATGATGGAGATATAGGACATCCAACAGGCAAAGTCAATGAGTTTATTAAAGAAAATTTTCAAGTTGATCTGTTGAATATCGAACAGGAAAATAAAATAAATTTTAGTTTGCAAATGTAAGGAGGTGAGGAAAATGAATCAAGATAAATTAAGGAAATCAGACAGAAATATCCAAAGGGAACAAGGATCATGCTCAAATTCTATGGACGATCCTCACCATCCTGTACCCTCTGGAACATTAGGAACTGTAGAAACAGTTGATGATATTGGAACAATCCATATGAAGTGGGATAATGGACAAAGTTTAGGTCTTATCGTAGGTGAAGACAGCTTCTATGTTATTGAAAGTGTTCAAAATCAAGAGAAAATACGAGAAGCCGATGAAAAAATACGTGTACTCGTTGTTGAGCCAATGAAAGAACCAAAGGTTGAATATATAGAAAATACATTGGATGATATGCAAAGAGTTGTTGGTGGTCTGATTGAAGAAATCAACTTGAATGATAATACTGTTCTTGTCTGTAACGAGGAAGGAAAACTTATGAATTTACAGGCAAACAGACGTGTTGGCAGAGATGTTATTGCTGGCACTTTTTTTATTGCAGGAGATGATGGATCAGAAGATCTAATTTCTTTAACCGATGAACAGGTCAATGAATATAAAGAAAGATTTCATGAATTAGAGGAAATCGAACAGCAAGAAGTGTTTGAAAAAATTGAAATAACGATAAGGGGGTTTTAAAAATGGTTAAACAAAAAGAGATAAAAATAAAATATCCTGAAGCAAGAGTTCGAGCAATCAACTCAAATCTTGCAAAGAAAAATACAACAATTGAAGTAGAAATTATGGAAAGCTTGAATCAAATCTATAAAAAGCACGTCAAACCAGAGGTCAGAGAATTCATTGAAGAATTAGAAGGAGATGAACCGGTCGTTAGTAAAAAGCCCAGAACAATCATTGAGGAACATCCATAAATCAATGTATCAAGGAGTGTTTGGCGGTAAATTTTGATCGTGTGCGCTTTTTATAGAAATATGGAATAAGTATGCCAATTTTATTTGTTTAAAAACGTGTGCCCTTATTTTAAAGGTTTTAAAAAATAGATGGATAGAATGTCCAATTTGAATTGAAAAATAAGGGTAACTTTTAAAAGATGTGGCGTGTGCAGGTTAAAGAAGCGACGTCGCTTCACCTTACAACAACGGGCAATGCCCGTTGTTTCAAAGAAGTTCACAAAAGAAAAACAACGTCATTATTGAAGACAGTGCGTCAATAGTGGCGTTGTACATTAAATGTTCTCCTAGAAACATCAGGAGATAACAGGTCGTCAAAAACAGCGTAAGCAGAATTTTGACGAAAACTGTAGTTTGAAAATATGTGATATGTTATAATCATAAATGGAACAGCCGTATACGGTAGGTGGTTATCCTTGGTCGTCATGACGAAGGTACGCAATCCTTCGAAATTCACATTCCTAGAAGTTTTGGGAAAATCTGAAAAACGGAGGTAGATGCGCAATGACAACATATGAAACAGTCATGGTGGTGTTAACAGCGTTAGCATTTATTGTGTCTATTATAGGAATCATTGTAAAGTTACTTCTTATCATTATAGATAAAGTGCAAAAAATAACTACCTCACTCCTGGTCAAAGTATGAGTTAGTTATTTTAACAAAAATACAAAATCCAAGGATAGCCGCTTACTGGCAGTTCCTTTTCTCAACTACATTATAGTTTATACAAAACTGAAAGTCAATATACCAGTGTATTGAGAATAACTACCTATTAACTACCTATGCACTACCTATGACATAAGTGGGATCATTTATTATTGCTTGTAAATTCAAGAATATTTGATGAAAAAATGAATGTAAAATTGTAATTAGAATGATGAAATTGATAAATTTTAAATTATATATAATAGAGAAAAACGGATGCAAAGGTATCCTTTTTTTGTTGGAGGAAAATAAAATGTGAATAAGAAAAGAACAACGATTTGGCTAACTCAAGATGTGATGGACAGACTGGATGAAATGACAAAAACAGATGACAGCAAAAGTCGAAGTGAGTTTATTGAAAGAGCAATTAAATTTTATGATGGTTACAATCGCTCAACGTTGGAAAATCAGTATTTGCCTGTTGCTATTTCAAGTGCTGTTCAAGGAACTGTTAAGTCAAGTGAAGATCGTATTTCAAAATTGCTTTATAAAAATACAGTGGAGCTTTCAATGGTCATGAATGTTCTTTCAGCAATAGCTGATGTTGATAATGACACTCTTAAAAAATTAAGAGTGAAATGTATGAACGAAGTTAAAGCAACCAATGGCAAGATAAGTTTTGAAGAAATAAATAAATATCAAAAAGGTTCCTGATTCATAATAGCTATATAAAAACTGTTGTGATAGTATGTCGTCTAGAAAGGAATGATCTACATGTCAAAACAGGATGAATTTATAAAACAGCTTTATTATGGAGATGACTTATTCTATGAAAATACTAGAAAGGATTCTTCAAAAAAATGTGAGTTAAATAAAATCAGAGATGAAATTCATAAAAAAATTATGAAGGCATTGATACAAGTATATGGTGAGGAAGAAGCGAACAAAATAAATGAAGAATGGATAGGATGTTCATCAGAAATAGAAATTGAAAATGAAATAGTTATTTTTAAAGAGGCATTGTATTTGGGATATGATCTTGCAGATGTATTTTTTAATAGAAGATAGGAAGTATATGTTAGGAAACTTTAAAAAGGTTTCCTTTTTTATTTGGTAAAGATTATGGTAAGAATTATTGTTAAGTCAGGATATATGAAAGGTAAAAGTCATAAAGAATATTATGTGAATTATATTGCTACCAGAGAAGGTGTAGAAAAGTTCAAAAGTGATTATGGAAATATGAATGCAACAAAGAAACAGCAGAAACTTATTCAACAGCTTATAAAGGATTATCCAACTGCAACAGGAATGTTTGAATATAATGATTTCAAAGAAAATCCAACAAGAGAAAATGCCAGTGAATTTATATCGAGTGTGATTGATACTAATCTTGATGATATTACAACAAAGGAAAATTATATAGATTATATTTCACATCGCCCTAGAGTAGAAAAACTTGGTGAGCATGGTTTATTTTCAGATGCAGGTCTTCAATTTGAACTGAATGATGTTGTTAAAGAAATAGGAGAGCATGAAGGCAACGTCTGGACACATATCATTTCTATAAAAAGAGAGGATGCTACCCGTTTAGGCTTTGATTCAGTTCAAAGCTGGATGTCACTTTGTCAGGAAAAAAGAAATGATCTGGCAAAGGCAATGAAGATAGATTCGAACAATCTCAAATGGTTTGCTGCTTTTCATAATGAAGGTCATCATCCTCATATTCATATGGTTGCCTATTCAAAGAATCCTAAAGAGGGTTATTTAACTAAAAAAGGAATAGAGTCAATCAGAAAACAGTATGCTGGAAGTATTTTTAAAAATGATCTTTTACATATTTATGAAAATCAGACTGCCAATCGAGATGAAATAAAAAAATACAGTAAAGAAAAAGTCGTTGAAATTTTAAATGGAATGGATCATGAACATTTTGACAGTTCGCAGATCTTTAATGACCTTTTAAAACTCAAAATGAGCTTGAAAGATTATCGTGGAAGAATGATGTATGCCTATATTCCAAAGGAATCAAAGCAGATCATCAACGACATTTTAAGAGAGTTGGAAAAGGATAAAAATATAGCACAGCTATATGAACAATGGTATCTGTATAAACAACAAGTCAATGAAACATATAATGATACTGTCCTTGAACGTTTACCGCTTCTTGAACAAAAAGAATTTAAAAGCGTCAAGAATATGATTTTAAATATGGTCATGCAGGATTTTGAAGATATTCACAATTTCGGCAATAGTGAATTGGATGATGTGACTAATGAAACAGGTATGGAATTTAATGAAGAAAATAGTTTGTTAGAAGAATATAAAACAAGGCGTGACTATAGAAAAATAGGTGATATCAATTTAGCAATTAAAAACAATGAATTTGAAATGATTCCAGAAAGTATAGAATGGCTTGAAAAATGTGAACTTCCATTAGCTAAATATATACTTGGTAAAATCTATCATGATGGATTCTATATAGATCGTGATTTGGATAAGGCAATAGAATGTTATAAACAAAGTGGTGATAACAAATTTGCTTATAACCGACTTGCAAATATCTATAGAGAATTAGGAGATAATGATTTGTATGTTCATTATCTTTATCAGTCGGAAGAAGAAAATTCAGTAGCACAATTTAAAATTGGTAAAATTCTTGTTGAAGGTGAAGTTACTGAAAAGAATGTGGAGCAGGGAATTTATTATCTGAATAAAGCCTGTGAATATAGAAATGAATATGCACAGTATTATTTAGGCAAAATGTACCTTTTAGGAAAAGATGTTGAAAAGGATAAAGAGAAAGCCATAGAACTATTAACATTGGCCGCTGAAAATGGAAATGAATACGCTAAATATTTTTTAGATCATATAGATGATATAAAAGAAGTTCCATTAAGTATGATGACAACAAGAATGTTTCGTCATATTGGAAGAATCATTGAAAATGAGTTGCCAATAAGAAATACCATTCTTACAGGAGTCGAACATAAACTCAAACAGAAATTAATAAGAAAACGAAGTACAACGGGTCATAGGGAAGATGATCATTCACTTCGTTTTTAATTTGAAGAAAAAGGTGAAAGATATGAAGGATAAAATTAAAAGTATTACGCATATACAAAAAGATGAGTCTATGAAAGTAAAGTCAATCAAAGGCAAAAAGCAAAACAAAAAGAAAAAAGCAAGGAGGCATCAGTAATGGCAAGAATGTTCAGTGAAGAACAGATTGCAATGGCTAATTCAGTTGATATTGCATCTTTTCTTCAAATGCAAGGTGAAGCACTCATAAAATCAGGAAAGGATATGAGATGGGCAAGACATACAAGTATTACTGTAAGAGGTAATCGCTTTTATGATTGGAAAGCAGAAGCAGGTGGTTATCCAATAGCATTTGTTCAAAGATATTTTAATTATAATTTTAAGCAGGCTGTGGAATTTCTTCTATCCAATGTGGGTGATCTTCAAATGTCAGTTCCTTATGAAAAAACAGAGAAGGCAGAATTTAAACTTCCTGAAAAAAATGAAACTTTAAACAGGGTCTATGGATATCTTTTGAAAACAAGATTTCTTGATAAGGAAGTTATTGATGAATTTGTAAGAAAAGGTTTGATCTACGAAGATAAGGAATATCACAATGCTGTATTTGTTGGTTTGGATGAAAATGGTGTGGCTCGTCATGGTCACAAAAGAGGTACTGCAACTTATGGTAAAAATCAGTCATTTAGAGGAAATATAGAAGGATCTGATCCATTATATCCGTTTCATTATAAAGGATCATCCAACAAGGTCTATGTTTTTGAAGCACCTATTGATATGCTTTCTTATATTTCTTTAAACAAAGCGAATTGGATGGAAAACAGTTATATTGCTTTGAATGGACTTTCTAAAATAGGACTAGATCATTTTTTAGATGTTCACCCAAATATTAATAAAATTTATTTGTGTCTGGATCATGATATTGCAGGTATCGAAGGAGCAGAGAGAATAAGTGATTTTCTAAATGAAAAAGGCAGTTACACTATTTCATGTATTCGAGCAAGAAATAAAGATTTTAATGAAGATCTGAAAGAACAAAATAATGTTGAATTTATTAAATCAACGGACAGTCCCAAATATCAGGAAGCAATGAAATATGTTTCAAATATCAAAAGTGATTTTAAAACAATTGTAAAAGACAAATTTCAAGAAGATGAATTTGATTCGCTTTTTGCCAAGTTTTATTATTCTTTTAATGGAAAAGAACCACGAGATGATTTTAAGTTTCAGGCACAGTTGGATAGACTTTTAAAAATGACAATGATCCATGAGCATTCTCTTTTAGGATTCTCTCATCCATTATCAGATAATTCACCAGTCTGGTCATATTTAAACAGGATTATAGAAGTTATAGGGACAATGGCAATACAAAAAAGATGTTTGAAAATGTTTGTCAGTCAGTAGCTGATATAAAAACTGTGTTAAAGAAAATAACAGAAATAATCTAGTAAAGGCTTGTAGAAATTTATCTGCAGGTCTTTTTATATGGATGTTCATTATAGAAGGGAGATTTATAAAGCTATGGAAAATAAACAGGCATATGGTCTTCTTGAAGAAGAACGACCAAAGGCAAAGATGATAGGTGAAGATGGAAATATTTTTAATCTTATGGGTATTGCCTCAAGAACATTGAAAAGTGCAGGGTATGAAGAAAAAGCCAACGAGATGTTTGAAAGAATAACCTTCAATGCGAAAAGCTATGATGAGGCTTTGAATATTATCAGTGAATATGTTGAACCAGTTGAAAATTATGAGGAATCTTTTCAAATGAAAGGATTTGAATGAATAGGTGAAGAAGGTGAGAAAAAACAATGATAAAATCACAAGGAATATTTATAGCGTTTGGTATTTTATTTTTCTTTTATAGGATGTGCTGTGTATTTTAATGGAAACTATAATCTGAATAAGATCAAATCGAAAACAGTCGGTGATGGACAATATGGAACAGCGCGATTTGCGACAGATAAAGAGGTTCATCAAAGCTTGAAATATATTGAATTTGACAGTGTGAAGTGGAGAAAAGGTATTGATCTTCCAAAATCACAGGGATTGGTTGTAGGAAGTAAAATAAACTTTGGA
>ENA-OQAS01000665-OQAS01000665.1-human-gut-metagenome-genome-assembly--contig:-NODE-665-length-17661-cov-6.499544_pt1 | contig 17661 bp, 27 predicted proteins | sample MGYA00242733_ERZ504523 | MGnify/ENA primary metagenome ERZ504523 (study PRJEB26092, sample SAMD00036239) | human gut metagenome | host: Homo sapiens | study: EMG produced TPA metagenomics assembly of...
AAATATTACAAAGGCGTATAATGGCGTAACAGCATTAGACCATGTTTCTTTTTCTTTTGAATTTGGCCAGCAACTTTTCCGCTTTGGCCCACTCGGCCTCCGCCTTGTCGGCGTCCGCTTCCAGTCGCTCTTCCATATTGTAGTTCATAATATTGCAGCCGCACTTTGGGCATTCCGGCTTTAAGTAGAATACGCTTAGCTTGGCACCGCACTTGGGGCATTTGTTTTCCATAAGCTCCTCCTTATTCTGCGTCTGCGGCAGCGCCGGTCAGGTTTTCTCTTCGCTGTGCCAGCTCCCGGTGGATGGTGTCCAGCTTTTCGCCCTCCAGGTCGTAGAAAATAAACGGGATCAGGGACAACAGATTCAGCACGGCGGGAATGATGGTCACAATGGCCCAAAGCAGGAAACGGGTATTCAACTCGCCGCCCTCCGGCAGCACCATATCCTGGTTCACCTGTTGCAGTCCGATCACCGGGATCAGCGCTGCGGACACGGCGGTGGCCAAAGAGCCGGTGAGCTTGCTGACGAAAGTGAGCAGAGAGAAAGAGGTGCCTTCGCTGCGCTCCTTGGTTTTCCATTCCATATAGTCCACCGTGTCGCCGATCATTTTGGTGGGGATCACCATTTTTATGCTGCTTATGGCGGAGTTAAACACGCCCCACACCATCATCAGCGGCACGATCACCCGAGGATCACGATACCAGTGGGCGCCGATTAGGAAGATGGCACTGGATACCACAGCCTTGACGATTACCGCGCGAATGACGATCTGCTTGGAGGTCCAGCGCCGTTCCAGCGCCGGAATAAAGGTATAGGCCAAAAATCCGGTAATAGTGCCGGGAATACCCGCACAATGGACAGACTGGCGCTGCCCAGGGTAAAGAGATAAAAATACTGGGTAAAGGCGTCTGCAATGCTCTCCACAGTGCCCAGCACATTGGAGCACACGATCAGCAGCAGCGGCTTGTTCTTTACCAGGCACTTAAAGCAGTCGGAGATTTTTGGCTCCTCGCTTTGCTGCATCACCCGCTCTTTGGTGCACAGCCCGGCCAGGGAGAACAGACCCATACCGAATGTGCCGGCCACAATGCCCAAGATAAAGAACAGCTGCCGCATATCCATGCCGATCTTGCCGCTCTTTTGCAGGTCAATGAAGATGGAGATAACCGGACCCACCAGGCCGCCGATGGCACCGGAGATCAGACGGGCCGAGGTAATGACCCGGCTGCGATCCTTAGGGTTCGGCGAGATGGCTGCCGACATTCCCCAAAAGGGAATATCACCAATGGTGTAAAAGAACTCCCAAATAAAATAGGTGATACACATGTAGACGATCTTGGCGGTGGTAGACTCCACCCCGCGCAAAAACTCCGCGCCGCCGAAAAAGAGAATGGTGGCGACACCCAGCGGAATGGGTACAAATAGCAGATAAGGCCGCAGCTTACCGTAGCGGGTACGGGTCTTGTCTACAATGGTGCCCATGATCGGGTCGTTCATGGTGTCCCAGATCCCCATAAAGAAGATCATCAGCGACACGGCCTGGCCGGGTATGCCGAATACAGTGACCAGGAAAAAGGTCAGCTGCATACGCACCAAGTTGTAGCCGATCACTTGGCCGCCGTTGGCAACGCCGTAGATCAAGGTTTCGCGAACGCCTACATAGCGTCGCTCTTTCAGTTCCGTTTGTTCCATAGCATATCCCCCTTCTTTTCATGAATGGAAACGGTTTGTATTCTTGCCCGCCACAGGCGGTAATTTATGCTTTAGGTGCCAGGCAGTTCTCCGTAAACCGCTCCAGCGCCAACTGATAGGCAGTAGGATCGGTGTAGTAGCTCCTGGCGTGGACGCTGCCGGTACGGTCAGCTTTGCCTTTTCCGTGGGGCAGGCGTTATAGAGTTGGTCCCGCATAAAGAAAGGCACAAAGTCGTCCTTCTTGCCGTGGATAAACAGTACCGGCACCCGGGCTTTGGCTACCGCCGCAATCGGCGCAGCTTGGTGGAAGGAATAGCCGGCAAACAGCTTGCAGTATAGATTGCAAATGTGCAGAATGGGAAAGGGCGGCAGATGGAACGAGGTGCGCAGTTGGTAGCGGAATTCCGCCCAGGCGCTTGTGTAAGCGCAGTCGGCAATGATGCCTTTTACTTGCGCCGGGTCCACCTTGTCGCTCATCATCAACACTGTGGCACCGCCCATGGATACCCCAAGCAAAAATACCGGCAGGTCCGGATAATGGATCTTTGCATAGTCCAGCCAAAGCAGGGTGTCTCGGCTCTCGTGGGTGCCGTAGCCCATATATTTGCCGTCGCTTTCGCCGCAGCCCCGGTGATCCGGGAACAGTACCGTATAGCCTTTTTTATATAGATAAGGCGCCATAAGGCAAATTCGCCGGTGCCGTTGCTGCGTGCGCCGTGGCAGGCGATCAGTAGGCGGCCGTTGGGCTTCTCCGGAGTCAGCACTTTGGCTGCCAGTCGTGCACCGTCCGGCGTGTGCAGTTCCACCGATCGGATCGGCAGCTGCGAAAAAGCTGCCACGGCGGCATTATTCTTTTTTCATACGCGTCCGGCATGGCGTTGCCGGCAATGCGGTCTGTGATCCAGCGAGGTATGGACACGGTTTTGCGCCATACCAGCTGGTTAAAAATAAAGCCGCATACGAAAAACAGCAGCACCACCGCTGCGGCGGCAACTGCCAACAGGATACCGATTGCTTTCATATTTTTTCTCCATCAGCCGTCGTGCCGGCCCAGTAGGGCATGCGTGGCGAATTTTGCGCGTAAACGGCCAATGCCATCATAACTCATATTGCACAAAAAAATCAAGTTACTTACAATATATTTGTACAAAATGTCAATACTCGGCTTGCGATTTGTGCACTTTGCTAAGTTTTTGATTTGCAATCCCAAACGGTTGTACGGCTTTACATAGTGGGATCTTTTGGGTGGCAAGTGGGAGAATTGCCATTGCTCTGTACGGGGAGGTATGGTATAGTGTAGATACTTGTAAAAAAAGAACCCGGAGGGCGAAAGATGATTTTTTACTTAGAAGAAAATCGCATTTTTGTGCTGGAGACGGAGAACACCCACTATGTGTTCGGCATTGACTCGGCAGGGTATAATCGGCATTTGCACTGGGGTGCCAAGTGTGACCCGGCGGATTATGCTTTACGGAGATCGGTGACGAAAACTCCAATCATTCCATGCTGGACGAATACCGACAGGAGCTGACTCCCTTTGGATCCACCGTGTACCGCACCTGTGACCTAAAGGCACAGTTTGCAGACGGCTGCCGGGAGGTGGCGCTGTGCTACACCGGCTATCGGCTGAAGGACGATACCCTGCGCGTTGCGTTTGCGGACGCGTACTATCCCTTGCAGGTGCGCCTGGGCTACCGGGTGTACCCGGGGCTGGATATCATTAAGCGCTGGGTGGAGGTGGAGAACACCGGCTCCGCGCCGATTTCCTTTGAGCGGCTGTTTAGCGCCGGGTTCTCTCTGCCCGGTATGGATCCGTATACTTTTGAGAATACCAACGGTGCTTGGGGCGGTGAATTCCTGCCCTGCCGCACGGTGCTGGAGGGGGGCAATTTGGTGTATGAGAGCCACCGTGGCGCGTCCAATCATAATCAGTCGCCGTATTTTATCGCCCACCGCGGGGCCACAGAGACCCAGGGCGCTGTGTACTTTGGTTCTCTGGCATACAGCGGCAATTTTAAGATAATCGCCGGGCGGGATCTGTATGGCATTACTCGAGTGAGCTTGGGTATGAACGACTTTGATTTTTCTCACACGTTAGAGCCGGGGGCGCACTTGGAGACCCCGCCGGTGTACTGTGGCAAAACGGAGGGATTGGGCGAAATGTCTCGCCAAATGAACCGCTTTTGCTTGGAACACCTGTTGCCGTCCCGATTCCGGGCAGAGACGCTGCCGGTGCTGTATAATTCTTGGGAGGCCACGGAATTTAATGTAAATGTGGCGGACCAGACCCGACTGGCGGAGATTGCCGCGGGGATCGGAGTGGAGCTGTTTGTGATGGATGACGCTGGTTCGGTGCCCGCAACAACGACCGTGCCGGGCTGGGGGACTGGTTTGTGAACCCGGCGAAGTTCCCGGGCGGCCTGGACGAACTGATCGGCAATGTAAATGCCTGGGTATGGATTTCGGTCTGTGGGTGGAGCCGGAGATGGTGAACCCGGACAGCGACCTTTACCGTGCCCACCCGGACTGGACATATCACTTCCCACACCGTCATGCAGATGAATTGCGCCATCAGCTGGTGCTGAATATGACCCGCAGCGATGTGCAGGCGTATATTTTAGATTGCCTGGATCGGCTGCTGACGGATCACAATATCCGCTATATCAAGTGGGATATGAACCGGCCGTTCTCCCAGGTTGGGGCGGAGAATTTGGCGGATCCCAAAATGTATTCTTATCTGCATACCATGGCAGTGTATCGGATCGTGGATGAACTGAAACGCCGTCACCCGGCGGTGCAGTTCGAAAGCTGTGCCTCCGGCGGCGGTCGGTGCGATTTGGGAGCCATCAGTCACTTTGACCAGGTGTGGACCAGCGATAATACAGACGGCATTGACCGGATGACCATACAAAAAGGCTATTCCATGCTCCACCCCATTAAGACTATGCGAGCGTGGGTAACGGATATTGCTGGGATCAACAAGCCTTGCTCCCTGGACTTTCGCTTCCATATCGCCATGCAGGGGGCACTGGGCCTGGGCGGTAATTTGGAGAAGTACAGTCCGGAAGAGCTGGAGATCTGCCGCCGCAATGTGGCGCTGTATAAGGAAATCCGTCCGCTGGTGCAGTTCGGCGACCTGTATCGGATCCTGGATGCGGATCGGGACGAGGTGCTTTGCAATCAGTATGTCAGCCGGGACAAAATGCAGGCGGTTTTGTTCCTGAGTGCCCGGGGCACCCGGTTCTTTAGAAAGAAGATGAACCTGCGCTTTGCGGGCTTGGCGCCGGACAGGGCGTATGCTTTTACACTGGACGGCGTGGCGTACAAAAAAGGCGGCGCTTCCTCATGGAAGTGGGTTTGCCCGTCTATGTGCGTGGTGCCGATTATAATCAAATCGTCCGCTTGACCGCAGTGGAATAAGTGAAATAGAATAGGAAAAGACCGGGTATTGCCGGCGTCTAACAGGCGCGGGTGTTTACTCGGTCTTTTATTTTTGTATTCCGATTTTAGTGCCAGCCATCACAGTAATCTTTGTTGTGGGCGATGTAGGCGTCGGTCAGGGCGCAGGCCAGGGAATAGCTGTTTACCAGCGGGTGCAGGGTCAGGGCCTGCACGGCTGCGGTGCGGCTTTTCTCCCGAATGGCTTTGGAGGCCAGACGCTCGTAGTTCTTCACCCGGCGGATCAGCTCCAGATTTTGCTCGTCTACGGTGCCGATCCGATGGGGCGTGCAGCCCTTTGGCCCCACCTCACAGGTGACCTCCACCACATCGTCCGGTCGCAGGCCGTCAATGGCGTTGCCGTTTGGCACGCACAGGATCATGGGGCCGGTTTGGCCGCTTTGGGCGTTTTCTATGAATTTCAGCGCCACACCGGCGTAGCCGCCGTCATCTTCTTCGTAAATATTAAAGTGCCAGGGCTGGCTGCGTTTCTCGCCGGTCTCGCTGGCCATATAACTGCCCTCTCGCATACCGTACCATTTATTGAATACCGCCAGGCAGCCTTCAAAATCGTTTTCAATATCCATTTGGCGCAGCTGGGCGGTCATTTGCCGGTTGATATCCAAAATCTGTTCACCACGGGTCTGGGGCGCTTTCAGAATGTTGGCCACCGCCTGTTCACGGTAGTAGAAGTAGTAGAGATATTCGTTGAGCACCGCGCCCCGATCCCGCAGCAGTTCTTTGGAGAAGTAGCGCATATCGGTGTTCTTGTAGGCGTCGTCATTCTCGATCAGATCGTGCAGAATCTCTTTGCCGTTTATGGTGATGCTTTTGAAGTAGGACAGGTGGTTGAGCCCGTACACCTCGCCGGTAATGTTCGTCGGGTTCGCCCCGTACAGCAGGGCAAAGGAGCGGAGCATGCCGGAGGGCGCGTCGCAAATGCCGTAGGTAAAATCGTAGCCCATATCCCGCAGGGTTTGGGACACGACCCCGGCCGGATTTGTAAAGTTGAATACCTTTACGATCGGTTTCGCATATTTCTGAATCAGCTCGCAGTAGGCAGCCAGCGCCGGTAGCTGCGCATGGCAAAGGAAAGCCCGGCAGCGCCGGTGGTTTCTTGCCCCAGTACCCCGTGATCCAGGGCTATGCGCTCGTCCTTGGCACGCATTTCGTCCTGTCCCACCCGAATGGTGGTGATTACATAGTTCGCGTCCCGTACCGCTTCCATCGGGTCGGCAGTGAGAGAAAAGCCCATTTCCGGGCACAGCAGGCGCGCTACATGCGCCGCCATACCGCCGTAGATGCGCAGCTTTTCCTCGTCATTGTCCATAAAACACAGTTCGTCGATCCCCAGCCGCTTTGCCTTTTGGGCAATGCTTTTTGCCAGGAACATGGAGCGCACACCGCCTCCGCCAAGTACCGTGATCTTCATAGAACCCCTCCTGTGCATATGCCGGTCGTTGTATGGTAACGGATAGAGTATAACAGTAAAATACAATTAAAACGACCAACTTTATGGTACAGAATTTTGCAGCGGTTTGTCAATACGCAATTTTGTGTGAATGAGTTAGAATCCTGATTTTTAAAATCCACTAAGATGACTTTGCTATCTCGTCTTTTTTATAATTAACTTTCACAAACGCTTTGCACTGTTCCAAACAGATTTCTTTCTGTGATGCGGTTAGGGAACGAAAAACGCGCAGTAAATCATCCTCCTGATGACTTATTGCGGGATTGGAAGTAAAGTCTAAAAGATAATCGGTAGAGACATTAAAGAATTTGGCGATGGTTTTTAAGGTGTCAAAATCAGGTTCTCTTGTGTTTTGAACATAGCTGCCTAAAGTGGACGGCGCCAAATTCAATTGTCTTGCCAATTCTTTTTGCGTAATTTTTCTTTCCTCGATCAATGTGCGCAAATTGTCCCCAAAACTCATGAAATCACCTCCGCCTAATTATAAATCAAACATCATAATATTTTTTATCAAAACGCAATACGAGTTGACAAAATACAAAACGAGTATTATAATTGTGATGAATACTTAGTGATTAGCGGAGGTATGAAAATGAAAAGCGAAGAAAACACAAAAACCACCAAGAAAAAAGCTATAACGAAAGCGATTTGCGTCATTATAGCGATTTTGTTGATGGCGGGAATTGCTTTTGTAGTAGCCAATAATGTGCATAATCATGCGGCGGCGCTGCTTCTACGCAGGTAAAAAACGGATTGTCGGCCTACGAGCTGGCTGTTGAGCAGGGCTATGACGCAGTCTGCAAGCGTGGTTGAAATCTTTGGATGGCAAATCTGCTTATGAAATTGCTGTAGACAATGGTTATTCCGGCACAGAAAGCGAATGGAATAAGGCGGTTGCGAATGTTTCCAAACAGAACGGCGCGACCATTCAAAATGCTGCGTTTTCTTCGGACGGTGAGTTGATCATTACTCTGTCGGACGGTACAGCAATCCATGCGGGTAAAGCGGTAGCGTAGCCGGTCAAGACGGTGCAAACGGTACAAATGGCACCGATGGTAAGGATGGCACAAATGGTAAAGATGGTACCGACGGTAAAGATGGTGCCGATGGTAAAAATGGTACAAATGGGGTTGACGGCAAAGACGGAAGCGATGGTAAAGGTATCTCATCTGCAAGCGTAAATACAGATGGACAGCTGATCCTCACATTTACCGATGGTTCTACTGTGAATTTGGACAAGATTGTTGGTGCCAACGGTACCGACGGCGTGAGCGTGACTGAATCTGTGATCAATGCCAAGGGTGAACTGGTGCTGACCTATTCAAGCGGCCAGGTGTGTAATCTGGGCAATGTGATCGGTGCTGACGGTAAGGACGGTACAAATGGCAAGGACGGTAAAGACGGTGCCGATGGTAAGGATGGCATCAACGGTACAAATGGCAAGGACGGTAAAGACGGTGCCAATGGTAAGGATGGCATCAACGGTACAAATGGCAAAGACGGAAAAGACGGTGCCGATGGCAAGGATGGCGTCACCGGTACAAATGGCAAGGACGGAAAAGACGGCATTAGCGTAATCAAATCCGAGATCAATGCAAAAGGTGAATTGGTGGTAACCTATTCCAACAATGTAATTGATAATTTAGGCAAAGTTGTTGGGCAAGCCGGCACCAAGGCGACAAAGGCGATACCGGCGCCCAAGGTGAAAAAGGTGAAAAAGGTGACAAAGGCGACACCGGCACACAGGGTACCGCAGGTAAAGACGGCATCAACGGTAGCGACGGCGTGAGCGTGACTGAATCTGTGATTAATGCCAAGGGTGAACTGGTGCTGACCTATTCAAACGGCCAGGTATGTAATCTGGGCAATGTGATCGGTGCCGACGGTAAGGATGGAAAAGATGGTGTCGACGGTAAAGACGGAAAAGATGGCGTTAACGGAAAAGCCGGCGTTAATGGCACTAACGGTAAAGATGGTAAAGACGGCGTTAGCGTTATCAAATCAGAGATCAATGCAAAAGGCGAATTGGTGGTTACCTATTCCAACAATGTGATTGACAATTTAGGCAAAGTGGTTGGCCAAGCCGGCGCCAAGGGCGACAAAGGTGATACCGGTGCCCAAGGTGAGAAAGGCGAAAAAGGCGACACCGGCGCACAGGGTGTCGCAGGTAAAGATGGCACCAACGGTAAAGATGGCACAAATGGCAAGGACGGTGCCGACGGCAAAGATGGCACCAACGGTAAAGATGGCACTAATGGTAAGGACGGTGCCGACGGCAAAGATGGCGTTGGCATTAGCACCATTGAGATTACCACAGACGGAAAGCTGTATATTACTCTATCTAATGGTACCACACTGGATTTGGGTACGATTAAAGGTGAAAAGGGCGAGAAAGGTGACAAAGGCGATAAAGGCGATACCGGTGCCCAAGGCGTAGCCGGTCAAGACGGTAAAAACGGTATCGATGGTGTAGATGGTAAAGATGGCGCCCAAGGCGAAAAAGGTGAAAAGGGCGACAAAGGCGATACCGGTGCACAAGGCGTAGCCGGTCAAGACGGCAAAAATGGTACCGATGGTGTAGATGGCAAAGACGGTGCACAGGGCGAGAAGGGTGAAAAGGGCGAAAAGGGAGACACCGGTGCCCAAGGTGAAAAAGGTGCTGACGGCCAAGATGGCGTTGGCATCGCCGCCGTGGTCATCAATGATTCAGGCGAGCTGGAGCTGACCTTTTCTGACGGTCAGCTGATCAATCTCGGTAACGTAAAAGGATCCAAGGGAGATCAAGGCGAAAAAGGTGAAAAGGGCGACAAGGGCGATACCGGCGCCCAAGGCGAAAAAGGTGAAAAGGGCGACAAAGGCGCCCAGGGTGCTGCCGGTAAAGACGGCACCGATGGCGTAGATGGCAAGGACGGCCAGGATGGCGTTGGTATTGCGAATGTGACCGTTTCTGATCAGGGTGCACTGAGCGTAACGCTCACCAACGGTACGGTTGTAAATCTGGGCAATATTCAGGGCACGGATGGCATAGGTATCGCAAAGGCAGAGATCAATAGCGACGGCCGGCTGGTGCTGACGTACAGCGACGGAACGGTTCATGATCTGGGTCCGGTTGTGGGCGCTGACGGGCAGGACGGTACCAATGGGCAAGACGGCTTGGGCATAAAATCCGTAACGGTCTCTGCCGATGGTCAACTGAGTATTACATATTCTGACAATTCCGTTGTGGACTTGGGCAATATCAAAGGCGAAAAAGGCGAAAAAGGTGAAAAAGGTGACAAGGGCGATACCGGAGAAGCCGGTCGCGGCATCGCCAAAACGGCCTTGGTAAACGGCGAGCTGATTGTTACCTATACCGATGGCACGCAAGATAACTTGGGCAAACCAAGCAGTACAGACTCAGACAGCGAATATTCCGACGGGTTAGAATTTGTACTGAATGAGGATCAACAATCCTATATGCTTTATAGTTTTGGCGAATTAGCTATGCAAAAAAAGTAGTTGTTCCGGAGACATATAAGGGAAAACCGGTTACAAAAATTGCTTCCAAAGCTACTTATAATGAAAAGTTATACACCGATGGTACGGAAACCTACTGTGTTTTGATAGAAGAATTGGTTTTGCCGTCAACACTTCAGTCTATTGGAGAAAATGCTTTCCAATATTCCAATATAAGAAGGGTTGTATTTAATGGAACTGTATTACAGTGGCTGTCAATTTCTTTTAATTCCGCTCACTCAAATCCTTTATTTTATTCACCGGACGACAACGAGAAAGAACTTTATATCGATGGCAAGCTGGTTGATCATTTGATCATACCGGAAGGAGCGACGCGTATAAATCGATATGCTTTTGCAAATTGTGGATCATTAAAAACGGTGGTGATACCAAAATCAGTAACATTTGTGGGGTGGTATTCTTTTAACCGTTGCCGTTCTTTGACAAGTGTTACATTTGAGGATCCGACCGGTTGGCACAATGGCAATGGAAGTTCTACCGTATCACTTTCAAATCCAACAGCAGTGGCGTCTGCTTGGCACATCCTGGCAACAGTAATTTAATAACAGGAGACCTTAAAAAGAGCTAATTGAAATAGGAAGAATGATTTTGTCAAGGAGGTAAATGACATGATTCAAGGCGAAAAGACAAAAACATATAATATTTCTGCAGATTTGGTTCCTGTAGATATTGAGGTGATTAAGGCGTATATGCTGGGGGCAGTCAACAGCTTTTGCAATGTTCAGCCCGGCGAGCCTTTTTCCGTGCGGATTCTGTTTGGTGGCAACAACAGAAACTGGCATGATACGCCGATGCAAAAGCTGTATGATTATTACTTGAGCCAAGGCAAAACCACGGAGGAGGCACATCAAAGTGCGGCCATTGACGCAGGCAGACTGTTAAAGGCGGTCCTTGAGCGAGATCAACGGGAATTTGCGATGGTTGGTCAGGAGACCGGCAAACAATACAAATTGGTATAAGCATCGGCAAAGTGCGCGGACCGGTTCCGCGCACTTTGTTTATGTCTTTAAAATACAGCAACGGCAGTGCAAAGCTCTATGCCTTTACAGCTGCTTGAGCAAGGGGAGCAGATCCGGTAGGCGGTGGATCTGGTATTCTACGGTGCCGTCGGTGGGGAGAGGCAGGCGGTTCGGGTTGTACCAGCAGGTGTGCATACCGGCGGTTTTGCCGCCCAGCATATCGGAGGTCAGACTGTCGCCCAGCATCAGGCTCTCGCTGCGCTTTACGCCCGGCAGGCTGGCAAAGCAGGCGTCGAAAAAGCCGGGCTGTGGCTTATTGGCGCCCAGGTACTCGGAGATAAACACCCGGTCCAGCAAAGGCAAAATGCCGCTGCTTTTCAGCCGCCCTTCCTGTACCCAGCCGGTGCCGTTGGAGGCCAGACATAGGGTATAGCGCCCATGGAGGCAGAGAGCAGTTCTTCTGCTCCAGGGAGAAAGAAGTGGCGGCTGCTCAGCCGTTCCATATAGTAGCGGTTCATTTCCTCCCGATCCAGGTCGCTGCCCAGGTGAGTCAGCAGCAGGTCAAAGCGGCGGTAGCGATCTCCGATCGCTGAACTTTGCCTTGCTCCAGCAGCTTCCACTGTGCATCGTTACCGGCACTGTACAAAGCCAAAATCTCATCTGAATAGGGCAGGGTGTAGTGGCGCATGGTTTCCTCCAGTGCCACTTGTTCCGCCTGCTGAAAGCTGAACAGCGTATCGTCTAAATCTAAAAAATCGTGGTGATCATAGCGGGCTCCTTTGGCTCCAGTATAGCACAGCTGCCGCAGGGTGTGCAAGTCCGAAAAAACGGACGGCAGCTTGTATGCAGGTGCATTTTATGGTATGCTTTTCATCAAGGAGGTAGAGGAATGGATGCAATCAATTTGATTTTATTTGCGGTGCTTTTTGTGCTGCAGGTGGCGATCATCATTTTGCTGCTGCGCCGCCGCAGTGGGGATGCAGGGCACCAAACGGAGCTGCTGGCGCGGCAGCTGCAAGCCAGGACAATGAGCGCCGTGCCCAAATAGAGCGGTTGGAAGCGGCAGTGCAGACCCTGCGGAGGATAACTATCGTCAGCAGGTGAAGCTGCTGGAGCTGGTCCAGAACCAAAGTGACAGCCAAACCCGGCGGTTGGGTGCCTTTATGGCAGAGATGCAAAAGAGCAATGAGCAAAAGCTGGACCAAATGCGTCAAACGGTGGACGAAAAGCTCACCGGCACCCTGAACACACGGCTGAATGCCTCGTTCCAGACTGTGTCCCAGCAGCTGGAAAGCGTGTACAAGAGCCTGGGCGAAATGCAAAAGCTGTCCTCCGGGGTAACGGAAAGCGTCAACGGGTTGAATCGGGTGCTTACCAATGTAAAGAGCCGAGGCACCTGGGCGGAGGTGCAGCTGGGCAATATTTTAGACCAGACGGTGCCGGGTATGTACGACACCAATGTGGCCACCAATCCCAAGTATAACGGTCGCGTAGAGTTTGCGGTGCGGATCCCGGCGGCGGACGGCAGCGGTCACGCTTGGCTGCCCATTGATTCCAAATTTCCTATGGAGGATTATGCACGCTTGACCGCAGCGGCTCAGGCCGGGGATCGACAAGGCATGGAAAGCGCCCAAAAGGCGCTGGAGCAGCGGGTGCGTGACGAGGCCAAGCTGGTGCGTCAGTACATTTCTGCTCCGGAGACCACACCCTTTGCGGTGCTGTATTTGGCCACCGAGGGGCTGTATGCGCAGATTTTGGGTAGTCGCAGCGGACTGGCGGAGAAGCTGCAGCAGCAGGGCATTTTGCTGGCCGGGCCCACCACGGTGACAGCGCTGCTTAATGCGCTGGCGATGGGCTTTCGTACCCTGGCCATCAACCGCAAAGCCACGGAGGTGTGGCAGGTGTTGGGCGCTGCTAAAATGCAGTATGAGAAGTTTGGAGACCTGCTGCAAAAGGCACGCAAAAAGGTGGATGAGGCCGGCAAGGTGCTGGACGAGGCGGATCACCGTAACCACATCATTCAAAAGCACCTGCGCCGGGTGGAGACCCTGGACGACCCGACGGCAGCGGAAGCGGTACCGGAATTATTTGACTGAACAAACCCGATAAAAAGGGCGCCTGCTTACAGCAGACGCCCTTTTGCTTTACGCATACGCTTTGATAATTTCCCGTATCATACGAACATTGTCCTTGGTGTGCAGGGCGTTTGGAGCCTTGTATTCCAGCAAACAGCAGGGAATGTTCAGCTTTTGTGTACCCAACCGATGGCGTAGCTTCGTTTGCGGCATAGACGCCGTCTTTCATTTTGTTTAAGTGCAGGGTGCGATTGACGATTTGGCACAGCTTTTTGGTGCCTAAGGTTTCGTTAAGCCAGCCGTGGGCATTGATGTACACATTGGGCTTGCTGCGGAGAATAAAATCTCGCAGGGCACGGGTTTCTTTGCCCTTAAACGGACCGAAATCCCGGTTTATATCAACATGCGCGGCGGTGCAGCGCCCAAAGGCATTCTTGCCGGAGCGTTGTGCGTTTTTGCCGGCAATGGCACCGTCCGGATTGGCGCAGGGTACAATAACCAATCGGTAATTGCCCAATTCCTCCGGGTGGGAAGCAAAGTGGGCGACCAAGTGGTTGGCAATGGCAGTCAGACGCTGCCCGTCTCTGGCATAATCGTCCTCAAAGCCGTGGATGGCAAAGTCAATAAACAGCGTCTTTTTGTACTTGCCGTTTGTCGGGGTGATGATATAGCCTTCCAAATTGCGATTTTGTACGGATTTGCCATAAACCACTTGGGTCACATGGTTGTGGTCTAAGGCCAACTGTGCGGCATTTGCATTCAGCGGCAGTGCCTTGTTTTGTACGCGAACGGTAATTCGTGCCGTAATGCCATTGTAGGTGCGTACGGTCAGTTGGGTTTTGCCTTTGGATTTGCCGGTAATATAGCCTTGTTTGTTGACTGTGGCTATGGCAGAATCCCGGGTTTTGTATGTAACGGTGTAGGCTGCGGTGCCACGGGCAAATTGCAGCTTTATCTTATGGTTGTTGGCGCCCTTTTGGATAACCACATCGCCGCCTTTGACGGCTAACTTGGTGGGAGCGGCCTTAACCGTAACGGTGCAAGCGGCGGTTTGGCGTCTGTAACGCACGGTCACTTTGGCTGTACCGATTTTCTTGGCGGTAACCACGCCGGATTTGCTAACGGCCAGTACGCTTGTGTCTGCTGAGCGATAGTGCAGTCGGTAGGTGGATACGAGAATTATTGAATTGAATACAAGCGGCTTTTTCGCCTAAGCCCAGCGCAACGGCAGTGCGCTTTAATGTTAGATTTTCTGCAGCATAGGCTGTGCAGGTGTTGCTGAGCAAAAACATAAGCAGCAATAGTGCTGCCGCTATGGAAGTGCGGTGCTTCATAACAGAATCTCCTTCTTTTCTGATTTGGCAGCGACCCGGGTGCCACTACTGTAACAGTGTATCATTTCTTGCAAAGTGTGACAAGTTGTTTGCATTTTTTTGCCGTATTTTGATATTTGCGTTTATACGCTGCGGTTTTGTGTACGGCAAAGTGCTGCAAAATTGTGCCGCAAATGAAAAAATTGTTTTTGCGTTTATTGCGCCGCTTTAGACTTTGTGGTAAAATAAAACCGAGGTATTTGATTATGGAGCATCTTTGGAAGCAGAATTTGCGGCAGATTGAGCCGTATGTGCCCGGGGAGCAAAGCAGCGATCCGGATCGGATCAAGCTCAATGCCAATGAGAACCCGTATCCACCGGCCCCCGGCGTGGCGGCGGTGCTGCGCAGTTACGACCCGGCAGCGCTGTGCCTGTACCCGGACGCCACGCCCGGCTGCTTAAGGCGTCCATTGCCCGCCACTACGGCGTGCGCCGGAGCAGGTATTTGTGGGCAACGGCTCGGACGATGTGCTGGCGCTGGCATTTCAGTCCTTTTTTAACAGCGACAAGCCCATTGCCTTTCCGGATATTACTTACAGCTTTTACCCGGTGTGGTGCCGGCTGTTTCACATTCCTTTTGTGACCTACCCGCTGACGGCGGACTTTCGCATTGATCCGGCGGATTACGCGGCGCCGAACGGCGGCGTGGTGCTGCCCAATCCCAATGCCCCCACCTCTATCGGTGAGGACCTGCCCTTTGTGCAGCGCTCTTGGAGGGCAATCGGGATGCTGTGGTGATTATTGATGAGGCCTATGCGGACTTTGGCGGTGTCAGCGCCGTGCCGCTGCTGGCGGACTATCCCAATTTGCTGGTGTGCGGCACATTTTCAAAATCCCGCTCTCTGGCAGGGCTGCGGCTGGGCTTTGCCATCGGCAGCGCAGAGCTGATCAGTGTGTTGGAAGCAGTGAAGAATTCCTACAACAGCTACACGGTGGACAATTTGTCTCTGCTGTGCGGTGCGGCTGCTATGGACGATGAGGCGTATTTTGCCAAGACCACGGCGGCGGTGATAACCACCCGGGAGCGGGTGCGCCGGGCGCTGGAGCAGATGGGCTTTTCCGTATTGCCTTCCCGCACCAACTTCCTTTTTGCAACGAAGGACGGCGCGTCTATGCGGGAACTGTTCCTCTATTTGAAGCAAAGACAGATTTACATTCGCTATTTTGATCTGCCGCGGATTGACAATTATGTGCGTATTACCATCGGTACCGACGCGCAGATGGACGCATTTTTGCACGGAACGGAGGCTTTTTTGCGTGGAGAATAAAAAAGTTGCGCTGATCTTCTTGTATTTTATCGGTGCCATTCAGCTGGTGGCCGGTGTGTACACCCAGCTGGTGGGGTTGTTTCATTGGGACTTTATGTCCCTGTTCCCGGTGGTGGAGATGGGCACCCAGCAGATCTTGTATTTGAATTTGCTGGCGGTGTTCCTGGTGACCACGCTGATCCATATTGTGGTGGCGGCACTGGTGAATGACGGCAGCTACGGCCCACTTGATGTGCTGCAGGCTTGCCCGCCGCTGACCGTCGTGGTGCCGCTGGTGCTCTTTGGCATTTCCATTTATACCACTCTGGGCGCTACCTCGGCGGGGGAGCGGGTGTTCTGCCTGGCTGTGTCCGCTTTGTATATTCTTGCCTGCTATATCAGCGTGGGCTGCATTGCCGCTGTGCGAGATATGGAAGATTAAACAAAAAAACAGACAGAAAAGGACCTCTGTGTTTGGCACACAGAGGTCCTTTTTTATGCTTTATTTACCGAGAAAGAGTACCAACAGCAGTGCCACTACGGCAATACCACCCAAGGCGGCAAAAATTTTAACTGCTCGGGAAATTGCGTCGTACACATTGGTGGGCATGATTTGGAAGAAAGCAAAATGCAGCGGCTCTTGCAGCTTTTTGCCTACCAGTCCCGGTAGCGCAGGTCTTGGGTGGACAGGCTGCCGTCCCGGTGCAGCGCAATGGTGCGCACACCTCGATCCAGTCCCGGGCCGTACACATGGAACCCGGCACCCTGGCGTAGCCCACATCAATGCCGCGAATGTCACCGTGGAAGGCGTTGTTGTGGTCGTGGCCGAAGTACAGACCCTTTACATCGCCCTTTTCGCAGAAGGCGTCAAACTCGCCGCTGTTCTCCTGGGGATCAGCAGGCGACTCTTTCATAAAGCCCTCTTTGTCTACCCGCTTTCTGTTTAGTACAAACCACTCCTTGGCGTGGGTGCGGAAGCTGTACCGCGCCTTTGGTGGACTTTTTCACCTGCGTGAGCAGGTCAAACACCTCGCACACGGGAATGTGCTGAATGACAACGGAGGGAATGGTGTGGCCGTATTGTTTTTCATAACTGTCGCGTACGCCCCGATACCAGTCAATCTGGTTTTGGTGCACATGGTCGTAGCCCACTTTCAGGCTGGAGTGACTGTCGATCAGGTAAAGCAGATAGCCGGGTCGGTCGCCGTCGGCGATCTCCAGCACGCAGTTGCCCACACCGTCTACGCCGGGGGTATCCTCCCCGATAAAGCCGGGGATCTCTTTGTAGATTTCAAACTGGGCACGGTTGTCCAGCCCCACCTGTCGATCGTGATTGCCAAAGCAGATGGCAAAGGCAGATGTCGATCCACCACCGGGGCGGTCAGCTCTTTCAGTACCCGGCGCACCTGGTTTACATCACCGTGGAACCCGCGCCCCCAGATCTGGTCACCGCTGTATACCACCAGATCCGGCTCCTCTCGATCCAAGGCGCGTTGATCAGCGCCAAGGTGTCCGGGCTGACCTTGCGGCCCTCTTGCGTGTCTGCAATTTGCAAGATCTTAAAGGTGTCGTTCTTGAATGTCAACTTCATATTTATTCTCCGTTCTCAGGAATTTTGCCTTTTTTCTAATTTTAACACAAGAAAGCCTTGACGGCAACGCTTTTTCAAATTATAATATGAAGTGCTGTTACGGCAAGTACATCCGCCCGTGGCGAAGCTGGATATCGCAGCAGATTCCGATTCTGAAGGCCGGGGGTTCGAATCCTCCGGGCGGACCATAACGCGGCAAGCTCTTTACGATGCTTGCGCGTTTATTTTTTGCCACTTGCCGGCACATATATTGGTAAAAAAGTACACGATAATAGCGCCGACAGGTGGACGGCTTTGT
>ENA-OQAS01000666-OQAS01000666.1-human-gut-metagenome-genome-assembly--contig:-NODE-666-length-17654-cov-3.255834_pt1 | contig 17654 bp, 23 predicted proteins | sample MGYA00242733_ERZ504523 | MGnify/ENA primary metagenome ERZ504523 (study PRJEB26092, sample SAMD00036239) | human gut metagenome | host: Homo sapiens | study: EMG produced TPA metagenomics assembly of...
GAAAAACACCCCCGCTGCCATCCACTCCCCGGACCGATGCCACCTCCCTCTGGCGTTCCTCTCCATCCCAACAAAAAAACGGCACCCGGCAGTTCCAACACTGCCAGACACCGGAACCAAAACACCCGTCAAACAGACTATACAATATATAATCAACATTCGCTATCTGCTCAACTCAATTACCACCAGAAAGTTCTCTCAGCAACTCAAGATCGCTGGCCTGCACTTTAATATTCGTAGTCAGCTTCTCACCCTCAGGGCTAATATACGTCACCTCAAGAATACTCCCCTCACGAATCCCCCGCCGGAAACCGCACTACAAAATGCCGGAAACTTCGGATGATTCTGTTTAAATGTATTCCATGCATTCATAACCTTCATCATATTTCCAATATTTCCAATATTACCAATACCCATAACCAACACCAGCCTTTCCCTTACTATCATCTATGTTTTTTTATCTATTAACCCAAACACAGCCGCCGTACAAACCATACAGCGGCTGACCACATGATCCTATTCAAAATAACCTGCCAGGAACTCACAACCCTCTGATAAAAGAAATCGCATCCCGGATCCCAGCCACATAAACCAATTTAATTCCTTTAATACTCTCTGTAGCCGTCCGGTTCACCTCAGGAAGTATCACCGTCTCAAACCCAAGCTTTTTCGCTTCCTGCACACGCTGTCCGGCCATACTCACTGCACGAACCTCGCCACTCAGACCAATTTCACCAAACGCCATCACAGAATCCGGGATCACGATCTCCTTCGCACTGGAAATAATAGCAAGACAAATACCCAGATCGATCGCCGGCTCTGTCATCTTCATGCCACCCGCAATATTCACATAAGCATCCGAAGCAGCAAGATGAACTCCCGCCTTCTTCTCCAGAACCGCCATCAAAAGATTCACACGATTAAAATCCGTACCAACTGCTGTTCTTCTCGGAATTCCAAAATTACTCTGACACACCAGAGCCTGGATCTCCACCAAAATCGGTCTCGTCCCCTCCATAGAACATGCAACAACAGACCCCGAAGCATTCTCCGGTCTTCCATTCAAAAGGAACTCAGAAGGATTCTTCACTTCTTCAAGTCCGGAATTCTGCATCTCAAAAACACCAATTTCATTGGTAGAACCAAAACGATTTTTCACCGCACGCAGGATCCGGTAAGAAGCATGCCTGTCTCCCTCAAAGTAAAGCACAGTATCTACCATATGTTCCAGTACACGAGGACCTGCCACATTTCCCTCCTTGGTCACATGACCCACGATAAAAATGGACACACCCATACCCTTAGCGATCTGCATCAGTACATTGGTAGATTCCCTCACCTGAGAAACACTTCCCGGTGCAGAAGAAATATCTTCATGAAACATCGTCTGGATAGAATCCACAACAGCTACATCTGGTTTCGTCCGCTCAATGATCTCCCGGATATTTTCAAGATTCGTCTCACAGAGCAGTTTCAATTTATCATTAAACGTTCCAAGCCGATCTGCCCGGAGCTTGATCTGTCTGAGAGACTCCTCACCAGAAATATACAAAACAGAAATCCCCTGTGAAGATAAATTTCTGCACACCTGCAACAACAATGTAGACTTGCCAATACCTGGATCTCCACCTACCAAAACAAGGGAGCCGGGGACGATTCCGCCTCCCAGCACCCTGTCAAGTTCACCGATTCCGCAGCTCTGACGTTCATCTGAAGAAAGACTGATATCTTTCAGAACTACAGGCTCCGTTTTCTTTTGTGTAGTTTTAATACTCCCTGAGGAAGATTTTTTGGAAGAAACCGTTTCCTCCACAAAAGTATTCCATGCCTTGCATGCCGGGCACTGCCCCATCCACTTGGCTGATTCATACCCGCATTCCTGACAGAAATAAACCGTTTTTTTATTTTTTAGCATTTTACAATTTTAACTTCTGCTTTGGTGTTCGCATCCAGTTCAACACTGAAAGAAAGCTTGCCGCCCAGGTTTGTGGTCATTGTACCTGTACTTACATCATCAATAAATACCTGATACTCTGTCTCAGCTTCCAGTTCAACAGTAATCTGAGAATCCTCAAAGCCCTGAACCTCAAAACTCATTGCTGTTCCATCCTGCTGAAGATGGAACACACTGGTTCCCGGAACAGACTCATATACGAACATTCCATTACGCTCAAGTTTGGTGATCTCCTTATATGTTTTTACTTTATACATATCTCCCTGATACTGATAATCCGACAATTTGGATTTCTGATTTAATTCATAATCTCCAAACTGATAGTCCCATTATCTTCTGTGCGGATCAATTCCTGTACCACTGCCATGATCTTATGTCCTCCTGAAATCTTTCGTTGTATAGTTTTAATTTTGTTAATTATAACTTATTTCTGTTTTTTTGGCTATAGAAAGTAATAAAATTCTTACGCTTTCTCCGCATCTTTTACTTCAAAGTAGATTTTCTTGTCTTTGACCTTCACCTGTACGGTATCACCGGCTTTGATCCGACCTTCAAGGATTTCTGTTGCCATCTCATCCTCAATCTTTGTCTGGATTGCACGACGCAGCGGTCTTGCACCGTATTTACTGTCAAAGCCTGCATCTGCGATAAGATCTTTAGCTGCTCCGGTAACTTTCAGTATGATATCCAGCTGTTCCTGACAGCGTTTTTCCAGGTTTTTCAAAAGAATAGTAACGATCTTCCTGATATTTTCTTTATTCAGAGAATGGAATACCATGATCTCATCGATCCGGTTCAGAAATTCCGGTTTAAACATCCGCCGCACTTCTTCCATCACTCCGGACTTCATACGTTCATAATCACGCTTTTCCGTATCTCCGGACATAAATCCAAGATGTTTCGGTTCCATGATCATCTGCGCACCTGCGTTGGAAGTCATGATAATGATCGTCTGCTTAAAATCCACTTTTCTGCCTTGAGCATCTGTAATATGACCATCATCAAGTACCTGCAGAAGAATATTAAACACATCCGGATGAGCCTTTTCAATCTCGTCAAAAAGAATGACACTGTATGGATTTCTGCGCACTTTTTCGCTGAGCTGTCCACCTTCTTCATAACCTACATATCCGGCGGCGATCCGATCATTTAGAAACACTATGTTTTCCATATATTCGGACATATCTACACGGATCATTGCCTGCTCACTTCCAAATACAGCTTCCGCCAGCGCTTTGGAAAGCTCCGTTTTTCCCACTCCGGTAGGTCCCAGGAATAAGAAAGAACCTATAGGCCTTGCGGGATCCTTTAATCCTACTCTTCCCCTTTTTACCGCACGGGCAACTGCAGAAACTGCCTCATCCTGTCCGATCACACGTTTTTTCAGAACCTTTTCCAAATTTGCAAGCCTACGGGATTCCCCCTCTGTCAGACGCTGTACAGGTATTTTTGTCCAGTCAGACACAATACCGGCAACTGCCTCTTCATCAACTGTAAGTGGATTTTTCCGATTTTTCCGCTCCGCCTTTCTTCGGATCTTTTCCAATTCTGCTTCCGCCTCATTCTGCTTTGCCTGTGCTGCTTTTGCACCTTCAAGATCTGCATTTATGACTGCCTGTTCTTTTTGTTTCAGAATATCGTGGATCTCTCTTTCCAGTGCTTCTGCTTTCGGAGACGGACGATATCCCGCCAGTTGTACTTTCGACGCTGCCTCATCAATAATGTCAATGGCTTTATCCGGAAGAAACCGGTCATTGATATAACGAACGGACATTTTTACAGCCGCCTCAAGGGCTCATCCAGAATCTCTACACCATGATGTTTTTCATAATATGGGCGCAGCCCTTCAGGATTTCAACAGCCTCCTCTTCTGTAGGCTCTTCCACGATGATAGGCTGAAAACGCCGTTCAAGCGCTGCATCCTTTTCAATGTATTTCCGATATTCTTCCAGTGTCGTTGCTCCGATCAGCTGGATCTCTCCACGGGAAAGAGACGGTTTCAGGATATTGGAAGCATCCAGTGCACCTTCCGCTCCACCTGCTCCGATGATCGTATGGATCTCATCAATAAAGAGCAATATTCCCTGCTGTTCGCTTACCTCATCGATCACATTTCGGATACGTTCTTCAAACTCACCGCGATATTTACTTCCTGCGACCATTCCGGAAAGATCCAGAACTACAACCCGCTTATCCTTCACAGTATCCGGTACCATTCCTGTGACGATCCGCTGTGCAAGTCCCTCTACAATAGCCGTTTTTCCTACTCCCGGCTCTCCAGTCAGGCAGGGATTGTTCTTTGTTCTTCTGCTCAGGATCTGGATCAGTCTGGCAATCTCTTTATCCCTTCCCACTACAGGATCCAGCTTACCTTCTTCTGCCATGGCCGTCAGATCTCGGCTATACTGATCCAGAGTTGGTGTTACACTGCTGTTTCTTCCCTTTGAAGCTTTTACAGCCTGGAATTCTTCCGCAATGGCATCGCTGTCCATTCCCATAGCTGTCAGCACTGCCGCATAAAGCTTCTGGATATTGGCACCCATTGTGTACAGCAGTCTAGTACCCACACAGTCTGTTTCTTTCAACATTGCCAGCAGAATATGTTCTGTCCCGACTTCCTCAAAACGCATGGATTCTGCTTCTGCATATGCACCCTCCAGAACTCTTCTGGTTCTCGGACTGAATCCCGGTCTCTGTGAAACAGCCGTATTTCCCGGAGGTGCGATCAGTTTATCGATCAGAGCCATCGCTTTATCAGCCTGGATCCCAAACTCCTCCAGAACTCTTCCTGCTGTGCCCTCCTTTTCTTCTACAAGCCCGACCAGCAGATGCTCCGTGCCGATATAACTATGTCCGCAGGAGCTGGCTGCCTCTTTTGCCAGAGCAAGAACATTCTCTGCCTGTTTTGTATATCGTTCCTGCATGATGTCTCCTCCTATCTGTCTGTGTCATACTCGTCAAAAATCTCGTCCACCAGCTGATGGACTTCTTCTCTTGTTACATTTTTACAGCATCCCCATGCCATTGCTACTGTCAGATTCTGTTTCATTTCTTCCAGTGCTCTGACCTTATCTGCATCTATGGAGATCACCGCTCCCTTTCGCCTGTCAATAGTCACAAAGCCTTCCTGACGAAGCAGCGCATATGCCTTATTCACAGTATGCATATTGATTCCTGCAATGCTTGCAAGCTGCCGTACAGAAGGCAGAGTATCCCCTTCATGAAGCCTTGATGTAGCGATCCCCATTATGATCTGATTGGTGATCTGCATATAGATTGCCTCATCACTGTTAAAATCGATTTCTATCACCATAGGGTAATCTCTCCTCTACAACAGCAAAAGGCTGCACAGTTTCATCCTGGCAGCCTGCTGTGATTTTTGTTTTTATTTACTGATCCCTGCAATCTTCTCTATCTGTTCTTTGTTAAGAACCAGATTAAATCCCATTGGATTTACCACATAAGCGTTTGCCTGCGGAATCATCAGGCTCGGAAGTTTATCTATAGTCACTTTCGCAACACGGAGATTCTTGCCTCTTCCAAATTTCTCAAATTCCATAACATCTGTAAACACAGGCTGCATGATCTTATCCTCTTTATTTTTCAGATACGGAATATGGAGCTTTCCATCTTCTTCCTGCTCTGCATTGATCGCGATCAGGAATTCTGCCTTACGCAGGTTTGCTATCAGCTCTTCTTCCAACTCACGGATATTTTTGTGCTCTTCCTGTTTTACCGGACGACGCAATTCCTGCATAAAATAGATTCCGGAAAGTTCAAGCGAAGGATTCAGAAGCGGTCTCTTTGACGGCTCGATCTTACTCATATCTCTCTGGTTTGCGATCTTTCCGATCTCAATCTCGATCTTCTCTTCTCCGTCGATCCAGATCACACTGTTCACTCCGATCGCGTACAGCGTACCATACAGTCTTGGATAGTCTTTTTTCTCATATTTCATGCCCATAAGAAGGATCTTATCCTCAAGGAGCTGTTTACCATATTCTTTGATCTCTTCTTCTGTGGCAAAAATCCTTGCCTGGTCATTAAATGTTTCTTCATCACAGGTCACATATGGAAGTCTGGTTGCCTGTGAATATGCAACAAATACTTCCTCCCTGTTTCTGAGCTCATGGATTGCTTCTTCTACACTGATTCCCCATTTTTCTGTCCTCTCTGCCTCATCACTTGGATGCGACACCTCATCAAGGAAAATGGTTGGTTCCTGTTGTGCCCTGTCAGCATCCAGCTTTTCATGTTCGTAACTACTCACTGTGTTTCATAGTTGTTACTATTGTACAATGAAATCCCTGTTTTCGTCAAGCTGTGCCTGTGAAAAATGACCAACTTAAGCCTCGTCGATAGCTTTTCCGATATCGTGACGCATATACTTATTTGCAAAGCTGATCCACTCTGTAGCAGCATATGCATTCTTTCTGGCTTCTTTTAATGTCTCTCCTTTGGCAGTGATGCCAAGAACACGTCCACCGTTTGTAACGATCTCTCCATCTTTAAATTTAGTTCCCGCATGGAAACAGTAATAGCCGTCTTTGTCCTTAAAATTCTCAAATCCATGGATCGGGATACCTTTTTCGTATTTTACCGGATATCCATCACTTGCAAGAACAACACAAACTGCTGCATTGTCCTCAAATTTCAGATCGATCTGATCAAGTTTGCCGTCTACACAGGCTTCCATTACTTCAATGATATCATTCTCCATACGCGGAAGAACAACCTGTGCCTCCGGATCCCCAAATCTTGCATTATATTCCAGAACCTTCGGGCCATCTGCAGTAAGCATCAGTCCGAAGAAAATGATTCCCTTAAACGGACGTCCCTCTGCTGCCATGCATCTACTGTCTTCTGATAAACATATTTCTTACAAAATTCATCTACTTCCGGAGTATAGAACGGACTTGGAGAAAATGTTCCCATTCCGCCTGTATTCAGTCCCTGATCTCCATCTTTTGCACGCTTATGATCCTGTGCAGATGTCATGGTACGGATCGTCTTTCCATCAACAAAAGAAAGTACGGAAACCTCACGGCCTGTCATAAATTCTTCAATTACCATGGTATTTCCGGCATTTCCGAATTTTTTATCTTCCATGATCTCTTTTACACCAGCTTCTGCCTCTGCAAGATCCTGGCAGATCAGAACACCTTTTCCAAGAGCAAGGCCATCTGCCTTCAAAACGATCGGGAATTTTGCCTCGGTCCTTAAATATTCCAGAGCTTTTTCCGGATCATCAAAATTCTCATAAGCAGCTGTAGGAATGTCATATTTTTTCATAAGATCCTTGGAAAAGCCTTGGAGCCTTCTAGAATAGCAGCATTTTTGCGCGGTCCGAACACACGCAGTCCCTCTGCCTCAAATACATCTACGATTCCGCCCACAAGAGGATCATCCATTCCCACGATAGTAAGATCGATCTCTTTTTCTTTGGCAAAGGCTGCCAGTTTTTCAAACTCCATTGCTCCGATATCTGCACATTCCGCATACTCTGCGATTCCTGCATTTCCAGGTGCACAGTAGATCTTGTCAACTTTCGGGCTTTTTGCAACACTCCATGCAATTGCATGTTCTCTTCCGCCGCTTCCTACGATTAATACTTTCATCTGTTTACTCCTTTGTTTCATCTGTCTGCTGATTACTTTAAAGAAACAATTCCATCTGTCACTGTGATCTTGTCATTGGCGATAAGATTGATTGCTTCCGGAAGGATCTTCCACTCTGCTTTTTCCATTACACGTCTCTGAAGCTCCTTGGATGTATCTCCGTCTTTTACCTTTACTGCTTTCTGAAGGATGATCGGACCTGTATCCGTTCCGGCATCTACGAAATGAACCGTAGCGCCTGTTACTTTCACGCCTCTTGCAAGAACTGCATCATGGACCTTAAGTCATAAAAACCTTTTCCGCAGAAAGACGGGATCAGAGATGGATGGATATTGATGATCTTGTTGGGATACGCTTCCACCATCATCGGAGGGATCGCAACCAAGTATCCTGCAAGAACGATCAGATCCACCTCTTTTCCTGAAGCTTCGCCAGTAATGCTTTATGGAAAGCTTCTCGGTCCGGATAGTCTTTCGGTGCGATGCATACCGCCTCTATATCATGCTTTCTGGCTCTTTCCAGAGCATAAGCGGAGGCATTATTACTGATCACAATATCCACTTTTGCATTTGTGATCTCTCCTGCATCAATAGCATCCAGGATCGCCTGAAGATTCGTTCCCCCGCCGGAAACAAGAACACCGATCTTTAACATAAGGTCACTCCCTTTTCTCCCTCTTCAATGGATCCTACCACATATGGCTTATCACCGGTTTTGCGGATAGCTTCCATTGTTTTGTCAACATCTGCAGGATCTACTGCCAGGATCATTCCAAGACCCATATTATATGTATTATACATCATATGCTCATCAATATTTCCTTTTTCAGCAAGGAGCTTGAAGATCGGAAGTACCGGATAGCTGTCTTTTTTGACAACAGCTCTGGTTCCCTCTTTCAGCATACGCGGGATATTCTCATAGAATCCACCACCTGTGATATGGCTGCATGCATGGATCTTCACGCCAGACTCTCGGACGCTCTTCAGCGCTTTTACATAGATTCTGGTCGGTGCGATCAGTGCCTCTCCCAGAGTTGTTCCAAGCTCTTCATAATAAGTATCCAGAGACTCTTTTGTCATGTCAAATACTTTACGTACAAGAGAAAATCCATTGCTGTGAACTCCTGTGGAAGCCATACCGATCAGGACATCTCCTGGTTTCAGGGCCTCTCCTGTAAGAAGATCTTTTTTGTCAACGATCCTACTGCAAATCCGGCAAGGTCGTACTCATCTTCCGGCATAAGTCCAGGATGCTCTGCTGTCTCACCACCGATCAGAGCTGCCTCAGACTGTACACAGCCTCTGCAACACCTTTTACGATCTCTGCGATCTTTTCCGGATAATTTTTGCCGCAGGCAATGTAGTCCAGGAAAAACAATGGCTCGCCGCCTGCACATGCAATATCATTTACACACATGGCTACAGCATCGATTCCGATGGTATCATGCTTGTCCATAACCATGGCTACCTTAACCTTGGTTCCACATCCGTCTGTTCCGGAAACCAGAGTAGGCTCTTCCATATCTTTGAATTTCTCCATGGAAAATGCACCTGAGAATCCACCGATTCCTCCAAGTACCTCCGGTCTCATTGTCTTGGCAATGTGCTTTTCATCAGCTCTACTGATTTGTATCCTGCCTCAATATCTACGCCTGAAGTCTTGTAATCCATAATGTCCTCCTTATGACAACACCTTTTTATTTTTATGGTAAAAGATTTATTTAGTAATTTTTATATCCAACTTCCTGAAGCCTTGCGTCTTTCTTCTCAACCTGCTCCTTCAGATCCTGACTGTAGGCTTTCAGTCTGGAAAGAAGCTCTGCGTCGGAAGTTGCAAGGATCTTGGCAGCAAGAAGTCCCGCATTGGCGCCACCATTGATTGCTACTGTGGCAACCGGGATACCGCTTGGCATCTGTACGATTGAGTAAAGGGAATCTCTTCCTCCCAGAGATGTTGTATGCATCGGAATACCGATCACCGGCATCGGAAAGATCGCTGCGCACATTCCCGGAAGATGAGCTGCCATTCCTGCGCCTGCGATGATAACTTTGAAGCCTTTTTCTTCTGCTGTCTTTGCATACTCGAAAAATACATCCGGTTCTCTGTGTGCGGAAATGATCTTCATTTCATAATCAATCCCCAGTTTCTCCAGGATATCTGCTGCTTTGCTCATAACCGGCATATCTGAATCACTACCCATTACAATTCCTACTTTTGCCATTGTGTTCTCCTTTCATGGTACACTAACTGAATATTAGCCTGTGTCCTTTGACTATTGTTATGGTTATTCTACGTATATTCTCACTTTCTGTCAATACGATCGGAAAAACTGTAAATTTACTAATTAACTTATATTATTATTTAATGGAAGATTCTCAAAAGGACGGTTCAATTCCTCTGTTCCGGGAAGAACAAACCTTCCGTTTTCGATAATGGAGATCATTTCTCCCTCATCATCGATCACCCGGATACTTCCAAGCTCATCATAAGGTATCGTAATATCTGTATGACAGCCATAATAAGCAAGGCTTACGTCATCCTTTCGCATCTCGGAAATCTCATTATCCCTGGCGATGATTTCTTTTCCATCCGGATTATATACCGGTGTATCCTCTGCCCAGCTGTAACAGGTATCGCCCACAGCAAAATGCGGTCCCATTTTTTCTGCGATCAGGATCGGAAGCTTATCCGCAATTCCGTATTTCAGCGCCGCCACATAAGCTGTGGTATTTGTACCGATGGCAAACTCTCCCATGGGGATCTTCGGATGGTGGTGGAGGATATTATCTTCAATATATTTCCGGTTCTCTTCTTCGGTTTTAAAATTCGAGCAGGTGTAATCAATAACCTGGCCGCAGTCAAATACCAGCTTCAGATCCCGGAACTGAAGACCGTTCAGATATACTTTTTTCACATGAAGGATTCCGCCTGTGCCTGCCAGCTGCGGAGATGTAAAGACTTCGCCCACCGGAATGTTCACATCTGCCACACAGTTCTCAAAATTCGTCTGTTTCTTCGGATCTGTCAGTTCATGAAGATGAATCAGAAGATCCGTCTCATTGTCTCCACGTCCTTTGACTTCCACCCACTCACAGGTATCCAGGGTATTGATGATCGTCTGCTGGATTTCCTGATAGAGATGGTAATCCAATGTATTGATCTTTACGATCTCACGGAAAATTTCCTCATAATTTCCACCAATCTCAGGAACCGGATATGCAATGATCGTAAAACTTCTCTCATCACCTTTGATGTATCGGTTTACGATCTGTCCGGATTCATTGTCAAGTTCTGTCTGAAGCTTCTGCTGTGTCTCGCTTAATGCATAAGCTTCCGGTTTACTTATCGGAGAGAAAGGATTTTCTCCAAATGTATCAATGCAGGCCGGACCGCCATGTACTTCTGCCAGTTCTCTGTACTTCTCATAGGAGGTCTGCATAGCACGAAGTTTTCGCTGAACAAAATCCCCATCCAGGAACAATGCACTGTCCTGACGATGATCGTAATCGTACTGCGGATTGGCAACGCCGCCTGTATAGCCTACTCTCACGGCGCCTCTCTTATTTACCACATGCGTTGCATGGCGATAGATCACCGGCTTCAGACCCATTTTTTCAAACTGGAGGATCGCTGCTTTTACCATCCGTTCAAAACCAAGACTATATCGGATATTTACTGTTTTCTTTTTTGTGATATCCTTCCGTCCGGTGATAAATCCGATCCGATAGCCTTCTGTATAGGTAGAAGCCATCTTATCGATCTCTTCCTGAGAAAGGGAGTTCAGAAACTCTGCAACTCCTGTTTCATTCTCTGAAACAAACTCGCCATAGCGATACAGATATCTCAGATCCGAAAGATCCGAATTCATGATGATATCTGCTGCAAAGTCAAGCTCCGGATCTACACCTTCCCGTATCCTCTGCTCCATCATATCCTGGCAGTAATCATTTACATAGGAACGGAGAATCCCCTCCACTGTTGCCGCCTCCGGAAGTTCTTCCTCACAAAATGCAGAATATACTTCCAGAAACAGTTCCATGGATACAGTCATATCCCGCAGCCTTTTCTCATGAGCATAAGCTACAGTTCCTGCGATCTCTGCATACAGAAAACTGAAGGCTTTTCCATATTCTCCCATCTGCTGTACTGCATACGCCGGATTTCCATAGCTGCTTTCATAATTTTCCGGGAGGATATCCTGATAAAAGCAATGATTTCTCTCTTTCAACGCCTCCATCGTAAGCTCTGCTGCGCTCTCATCCATCACATCTGCTGCCATGGAAAGAAACTTTGCCCTGTTTCTGAAAAAATCTCCAAACGGTTTTTTTACGGTTTCTTCTGTTATGATCTCACGGATCCGTTCCTTCGCAAGTCCATAACGTTCTTTCATGCATTCTTCCAAGACTTCATCTCCCATCTTTTTCATCATCGATCACATGCCCCAGGGCAATGTGTTTGTCAACGAGTTCTTTCATATATTCCCAGATCACTTCAGAACCCTCTCCTGTTTTCCGGTTTCTCTTATAAATCTGACTTTTCTTCACCTGATGCTCTTCCCAGCTTTTTCCGTTGGAAGCATCATTTAGAAACAATGGCTGACAATTATCTAGCACATGGGCAAATTTCGCCTCCGGGGTTTCGTAAGCCTCAAACTCCTCCCATAATGCTTTTAACCACTGTCCCTGATCTTCCGGCAATAGTCCATAGATCCGTTCTGCTGCCTGCTTCTCCCTGTATTCCTTGGTTGTCGCTCCTTTTTCATCATATGCATAGGTATCACCTGCATCAATCTCTACCAGATCATGCGCCAGTACCATAGGAATCACTTTCGAAAGATCCACTTCCTCATTGGAATATTCCTTTAAAAGCACTGCCATCAACGCCAGATGCCAGGAATGCTCCGCATCATTCTCTTTCCGCTTTCCGTCTGCAAGATATGTCTGACGGAAATATTCTTGACTTTATCTATCTCCATAATAAAGTCCAGCTGTTTTTTTAAGCGTTCTTTTTTATCCATCTGTTATACCCCCGATAAAAAGTCCCAGCCAGATAACCAGGATCACTCCGTTCAAAATAGACCCGACCATGCTCGTCCTGTGTTTCCGGTTTTCTTCCGAAAAGCTGGAAAGCCCCAGTGTAAAGCCATATGCAGAAAGCAGCATGGCAAAAAGCCCGGTTCCGCCGATCAGGCCCCCGAGCTTTCCATCAAAAAAGAGTGCAAGCACAACTGCCGCGATAAACAGCACGAGGGAAGCCGCCGCAAGTCCTACAGACCATTTTCCCTTGGAAGCTTCTCTTTTTTTTGCAAATGCATATCTATATCTTCTTGCCATTAATTTTTCTCCTAATCCTGTCGCAGACTGCATAAATCCCATATCCAAGCGCTGCGCCCAGAGTATTCAATATCATATCATCCACATCAAAGCAGCCAACTTTGTAAGCAGCTGGATCACTTCTATCGTCAGACTGATAAAAAAGCCGGATAATATGATAAAAAAGCCATTTCGCATTTTTCCGGTTATTACCGGAAGAATAAATCCGTATGGCACAAATCCCAGCACATTTCCAAAAACATTTGTGAAAAGCGCAAATGTACCCACTATTTTTCGATAAGTCCAGAAACGCCTGATCTCCACAAACGGAACAAGATTGTAACGGTATTCTCTTTCTGCATCCGCCACTCTTCCGTATCCTTCGGAAAAGAACAGAAGATACACAAGAACAAGAACATACAATACAAAAAAAGCTGTCCCGAGTTTTTTTACTCTGCGTTTTGTCCCTTTTTCCAATATTCTCCCCTGCTTAAATAGTCCGAAAAGCCACACGGAACAACGTGCGGCTTTTCAGATCATATTAAATTAATATCTCTGATTTTCTTCTGAGCAGTCTCGCACCGTTCACGATCATCAGAATTCCTGTGACAAGTCCCGTCACCAGAACGACAATACCGAGTGCAAGGCTTCCCGCCCCGCTGCTCGCCATAGTTTTATAAATTTTTTCATTCATAAGGCTGCGTCCTCCCAGTAAAAGCGGACCTTCGGAATCCGCCGCTCTTTTATGACCTTTTATAACAATATTATTCTGCGCCGTACTGGTCATAATATGCATCAATGGCAGCTTTCAGCTTATCATGATCACAACACGGCCTTGTATTCTTTGTTGTAGAGATGCTCAACAACCTCCGCCATAGTTACAATAGCTGTAGTCTGAAGGCCGTAGGTTTCCTCGATCTCTTTGAGCGCACTCTTTGTTCCCTGGCCGCGTTCCATACGGTCAACAGAAACCACAAGACCTATCGGATTTACATCTCCCTGCGCTTTGATGATCGGAAGTGTTTCTTTAATGGATGTTCCTGCAGTCGTAACATCCTCAATGATCACTACCTTATCCCCATCCTGGATCGGCTGCCAAGAAGAATTCCTTTATCTCCGTGGTCTTTCACTTCCTTACGGTTGGAACAGTAACGGATATCCTTTCCGTACATTTCACTGATCTCCATAGTTGCTGCTACAGAAAGCGGAATTCCTTTGTATGCCGGTCCAAACAGCACATCAAAATCCAGTCCGAATTTGCTTTCTATCGCTTTTGCATAATACTGTCCCAGCTTGCGAAGCTGCGCACCGGTACGGTAAAATCCTGTATTTACAAAAATGGTGTCTTTCTTCCTGATTTCGTAGTAAAATCTCCAAATTTCAGGACATTACAGTCAATCATAAATTCAATAAATTCCTGCTTATACTGTTCCATTTATCTAATCCTCCATGTTTTTCATATATACGACAAACCCAGGATCCACACTCTGCTGCAATCCCAGTGTAAAATCCCTTTATTTATCCTGTTAATTCTAACATATGAACAACAGAATTGCAAATACGGCAATCCTCCGTTATTTCACTACTCCGATCAGCTCATTGATGTCTTCCACTTTCTGTTTTTCAAGAAATGCCTGAATACCATCTGCGATCTCCACAGTAGCATAAGGGTTAAAAAAGTTTGCAGTTCCCACAGACACTGCAGTAGCACCTGCCATAATAAATTCCAGGGCATCCTCAGCAGTTGCGATTCCTCCATACCGATGATAGGAAGGGATACTGCATTTGCCACCTGATATACCATACGGACAGCTACCGGTTTTACTGCAGGACCGGACATTCCACCAGTTTTATTTGCCAGTGCAAATGTACGTCTGTTGATATCGATCTTCATTCCTGTCAGGGTATTGATAAGAGAAAGAACATCCGCGCCGCCAGCTTCTGCTGCTTTCGCCATCTCGGTAATATCGGTTACATTTGGGCTCAGCTTCATGATCACCGGCTGTTTTGCATATTTCTTTACTTCTTTTGTGATCTCTTCAAGAGCTTTCGGATTCTGACCGAAGGCAATTCCGCCTTCCTTGACATTCGGGCAGGAAACATTAATCTCCAGCATATCCACAGGCTCATTTCCAAGGCGTTCTACAACCTCACAGTAATTCTTTGCAGATTTTCCACAGACATTGACGATGATCTTTGTATCATATTTTTTAAGGAACGGAATATCTCTTTCACAGAAAACATCAATCCCCGGATTCTGAAGACCAATGGCATTGAGCATTCCGGATGCTGTCTCTGTCACTCTCGGTGTAGGATTTCCCGGCCACGGTACATTTGCCACACCTTTTGTCACAACTGCGCCAAGTCTGTTCAGATCCACAAATTCACTGTATTCCGCTCCGGAACCAAATGTTCCGGACGCTGTCATCACCGGATTCTTAAGTTCTACGCCGGCAAGATTTACATTCATTCTGCTCATAGCTCTACCTCCGTGCTCAGGAATACAGGTCCGTCTTACATACTCTCTTGTTATGGACATGAGAATGAGAATCCACATCTTGGATTTGCACACACAGGCAAGACACGCGCCTACGCCACAGGCCATACGCTCTTCCATGGAGATCCAGCACGGAATTCCTTTTTCAAGGGCATATGCCTTGATGGCACGGAGCATCGGGGCAGGTCCGCAGGCAAAGATCGCATCTGCCTCAAGATCGTTCTCACGGATGGCATCCATAACATTTCCCTTTGTTCCTGCAGAGCCGTCTTCTGTTGCCACATAGACATCTCCATAAGCTTCAAATTCCTTATTTAAAAACAGCTCATCTCTGTATCCGAGAACCATGATCTTTTCTGCGTCCAGCTGTTTAGCAGTTTCCAGCATTGGCGGGATTCCGATTCCTCCACCCATGAGAAACACTTTTTTGCCTTTTACTGCATCCAGCGGAAAACCATTTCCCAGAGGTCCCATAGTCTCAATGGGGACCCCTGCATGAAGTCTGGAAAATTCCTCCGTACCGGTTCCTTTTCCTGTAACGCGATATACCAGTCTCAGTTTTCCTTCTGCTTTATCGATCTCACAGAGACTGATGGGTCTTGGCAGAAGCTTACCGCCATTGCGGCTGTAAAGTGATACAAACTGTCCCGGCACTTGCATTTTTTCCAATCTCACCTGCATCCAGCCACATACTGTAAATATCTGTACCAATACATTCCTGGCTGAGTATCTTACAGGGCTTTTTTGTTTTTTTTACTTTCTGATGTACTCATAAAATGCCTCCTGTATTATCTGTTCTCCAGCGCACCGCTGATATCCGCGATCATATCTTTTACTGCCGCTCTGGAAGCATCTGCGTAATTTTCAGCGCCAAACTCTTTATATTTCTCCTGCTTATATGCAGCGATGATTCCTCTGGAAGAGTTTACGATAGCACCAAGTCCGTCCTCATTAAAGAAATGGACAAGATCTGCGCCCTTTCCACCCTGAGCACCATATCCGGGAACAAGGATAAATGTCTTCGGCATGATCTTTCTTAATACCTTTCCCATTTCCGGATAGGTCGCACCTACAACAGCACCAACATAACTATATCCATCACCCATAAGCTCATCGCCCCATTGTGCAACCTTCTCACCTACCAGCTCATAGAGCGGGCGACCGTCGATGACACGATCCTGGAACTCACCACTTGATGGATTGGAAGTTTTGACCAGAACAAAGATACCCTTTTTCTCTTCCTTACATACATCCATAAAGGGTTTCACACCATCAGAACCAAGGTATGGATTGACCGTTGCAAAATCCTCATCAAAACCTGCATATTTTTTTGAGCCTACCTGAACCTGTCCCAGGTGACCAACTGCATATGCTGCAGATGTGGAACCGATATCACCTCTTTTGATATCACCGATCACAACCAGATCTTTGGCTTTACAATACTCAACCGTTTTCTTGTATGCGATCAGTCCCGGGATACCAAACTGCTCATACATGGCGATCTGTGGTTTCACTGCCGGGATCAGATCACAGGTCGCATCCACGATCCCTTTGTTATACTGCCAGATTGCTTCTGCAGCGCCCTCCAGAGTCTCTCCAAACTCTGCAAAAGCCTTCTTCTGGATATGCTCCGGAATATAATTCAGCATAGGATCCAGTCCTACAACGATTGGTGCATTTGTTTTGCGGATATTGCTGATCAGTTTGTTAATCATGATTCTTTCTCCTCCTGGTTTTTAAATACAATTTTTCCGTCACAGATGGTATAAAGCACTTTTCCCTTTACTTTCCAGCCATCAAACGGTGTGTTATGTCCTTTGGAAACAAATTTATTTTTATCGATAGCATACTCCTGCTCCGTATCCACGATGATCACATCTGCCGGATGGCCTTTCTGGAGAGTTCCTCTGTCAAGCCCGAGGATTTTCGCCGGGTTCAGGCACATCTTCTCAACCATCTGTTTCAGTGTGATCACATCTTTTTCCACCAGCTCTGTATAGGTGAGCGGAAGGCTTGTTTCCAGACCTACGATCCCAAATGGTGCATTCTTCATAGAACCTGTTTTTTCCTGTGCACTGTGCGGTGCATGGTCCGTGCTGATCACCTCGATGGTACCGTCCTTCAGGCCCTGTTTCAGCGCTTCCACATCCTTCGGTGTACGGAGCGGCGGATTCATCTTGTAATTCGGGTCATCTGTTTTAATATCATCGGATGAAAGGATAAATGGTGCGGGCATTACTTCAGCTGTGATATTTGTCGTATCCTTCTCTTTT
>ENA-OQAS01000667-OQAS01000667.1-human-gut-metagenome-genome-assembly--contig:-NODE-667-length-17647-cov-4.178881_pt1 | contig 17647 bp, 25 predicted proteins | sample MGYA00242733_ERZ504523 | MGnify/ENA primary metagenome ERZ504523 (study PRJEB26092, sample SAMD00036239) | human gut metagenome | host: Homo sapiens | study: EMG produced TPA metagenomics assembly of...
GAGCAGGCAACTACAAGTATCCGGAAGGCTTCGACCCGGCAACCAACGAGTGGATCGCTGGTTACGAGAAGCAGCGTGAGGAGTGGGAGTCCCAGTACGCCACCGCTCACGATCTGTGGGAGCAGCATAAGGAATTTGTGGCCAAGGAGCTCGAGAACGCTGAAGCTTCCGCCGCTGAAGATGGCCAGGCTCCGAAGGAAGAGAAGGTCGAAGAGGTGTCTTCCAACTACTCCTCCGAGAACACTTCCGCCGGCACCCTCGCCGACTCCGACCAGCTCGCCGCTCTGCGCGACCAGCTGCTCGGCAAGTGATTGTATCCTGAGCTAGGATCCAATCCAGCTCAGGCTAGATTTTAGAAAAGACCCCGTTCCTGATTCAGGTTCGGGGTCTTTTCGTATGTGCATGGCAAGCGCGCATGCGAAGCGCATTACAATGGCGGTTGTGGTGATTCGAATAGGATTGACCGGCGGCATAGCGGCTGGCAAAAGCACGGTATCCGCAAGACTGCGTGAGCTTGGTGCAGTACTTGTCGATTATGATCTGCTTGCGCGTCAAGTGGTGGAACCAGGCAGCATCGGCCTCAGCGTATAGTGGAATGTTTCGGCTCCGATGCTTTGACCGATCGAGGCGAGCTCAATCGAGCGTGGATGGCAGAGCATGTGTTTTCCGGCGCTGATGCGGAACGAAAACGCAAGATGCTGGACGGAATTGAGCATCCACTGATTTATGAACTTGCAGTGCAACTCGAACATGAGGCTGTTGAAGTTGATTGCCAAGCAGTAGTGGTGCATGACATACCGTTACTCGCCGAAGTAATTGACAGCATTCCTTTTGAATTCGACCATATCGTAACTGTTGAAGCGCCTGAACAGGTGAGGGTCAGCAGAATGATGTCAACGCGAGGCATGAGCGAAAGCCAGGCATGGAATCGTGTGAACCATCAATCCAGCGTGGAACGGCGTCTTGCCATTGCCGATGAGATCATCGATTCCACACAGTCATTGGAACAAATGTTCGAGCATATTGATATGCTAATGCAACAATGGCGCACGGAAGCGAGGTAGGTATGGGATTCAATATTGAACGCACGAACAAGCCGTTTGTGGTCAAATCGCCATATAAGCCGAGCGGCGACCAGCTAAAGCGATTGAAGAGCTTGCGGAACGCATTGAAAACGGTGAGAACGATGTGGTGCTCATGGGCGCCACCGGAACTGGCAAAACCGCCACCACGGCATGGCTTATTGAACGTCTGCAACGTCCGACGTTGATCATCGAACCGAATAAAACGTTGGCAGCGCAGCTGTGCGCCGAGTTCCGTGAGCTCATGCCAGACAATGCGGTGAGCTATTTCGTTTCGTACTACGACTACTACCAGCCGGAAGCCTATATTCCGCAAACCGATACGTATATCGAAAAGGATTCCAACATCAATGACGACGTGGAACGGCTTCGCCATGCGGCCACGGCGAACCTGCTGACGCGTCGTGATTGCGTGGTCGTGGCAACGGTTTCCTGTATTTACGGCCTTGGTACGCCGGAAGAATATGCCGGGCGTATGCTGTTTCTCGAGGAAGGCCAGCAGATCGACCGTGATGACTTGCTGCGTACTTTCGTCGCCATGCAGTACAAGCGCAACGATATCGCCTTCACCAGAGGTACTTTCCGTGTGCGCGGCGATACCGTCGAAATCATTCCCGTATATGAGGAACTGGCCATCCGTATTGAATTCTTCGGTGATGAAATCGACCGTATTTCAACCCTGCATCCACTTACCGGAGATGTGATCGGGCGTCAATCGCAAGTCCATATTTTCCCCGCATCGCACTATGTGGCAGGGCCGCAACGTATGGAGCGAGCGTTGTCTACCATTCAGCAGGAACTTGATCAACGTACCGCCGAATTGCGCAAACAAGGCAAGGAACTTGAGGCGCAGCGTCTTACCATGCGTACCACATACGATTTGGAGATGCTTTCCCAGGTCGGCGTATGTTCCGGAGTGGAAAACTACTCAAGACATTTCGATGGCCGTGAGCCGGGCACGCCGCCGCATACGTTATTGGATTTCTTCCCTGACGATTTCCTACTCGTCATTGACGAATCGCATGTTACCGTGCCGCAGATCGGCGCCATGTACGAAGGCGATGCCAGTCGCAAACGCACGTTGGTCGAACATGGCTTCCGTCTGCCTTCGGCGATGGACAACCGACCGCTCAAATGGCCGGAATTCCTTGAGCGCGTCGGCCAGACGGTCTACCTTTCCGCCACTCCTGGCGATTATGAGCTTGGCTTGAGTGACGGTGTGGTCGAACAGATTATTCGACCGACAGGATTGGTCGATCCGCAAATCGATGTGCGCCCGGTTGACGGGCAGATCGATGATCTGCTTGCGGAGATCAAGGACCGTGTGAATAGAAACGAGCGTGCGCTCGTCACCACGCTCACTAAGAAGATGGCTGAGGATCTGACGGATTATCTTCTGGAGCGTGGCATCAAGTCGAATACCTGCACTCCGATGTGGACACCCTGCGACGTGTCGAATTGCTGCGCGAACTGCGCGAAGGCAAAATCGACGTCATCGTCGGCATCAACCTATTGCGTGAGGGTCTTGATTTGCCGGAAGTATCGTTGGTTGCGATCCTTGACGCGGACAAGGAAGGTTTCCTGCGTTCCTATCGTTCCCTCATCCAGACGATTGGTCGTGCCGCGAGAAATGTGTCCGGAACCGTCATCATGTATGCCGATGACATTACCGATGCCATGCATAAAGCCATTGATGAAACCAATCGTCGCCGCGACATCCAAATCGCATATAACAAAGAGCATGGCATCGATCCGAAGCCGTTAATCAAGAAAATCAGCGACGTCAACGACATGCTTGCCAAGGAGGACGTCGACACCCAGACATTGCTCGGTACCGGATACCGCAACGCGGACAAAGCCGGCAATTCGCATCTTGGCGTGCCTGTCACCAGCAAGGAGGAATCCGACAGGCGGCATGAGGAGATTCTCAAGGCCGGATTGCCCGCGCAGGATCTAGCTGATCTCATTCGACAACTGTCCGAGCAGATGCATGCCGCCGCCGAACAACTGCAATTCGAGCTTGCGGCTCGTTTGCGTGACGAGATCCGTGACCTGAAAAAGGAACTTCGGCAGATGACGGAGGCGAGCAAATAGTTCTCGACCGGTCATACGGCATCCGTACCATAGTGGATTATGGCTGAAACACCACTTGTTTTTGAAATCGCCACGTTCGCGGTGCTTGCCGTCTTCTTCGTGGTTGACTTGTTTATCATCGGACGTAAGCCCCATGTGCCCTCCACCAAGGAATGCGTGCAGCATATCGCGTTCTTTGTAGTCATGGCGTTGATCTTCGGCGGACTTATGTGGTTCTTCGCGGGATCGAAGCCGGCCATCGAATTTTATTCGGGCTGGCTTACGGAATATTCGCTGAGTATTGACAATCTATTCGTCTTCGTCATCATTATGTCGAATTTTGCGGTGCCAAAACAGCTGCAGAAATTCGTGCTGTCCATCGGCATCACGATCGCATTGGTGTTGCGCGGCGTGTTCATCCTCATCGGCGCGGCCATTATCTCCCGCTTCACCTGGGTGTTCTTCCTGTTCGGCGCATTTCTTATCGTCACCGCCATCAAGTTGGTCACTGGGGGAGACGAAGATGAGGAATATCATGAGAATGGCTTGATTCGTGCATTGCGCAAGGTGATCAAGATCACCGATGAGTATGACGGAGAAAAGTTGCGTACCGTCAAAAACGGTGCCAAGTATTGGACTCCGATGCTGATCGTCTTTCTGACCATCGGCACCACCGATGTGATGTTTGCCTTTGACTCCATTCCTGCGATTTTCGGTTTGACGAAGGATCCGTTCATTGTGTTCACGTCCAATGTGTTCGCATTGCTCGGCTTGCAGCAGCTGTACTTCCTGCTTGGCGAGCTGCTCGACAAGCTGGTGTATCTGCCTCTTGGACTTTCTGTGGTGCTGGGCTTCATTGGAGTCAAGCTCATTATGGAGGCATTGCACGGCAATTCGTTGCCGTTCATCAACGGCGGTCAACCGATCGCTTGGGTGCCTGAAGTGCTACATGGCTGTCTTTGGCGGTGATCGTTGTGGCGATTGGTGGTGCCGCATTGGCCAGCGTACTGAAGATGCGTGCCATCGAAGCAAAGGAAAAGTGACGATTTGAGAAACCGCATGGAAACATGCGGTTTCTTTTTGGCAAAAAAATGTGAGCGCTCACAACACGCCTCGTTTCAGGGTGGAAGTGAGCGCTTTTTGCTAGTAGACTGGTCGGTTGGAAACAGGGTCGTCAGATCCAAAATCAATATCAACAAGAATAGGCAGGCATTCATGCGTAAAGCAAGATCGTAGATACCATCGGTCCAGCTACCGAGTCCCTGGAAGGCATCACCAGCCTTGTCGAAGCAGGTATGGACGTTGCTCGTCTGAACCGCTCCCACGGCACTCCGGAAGACCACCTCAAGGTCTACAACAACCTCCGCGCCGCCGCCAAGGCCACCGGCCGCAACGTCGCAGCCCTGGTTGACCTGCAGGGTCCGAAGATCCGTTGCGGTTGGTTCAAGAAGAACGCCGACGGTGAAGACAAGGTCCAGCTGACCGAAGGCCAGGAGTTCGTCATCACCACCGATGACATCGAGGGCGACGAGCATATCACTTCCACCACGTTCAAGGGCCTGCCGGGCGATTGCCATGCTGGCGATCCGATCCTCATCGATGACGGCAAGGTTCGTCTTGAGGTCACCAAGGTCGAAGGCAACAACGTGTACACCAAGGTCGTCGTTGCCGGGCCGGTTTCCAGCCACAAGGGCATCAACCTGCCGGGCGTTGCGGTGTCCCTGCCGGCTCTGACCGAGAAGGATGAAGCCGATCTGCGTTGGGCTATCCGCACCGGCGCGACATCATCGCCATGTCCTTCGTGCGTTTCGCCACCGACATCGACCGCGCCCACGAGATCATGGACGAGGAAGGCCGTCGCATCCCGGTCGTCGCAAAGATCGAGAAGCCGCAGGCTCTTGAGAACCTTGAAGAGATCGTCAAGGCCTTCGACGGTATCATGGTTGCTCGTGGCGACATGGCCGTTGAGTGCCCGCTCGAAGAGGTTCCGCTGGCTACCAAGCGCTGCATCGAGCTCGCTCGTCAGTACGCCAAGCCGGTCATCGTGGCTACCGAAGTGCTCGGCTCCATGGTCAACTCCCCGGTCCCGACCCGTGCAGAGGCATCTGACTGCGCCAACGCCATCCTTGACGGCGCGACGCACCATGACCTCCAACGAGACCGCCGTCGGCAAGTACCCGGCAGTCACCGTGAGCACCATGAGCCGTATCTCCTCCTTCGCCACCGAGCACGGTTTCGACCGTATCCCGGAGCTGAAGAACCTGGATATGTCTTCCACCGGCGCCGTGTCTTCCGCAGCTGTGGATCTGGCTGACAAGCTGAACGCCAAGGCCATCGTTGCCTACACCCAGACCGGTTCCACCGTGCACCGCGTGTCCCGCGAACGCCCGGCCACCCCGATCTATGGCATCACCAACAACGAGCACACCTATCACTGGCTGGCTCTGTCTTGGGGTACCGAGTCCTTCCTGCTCGATGAGGATTACCACGACAAGTCCCGCAAGGACCTGATGATCTTCACCGATAAGATCCTGAAGGATGCCGGCAAGGTCACCGATGGAGACAAGATCGTTGTGCTGAGTTCCGCCCAGGGCGAGCACCAGCCGGGCCGCACCGATTCCATCTACGTCCACACCGTCGGTGCTTGCGACTGAGGTGCGTTTCGGTCAGTGGCTGACTGATTAGCGAATAGGAGGGCTTCCGTCCGTTTGGATGGAAGCCTCCCGTTGTTTTTGGATGATGTTGATATGTTGCCGATTTGCAGACTGCGACAGGTTGCGATCAAGGTGTCGAGTATGGCGCGAAACGCCGACTGCTCAAGGACTTTGCAAAATCATTTTTCTGTGTTAATATGGTCAAGTTGTGCGAAGGCCCTGTATCCCAATTGGTAGAGGAGACAGCCTCAAAATCTGTACAGTGTGGGTTCGAGTCCCACCGGGGGCACCGGATTGATGAACAGCCGTGGTTGGAAATTTCCAGCCGCGGCTTTCTCTTTGAAAACCCATCTGGCGCATGCGCCGTTACGTGGTGGCTCAGTGCCTTCCATCCACCAGGCGATACGGGTTACAGGGACTAAACGTGGTGTTTTAGATTTTTTGAATAGGATATTTTCACGGTTGACGGTGCTGTCATGGCTTGATGATTCCGGCATCTTCCTCGTGGCGTATGAATGTAAGCGAGTGAATGGAAACCGGAAAAGCAAGAGAGTGGCGCAGTTTAAAAACAACGAATAGTGTAACGTCATTCCTTCGAATCTCGAACCGGGGCGTGATGTGGTTTTGTCTCCGGAGGGGACGGCGACTATGAGGAAAGGCGAGACGAAACCGCCGAAATCATTCACCGAAGCGACACTGCTCTCAGCGATGGAACATGCCTCGCGTTTCGTTGACGACAAGGATCTTAAGGAAGCGTTGGACGACGACGAATCGCATTCAGGCGGTATCGGCACGCCTGCCACCCGTGCCGAAGTAATTGAGAAACTTATCCAGTCCGAATACGTGAAACTCAAGGGCAAACAGTTGCGTTCCATCTTGACGGGACGGAACCTGATTACGGTTGTATCCCCGGAGCTCAGGAACGTGGAGTACACGGCAAGGATGGAACAAAAACTATCGCAGGTCGAACGTGGCGAACGGTCTACGTTAGAAGTCATGAACCTGTTCAGGAAAGAAGTTGCAGGGATTCCCAGGCAAGTGGGGAGATCGTCAGACTGAACGGGGACGCCATTCGGCCACGACAACAGAATCCGGAGACAGAATCATATGGACTATGGCCAAAATGCGGCCAACCGGTCATCCGAAAAGGCAAATTCTGGCAATGCTCGACCAACAAACGAGAAAAACAATCCGACGGCACATGGCAGACAGTCAGCGGCTGCGGCTGGAAACTCTACCAAACCATCTGCAGCAAAAACCTCACCGATCCGATGGTGCGAACTCTGCTCGAAAAGTACCAGATCCACGTCAACGGTTCCACCTCACAAGCCGGTAAAAAGTTTTCCGCAAGCCTGATTCTAAATCCGGACAACACGGTCAAATTTGATTTCAGTCAGCGAAGATATTTGCGAAGATAAATACCGGATGGTGAGGCGGGGAAGAAAGTTTACCTCCGCACCTCACCATCCGTTTGGTATCTAGTTCTGAATGGTCTATTCTAAACCGATTGAATCAAATGGTTTAATTTTCTTCGTCCTCGTCTTCGCTGCCCTCGTGGAGTTCTGCCTTACCTCCAAGCGAGGCTAGCAGTGCAAGTGCGAGTACTGAGAGGAGTCCCGTCAGTAAGGCTAAAAGTTTATATTTGAACTTTTTTGTTTCGGTGTCTTTGTTTCCTTTGAGTTGAACTATCGCTATCATCTTATCGATGATTTTTTCTTTCTGTTCGAATGATATGTCGCTCTGTTCAGCGAGGCTTGCCAGCAGTGCAAGAATTACGTCGCAGGATTCATTAAATGATTTAACATTACCCTGATCCTCTTTCAGCACTTCCAGCATGGTTTCTTGGAAGCAAGACATAACATCTCTTGTGGTGGCGGCGAATTCAGGGAATTGCAACAATGCAGTTTTTGCGACTTGCGGATCCATGTTTGGCAATTCCGACGCGAATTTCATCACTTTGTCTTTTGACATATGTCGGAAATCGGGGATATCCAGAATCTCCAGCACCTCTTGCTCAGTCAATTGTTTTCCGGCCATAAAAACTTCTCATAGTGCGCTGACAAACTTTGGAAACTATCTGGCATGCTGATACTGCGACAGTGGGGGTGAAGCTACCTCTTTCGCTTCTGACGAGCTTCCGTGTCGTTTTGTGGAAGATCGTCATCGTCGAATTCTCCCATATAAGTCACATCGTGATATTGCTCTCCATCGTATTCGTAACCAGTATATGGGTAGCCGCGTTGTGTGGTTCCCTGATATGGTTTGAACTCGGCTTCTGCCTCTTCCTTGGAGTAGAAGTCAGAGTCGAACCAGACTCCCTCTTGCTCTTCGTCCCAGCCGATTTTTGTGGCTTTGAAAACGTGTCTCATTTCATATTCCTTTCAGTTGTTGTAGCTGCGGAAGTCTTCTTCAGAGTCACAGATGGAATCTGAAGAGATACTGTTCTTATGGCCGCATTCAGTGCATTTCCATACGTAGTGATGGTCATCAAACCCGACTAGCTGTTCAGCTGTGCATTGTAGCGATCACAATACCAGTCGATGCCCGGAAATCTATCGTTCATGGAACTATCCATCCTTTCCTCAGACCGTTCGCGGAACTGTATCCGTCGTTGGATCCAGCTTCGTTGCTTAAGCGTTCCGTACTGTCAAGTATGGCAGAGACGGTGTGAAAGCATTGAAAATACATTCGACATTGCGGTGTCAGGCGAATTTCGATCCTCGCTTTCGTCCAATCTTTTGTGTCATTATGCCGCAGCTGTTATAGCGTTTTTTACGGTGCCAACTGAATTTGTGAGATGGCTTTTGAACTTAATTGTGCAGTATGAAGGCATGTTGCTGGGGCAAAGATTGAGGCTATGAGCTTCTTCTTACTGGATATTTGCTCTCCGGAATACTCGGCCTGCGTTGACGGTCCAGCTGAAGTACATGATTTGCTGTGCCTGTTGCTGGCTGAATTTCTTCAGCTGGTTTGGCGTGATGAGCGCGTGATTCGCGTCGATGATCTTGTAATCGGATTCGTTCCACCAGGCTGCGGTCTTTCCGGCGGTCCCGGATTGGACGGCTAAACCAGAAATGGTTGTCGGAGCATTGTGCGCGATGGTCGGGTCGAACAGTCCTGTGACGACGGTCCGGCCCAGTTCCGTCTGGTGCGTGTTCGTGCCGGCACAGCGGTACAGTCTGTTTTTGAGGATGATGTCTCCTGATTGGGAAAGCAGCCTGAAAACCTCGTCTATCTTCGGGTCGTCTAATTTGCTATCTAGCTTCTTGTAATAGGTCGCCAGATCGCCAATCCAGGTGCGGCATCGTTCCAGAACGTGTTTCGGTGTGGTGCCGTTCTTAAAGAATCCAGCGAAACGCTCATTAAATCGGCCGGCGAGACCATCGTGCGTGAGGTCGAAACCGCCAAAAGGGAAAAAGGAGAAGCAGCCCATCGAGGGCATCATCCGCGACCACCTGCGTGGCTTCTCCCGTACGATTCCATCGTTCCTCATGGCCTACGGCGACGAGAACACCAAACTGGAGAATTTCGACCGGATCATTCCGGAAAACGTGTTCCAGGAAGTGACTAGCATCACGACGGACCAGTTCAGGTTCCTGCGTGACGGCGGCGACTATGTGGACGAGGAAACCGGTGGGACCGAGCAATTCGACGGACACCTGTTCGACCCGGTCGTGTTCGACGACTCCGTGAAGGAGTGCATCCAATTGCGGCACAGACTCGCCAACTACTTCGACGAGAACCTACGGGAGGACATCTTCGACTACGTGCCGCCGCAGAAGACCAACCAGATCTTCACCCCGCGTCGCGTGGTCGTGCAGATGGTGGACATGCTCGAACAGGAGAACCCAGTTTGCTTCGACGATCCGACCCACACGTTCGCAGACCTGTACATGAAGTCCGGCCTGTACATCACTGAGATTATCAAACGGCTCTACCGCAACGAAGGCATGCGCGATGCGTATCCGGACGACCGCGAACGCCTCGAACACCAAGTGTACGGCATCGCGCCCACCGAGATCATCTACCAGATCGTGACCCACTACATCCTCGGATGCGACGATGAGGTCGGCAACGGCTGCAAGACGCATTTCGTCAAGGCCAACTTGGCCGAACTCGCCAAGAACGGCAAGCTCTCCGAATACGTCGAACAGGTCTTCGGCGACAGTCTAAACGACTGAAACCGCTGGTCGCTCAGTGTTTTACAGCCAAGGTCTGCTGCAGCGTATGCGAATCGTGTGGAGACACGACGACCGCGCAATCGCGATTGTTGACCGCTTCCACGCAGACGAAGCCGCGCCATTCGCCCTCATCCAAATCGCCGATGGCGTTTCCGGCTTGTTCTCCCGGATTCCATACCACGGTCTGCGCTGCGCCCTGCTTGGCGACAATGATGGTGCGCTGCAACACGGGGTCGCGCAGCTCAAGCGTATCCGCCGAATAGTAGATGCGGTCAACCATGCCTTGGAAGGTCACAGGTTCATTACCTTGGCTGCAACGGGGATCGCCGTCCAATACGGTATCGAGATAATCGGTGCCCTCCAGCCCGCACACCTGCGACTGTTCGGCGTCGCCAACCTGCAGATACGTATGCAGTGCCTCTTCGTAAGACAATGGCTCATTGCCATCGTTATATACGGTAAGCGACATCGTCAATTTACGGCCGACTTCAATGGTGTAAACGGCATGAAATTGAGGATTCGGTCCAGAAACAAACTGGGAAGTATATCTGCGTTGATCTCGCTGGAATCCAATGTATAGCGCAACAAGGCATCGGAAGAACCTTCCTTGTCATAATGCCAGAAGCTATTGCGGGCAAAACCATGCTTGGGCTTCTTCGAAGCCACATGCCCGCCTTCGAAACCGGAATTGAACCAAGGGAAAATAATCGGAACACCGCCGCGGATGGCAGTTCCTTCCTTAAGATGAATCGCCTTTGGTCGCCAAACCACAGTCTGTTCGCCGGCAGGTGCCCAGGAAAGCACATGCGCACCGTAATCGCTGACTGATGCCGTTGCGTCTTCGTTGACAATATCTCTGATAGTGAAAGTGCTACTCATACGACCAGTATAAACAAGACAACGTTGAAGCGGGATTGTGGAAAGAAGGCCTTTGCAGGATTGCGGAATTTCTTGGATTTTTCGGCTTTGCACGTGAAGGAAAAAGAGGATTGCGGCAACACGCGCTTGTAGGCTTCTGCTAGTATCATCCATGAAAGTACAAGGAAGATAGCCGGTTCGTTCCAACTTGCGTGATGGAGGGTGAATCAAGGCTGTGAAAAGCTGAAGATTTCCAGAATCCGAACGATTGCAAGTAACGGCATCGAATCAGCCAGGACCAGGTTGGGGTTTGTGAGACCGGCTTTGGGTGTGACAGTGGAAAGAGACCGACATGTCTGCAGAAAAGACCACGGAACCGGACGAAGTGCTCACCGACGATGAACTTCAGGCTGCCGCAGCGCCTGAGCAGTCCATCGAGGAAGATGACAAACCTCGCAAGCGTACCGTCGTCGTGGCCGAAGACGAATCCGTGAACCGTATGGATTTGGTTGCCATGCTGGAAGATAGTGGCTACGAGGTTGTGGGCGAAGCGCTAACGGTGAGGAAGCAGTCGAATTGACCCGCAAGTTCCGTCCAAGCGTGGTATGCATGGACGTCAAGATGCCTCGTATGGATGGCATCGAAGCGGCGGGCATCATCTGTGATGAGAATATCGCTCCGGTCGTTATGCTTACGGCATTCTCCCAGTCCGATCTGTCAAGAAGGCCACGGGTGCAGGTGCCATGGCATACGTCACCAAGCCGTATGAGGAATCCAAGCTGCTTCCGGCTCTGGAAGTGGCCATGGGCCGTTTCGCCGAAATCAACGATCTGCTCGACAATGTGGAGCGCAGCGAATCCAAGCTGCACGAAACCGAAGAGCAGCTGAAGAAGGCGGAAGAGCAGCTGAAGAAGGCTGAGGAAACCCTCGAGGAACGTAAGCTTGTCGACCGTGCCAAGGGCCTGCTGATGGATAAGGCTGACTTCTCCGAGCAGGGCGCGTTCCGTTGGATTCAGAAGACCTCCATGGACCAGCGCATCCCGAAGAAGCGTCTGGCTATGGCCATCATCGCCAAGTACGGTGATCAGAAGTCGGAAGCAGAGGATGAGCGCTAACACAGCAACTGTGGAAGGCACTACGCGCGGGACGCTATTGGTCGTTGACGGCCATTCCTTGGCGTTCCGCGCTTTTTTTGCCTTGCCCGTAGAGAATTTCAGTACATCCGCAGGTCAGGCGACCAACGCCGTCTGGGGCTTCGCCACCATGCTGTCGCAGGTGATCGACGCGGAACATCCGGATCATCTTGCCGTCGCTTTCGATGTCAAAGGCGGTACCTTCCGCAATACGATGCTGCCGCAGTACAAAGGCACGCGAGATGCGGCTCCAGAAGATCTATTGACCCAGCTGCCGTTGATTCAACGGATGCTGACGGCCCTTGGCGTCACATTCATCGAAAAACCTGGATACGAGGGCGATGATGTGATCGGCACGTTGGCAAGCATGGGAGACAAAGCAGGCTATCGCACGCTGGTGCTATCCGGCGATCGTGACGCGTTCCAGCTCATCAACGACAACATCACCGTGTTGTATCCGGGGCATCATTTCAAAGATTTGAAGCACATGACTCCCGACGCGGTGGTGGAGAAATACCACGTCACGCCGGAGCAATATCCGGATCTTGCCGCGCTTCGTGGCGAAACCGCCGACAACATCCCCGGCGTTCCCGGCGTGGGCGATGGATTCGCGGCCAAATGGATCAACCTGTATGGCGGACTTGACAGATTATCGAGCATGCCGACGAAATCGGCGGCAAAAAAGGCGAGGCGTTGCGGGCCAATATCGATCAGGTCAAACTGAATCGTTCCGTGAATGCTTGGTGCGTGACCTTGACCTTGGCGTGTCCATCGAGGATTTGACTTTCGGTCAGGTGGACGCCAACCAGCTCAACCAACTGTTCACCAGACTTGAATTCGGCATACGCACCAAAAACCGTGTGCTGAGAACATTCAATGCGGGGAAGCCCACCAACGATCCCGTGCAGCAAGACGAGTCCGGCAAGCTCGAAATACCTCAGTATGAAACGGTTGACTCGCCGGAAGCATTGGAAGCATGGGTACGAGACAATCTGCCGATGCCGAACGGGCATCTGCATGACGAACGTGAAATCGCGCCGAAGACGACTCCCTCCGGCTTCGCCATTGATCATACGAAGCAGTGTGCGCAGTCCGTGGCGCATTCGTGGGTGTTGCAGGTGGAAGGCGAAAGCAAGCCGGGGAACGCGGCCTATGCGTCGCTGATGATCGCTGCACATGATAAAGCGATTCGTACCAATCGTGTTGACCGTGACATGCGTCCCAGCTGCAAACGGTACTTGACGAACACCACCAATCCATGGTGGTGCATGGGTATAAGGAACAATCCCACCTGCTGGAAAGCGTCGGTGTGGCGTTGCCGAAGCCGCTGTTCGACACCAAGCTTGCCGGGTATCTGGTCCATCCCGATTTCCATGCCGACACGCTGGAACAGGCGGCGGCGCATTTCCTTGACCTGCATATCGAGGAACAGTCCGAGGGCGCGACGCAAGGCACGCTTGATTTCGACGAGCCGGACGATAGTGCGCAGCGGAATGACAACCAGCTTCCGCGCCATACTGCGATTGTTGGTTTGCTGGCGCGTAAACTGGCGGATTCATTGGATCAGCGTGAGCAGTTCTCATTGCTTGAATCTGTGGAGATTCCAGTATCCCGTGTGCTGTATGGCATGGAGCATGCCGGTGCGCAAGTCGATATGAACAGGCTGATGAGCATGCGTGAACAGCTTGCCGCCGACGCGAATTACGCGCAGGAAACGGCATGGCAGTATGCGGGCGAGCGCGTGAATCTGCAAAGTCCTAAGCAGTTGCAGAAGATTCTGTTTGAGGATATGGGTTTGAAGCCTACGAAGAAGACTAAGACTGGTTCGTATACTACGAATGCGGCTGCTTTGCAGGTGTTGCGTGATCGTTCGTATGGTAATGATAGGGCTTGTCAGTTTCTTGATGCGTTGTTGTTGCATCGTGAGAAGAATAAGCTTAAGCAGATTGTGCAGACGTTGATTGATGCGACGAACAGGTCTGATGGTCGTATTCATACGACGTTTGAGCAGACTGTGGCTGCGACTGGTCGGTTGAGTTCGGTTGATCCGAATTTGCAGAATATTCCGAATCGTGATCCTGCTGGTCGTGAGATTCGTTCGGCTTTTGTGCCCGGTGAGGGTTTTGAGTCGTTGTTGAGTTCGGATTATTCTCAGGTTGAGTTGCGTATTATGGCTGATCTTTCTGGTGATGAGGCGTTGATTGAGGCGTTCCGTTCCGGTAGGGATTTTCATAAGTATGTGGCGAGTTTGGTGTATGGCGTTCCTGTGGATGAGATTACGTCTGATCAGCGCAGTCATGTTAAGGCGATGAGCTATGGCTTGGCATATGGGCTGAGCACGTATGGGCTTTCGCAGCAGCTTGGCATTAAGCCGGGTGAGGCCGAGTCATTGAAGCGGCAGTATTTTGCGACGTTCGGCAAGGTCCATGAGTATTTGGAGTCGTTGGTTTCTTCGGCTCGTGAAAAGGGATATACGGAGACGATTTATGGTCGTCGTAGGTATTTTCCGGGCTTGAAGTCGCCGAATCGTGCGGTACGTGATGCTGCGGAGCGTGCCGCATTGAATGCGCCTATTCAGGGTTCTGCTGCGGATATTATGAAGATCGCTATGATTCGTGCTGATGATGCGTTGCATGAGGCTGGTCTTGCCAGTCGGATTATTTTGCAGATTCATGATGAACTTGTGGTGGAGGTTGCGCCGGGTGAGGCGGAGCGTGTCACTGCGTTGGTGAAGGATGCCATGGAGCATGCGGTCGATATGGCGGTTCCGTTGGATGTTTCCACGGGTATTGGTTCGGATTGGCAGCTTGCCGCGCACTGATACGGTACTGGGTTTCGTGTGTGTTGCGGATGTGCGTGGTCGAGCAATGGCATAAGGAGGAATGATGGCAACGCTGAAGCAGGTTGTGGATGTGCTGGAAACGTTGTATCCGCTTCGCTATGCGGAGCGGTGGGATGAGCCTGGTCTTATCGTGGGTGATTTGCGTCAGCCTGTGCGCGGTATCGCTTTTGCGGCTGATCCCTCTATGGCGGTGGTTGATCAGGCGATTGCCGGTGGTGTTGATTTGCTGGTTTGCCATCATCCGTTGTTCTTCCGTTCCGTTCATGCGGTGTCGGGATTGGGTTTCCGTGGTGAGATTGTGCGTAAGCTCAATCGTGCCGGATGTGCGTTGTGGGTGGGGCATACGAATGCCGATGCGGCGTATCGTGGCGTCGGCATGGCTGCGGCTGACATGTTCGGTTTGGTGGATCAGCGTCCGCTGGTGCCCATCGATGATCCGGATGCCGAGCATCCGGTCGGTTTGGGGCGTGTGGGGCGTCTTGCCGAACCTGTGGCGTTGCGTGATTTCGCCAGTCGAGTAGCTGGCGCGCTGCCGTACACCGAGCTTGGCGTGCAGGTTTGCGGCGATCTGGACGTTCCGGTCAGCACGGTGGCGGTGCTTCCGGGTTCCGGTGATTCCTTGTTCGATGAGGTGCGTGCGGCTGGTGCCGACGTGTATGTGACCAGTGATCTGCGGCATCATCCGGTGACGGACGCCATTGAACAGGCCCGCTATGAGGCTTCCATGCGCGCTTCCGGCATCGCCTGGGGTATGGCGATGAGCATGTGCGTCCGCGTTCATCAACACTCCACATAGCGCCATCGAATCTATGTGGTTCCAGTATGCGATGAAAGACGTTCCTCAGGCGGTCGCGTCCGTGACCGGCGACACTCCCGACGTGTGTTGGATTTCCATGAATACCGATCCATGGAGCATGGTTATCCCTTCAAGCGGACAGGAACGATGACGCGTCATGAGTAATGAAGCGGCAGACGAAACCCAAGTTGATGCATTGCTAGACAAGTCCAGTGACGGAGTGGACATGTCCGGCACGGTAACGGTGCTTGACAGCGAGCACGTGTACCGAGGCGCTATCTTCGGTGTCGACGACATGCGGATCGCATTGCCGATGCGTGGTGGCGGGCAAACGGTGATTCGCCGGCAGGTGATGCGCCACGCGCCTTGCGTGGTCATGCTAGTGCATGATTGCGCGAACGACCGGTACCTGATCGAACGCGAATATCGTATCGGTTGCAACGCCTTCGCCTATGGTCTGCCGGCCGGACTCATCGACGGGGGAGAGGACGTTGAAGAGGCCGCGCTGCGGGAGCTTCGTGAGGAAACCGGTGTGGAGCCCGCCGGGCGTGACGGTGTCGAATTCGACCATGTGGGGCAGTTTTACTCGTCCGAAGGCATGACCGACGAGCTTGCCAACATCATGGTGCTTCACCTGCATGCATGGCATCCCGTCGAACGTCATTTCGACGGCGATGAGCACGTCGAATCGGCGTGGGTCTCCTGGCAGCGGCTGCGCGGCACCCGTATTACGGCCTCCAATTCCATGATCGCTATTCTTCACGAGCAAATTCGACGAAACCGGCAAAATACAGGCAAGAGTTCTTTCGAATCGTAAAAATAATCGCCGAACAACACGAAATTGCGATTTGGGGGCTGAAACGTGAGATACTTGAATCATGCAAATCAGACCCGGATCGATGTATCCACTCGGCGCAAGCTATGACGGCGCGGCGTGAATTTTGCCCTCTTTTCCCAAGTGGCACAAAAAGTCGAGCTTTGCCTTTTCGATGAGGAAGACAACGAAACTCGAATCGAAATGACCGAGCAGAACTCTTATGTCTGGCACAACTATCTGCCCGGAATCCAACCGGGGCAACGTTACGGCTATCGCGTGTACGGTCCATACGACCCGACGCAAGGCCTGCGCTGCAACCCGAACAAATTGCTGCTTGACCCCTACGCTAAAGCCATCGAAGGCAACATCGACGGCGATGAGAGCCTCTACTCGTACTGGTTCAGAAGCCCCGATGACGTTACCAGCATGAACACGCTCGACTCGGCCGCCCATACCATGAAAGCGGCGTGGTGAACCCCTATTTCGACTGGGGCAACGACCAGCATCCGAACATCTCATATCACGATTCCGTGATTTACGAAGCCCACGTACGCGGCATGACCAACCTCAACATGGACGTGCCGCCGGACATTCGCGGAACCTATGCGGGTCTGGCGTACCCCTCGGTAATCGAATACCTGAAGAAGCTGGGCGTCACGGCCATCGAGCTCATGCCCATCCACCAGTTCGTCAATGACAGCTTCCTTCAGGAAAAAGGCCTGAGCAACTACTGGGGATACAACACCATCGGCTTCTTCGCCCCGCACAACGCGTATTCCAGCTCCGGACAGCGCGGCGAACAGGTCAACGAATTCAAATCCATGGTCAAGGCATACCATCATGCCGGCATGGAAGTCATCCTCGACGTGGTGTACAACCACACCGCCGAAGGCAACAACCGTGGACCGACCCTCAGCTTCAAGGGCATCGACAACGGCGCCTACTACCGTCTGGTCGACAACGACCGCAGACACTACTTCGACACCACAGGCACCGGCAACTCGCTGCTGATGCGCTCGCCGCACGCCCTGCAGCTCATCACCGACAGCCTGCGCTACTGGGTCACCGAAATGCACGTCGACGGATTCCGATTCGATCTTGCCGCCACATTGGCCCGTCAGTTCCAGGAAGTCGACAAGCTGTCCGCCTTCTTCGACATCGTCGAACAGGATCCGGTGATCTCCCGCGTCAAGCTGATCGCGGAACCGTGG
>ENA-OQAS01000668-OQAS01000668.1-human-gut-metagenome-genome-assembly--contig:-NODE-668-length-17614-cov-15.084863_pt1 | contig 17614 bp, 20 predicted proteins | sample MGYA00242733_ERZ504523 | MGnify/ENA primary metagenome ERZ504523 (study PRJEB26092, sample SAMD00036239) | human gut metagenome | host: Homo sapiens | study: EMG produced TPA metagenomics assembly of...
GCACGCAGGGACTCGTCATCTACAACGATTACATGAACACCCTGTTCGGCGACCCGCGCTTGGAGAAGGAGCTGCCGCTCGTCGAGGGCGCGGCACGCGTCGGCGCGGACATCTTCTGCATCGACGCCGGCTGGTACGACAGCACGGACGGCGGTTGGTGGGACATGGTCGGAGAATGGCAGGCCTCCACGAACCGTTTCGGCGAAGCTGGACTCAAGGGTTTGGCCGACACCATCCGCGCGCATGGCATGGGCTTGGGATTGTGGCTCGAGCCTGAGGTGATCGGTGTGAAATCGCCGCTCGCCCAAAGTCTGCCCGATGACGCGTTCTTCCAGCGCACGGTGTGCGCGTCTGCGATTCGGGCCGGTACCTGCTTGACTTCCGCTCGCCCGCCGCACGCGAGCACGTCACTCGCACCGTCGACCGGCTGATTGACGATTTCGGCGCGGTCTTCTTCAAATTCGACTACAACACCGTCCCCGCGTCGGCACTGATCTCGACGCCGAATCCGCCGGCGCTGGCCTGCTCGGCCACTGCCGTGCCTATTTGGATTGGCTGGACGACCTGCGCCGCCGCCATCCGGACGTTATGATCGAAAACTGCGGTTCCGGTGCGATGCGCGCCGATTACGCGCAGTTGCAACGATTGGACCTGCAATCCACCTCCGACCAGTGTGATCCGCTGATTTACGCCGCGATCGCCGCCGGCGCCGGACTGACGATCCTGCCGGAACAGCAAGGCAACTGGGGTTACGCCCAGCAGGAGATGGACGATGAGACCGCCGTCTTCACGCTGGCCACGGGCATACTCGGCAGGTTGTACCTGTCCGGATTCATTGACCGCATGGACGAGCATCGGCTTGCCTTGGTGCGGGATGCGGTGGCCTTGCACCGCCGTGTGCTGACCGAGCAGCAGGAATTGGTGCCGTTCTGGCCGGCCCGTCTGCCTGATTTCGATGGCGATTGGCTCGTCGTCGGTCTGCGCCATCCGTCATTCCTCCCGTCGGAGGACGACGATCCGTGCGATTACATCATCGTCTGGCGTCGCGGCGGCACGCCTTCCGTGAACGTGCCGCTGTCCGAGGACTGCCATATCGAGCAGATCTTCCCGAATCCGGCCGTTCCCGAGCATGCGCCCGACGCCAAGCCGTGGACCGTCGAGCGTATGGATCCCGAGACGGTCCGGCTCAACGCGGCCACCTCCAAGCAGCCGTCCGCCCGCATCTTCGCCATCCGCCGCGCCTGAGCGGTTGCGACGGATGGACAATCGCGCCGCCTACAGGGCGAAGGCGGTTTCGATGGCGTCGTATTCGGCGGCCGTGATCGGCAGAATCGCGCCGTGACGCTTCTTCAGCGCGCCGAAATCGATATCGTCTGCGCGCTGCCAATCGGCCGGATCATGCGAGGCGAGCGAGGCGGCGCGGAACGACAGGTAGCCCTTGGACTCCGCGTACTGGTCGCACATCAGGCCGAATGGCATGGTCCTGCCGTTGACCACCTTCACGTCTTCGTCGTTGTAACGGAACAGTTCCGGCCCTTCCAAGTAGTGCATGGAATACCGGCCATTGCCGAAGATGTCGGTGAGCGTGCCCACATACGACCACTCATTCGGGTCGTCGGTGCGCAGCACCTCGTAGGTCGTCGCATACGGGTTACGGGTGCGTTCGATGGTGATTTCCGAGTCCTTGGACGCGCGGTACCACCAGCCGTCATCGTCGCGCAGCATGGTCGAATCGATGATCACATTCTTACGATCGATCCACTTGACCGGATCGGAGAACACCCTGAAATCAACGGTCGTCGCATAATACACATTCGTCGGATCGCCGAGCTCGTTGGCCAACGGATCCGCGGAGCTTTCGGCGTTGCTCTTCGTGGACCAGAACACGATCCACTGCCCGCGATCCGGATCCAATTCGCCTCCGGAGCCCAAGCCATGCCAGCGTCCGGAATCTTCGAGGCCACGTCCACCAGGCGCGGCTCGCTCCAATGGACCAGGTCAGGGGAGTCCCAGATCACCAGGCCGGTCGATCCATTCGTGGTGGCGCCATCGTTCGGCCCCCAGCCGCCACGGTAATAGATGCTCAAATCGGTGGCCACAATGTGGAATCCACCACGTGGGTCGCGCACAATATGCGGGTCGCGCACGCCCTTCTCGCCGCCTAGCCACGTCAACGCCGGACTGCGGCCGGGCGCAGATCCCTCCAATGCACGCCGTCGCGGCTCAGCGCGAAGTACAGCTGTTCGTCGGTGGGATTGCGTTCCTCGCCGATGAAATGCACGAACAGGTAGGCCTGGGTGTCGATGCTCATGATGCTCCTAGAGATTCCTTGATGAATGATGGCGATTGATTCCGATTGAGTGATTCCGATTGAGTGGGATTGGCCGCAAAGGCTGCTGCCTATGGCGGATTGCCTGCCATCGGGCGTCATCCTCAGACCGCGGTCGATTCCCGGTCCACCAGCTGGTAGCCGATGATGGCCCGTCTTGGCGGCAACGCCTCGTCTGTTCCATGATCGATACGTTCGGACAGCATATCGACCGAGAATTTCGCAAGCTGCGTGAAATCGACCTGGATGGTGCTCACGCCGGCGTCGTGTACGAGCCGGAGGTCACGCCGTCGAAACCGATCACCTTCACGTCCTGCGGCACGCGCAGTCCGCGGTCCGCGAGCCCGCGTATCACGCCGAACGCCGCGAAATCGTTGGCGCAGCACGCGCCGTCGAACTCGGTGCCACCATGTCCGCTCCGTGCGGCGAGAATACGTTCCGCAATCGCATGCCCGGCGATGATGCCATTGGCACATCCCCGGCTTCGAACACCATCGACTCGTCATATGGCAGTCCGGCGTCGGACAGCGCTCCGCATGCGCCGCGCAATCGCAGAGCGAACGCGTTCTGGGCATGCGCCAGATCGGCGCGGGGGACGAACCGGTGGCCGACGATCGCGATATTGCGGCATCCGCGGTCGATGAGATGCTGCATCGCCGCGCGTTCGGCCTCCTCGTTGGGGAAGTTCACGGCATCGACGGTCGGCGTCTCCTCGCAGGCGTCCAGCAGCACGAATGGTCTGCCGCCATTGAGTTTGGACAGCGGCACATTTGTGCCCAAGCCTGTGGCGTGCAGGATCTCGCCATCGAACAGCTGCCCGGAGAACGGATTGCTGCTCAGCGCGTGCTCGGCAGCGTCCGGCGAATACTGCGTCTGCTCGATGAATGGAATAAGTCCGCGGGACACGATTTCGTTGCTCAACGCCTGCGTGAGCTTTGAATAGAACGGCGAATCGAATTCGTTGACGATGACGTGGATGATGTTGCTGCGGCCCGATTTGAGCATGCTGGCCGTCAGATTGATGCGGTAATTGAGTTTCTTCGCTGCGGTGATCACTTTGGCGCGGGTCGATTCCTTGACGCCTGGCTTGCCGCGCAGCGCGTTCGACGCGGTCATGGGGGAGACGCCCGCTTCCGCGGCCACGTCGCGTAGCGTCGGTGTGCTGCTGGTCATATGCCGCTCCTTGAAAACTTATGATTGATATGTAACGATATTATATTCTCTTGATTCTGTAAAATCGTTGCAAATACAAAGACTCACCGATATATTGCCTCCATTGCGGATGATTGGATTTGCGCTAGTATATGTAACGATACATATACGGTTCGCATGACGGCGTCCTGCTTTCCGCGACACAGCCCCCATAGCGGTCCCGAACGAAAAGAGAGGTTCGATGACGATCCCAACCACCGTTTCCGTCGCCCCGGCTGACGAATATCCGGCTGACGGCCACACCATGACCGACAAACTCACCGCCACACTCGACAAAGCGGGCGTGCGCGCCATCAGCACCGACCTGTGGGGCATCTTCTTCGAAGACATCAGCTACTCCGGCGACGGCGGCCTCAACGCCGACCTCGTGCAGAACGGCGCCTTCGAATACAACCGCGCCGACTCCATCGATTGGAGCAACTACAGCTTCTGGCGCAAAATCGTGCCGGAAGGCTCGTTCGCCGCGTTCTGCATCCATGACAACGACCCGGTCGCACCGAAAACCCGCATTACGCGACGGTGGAAGTCGAACACGCCCCTGCCGCACTGGACAACACCGGCTGGGACGCATGGTGTTCCACGCCGGAGAAACCTACGATTTCACCGCCTGGATGCGCGTGCGATCGGAAAGCGCGATGCCGGTGACGGTCTCGCTGCGCGGAGACGACGGCAGCATCATCGCCGAAAACACCATCACCGTCTCAGCCTCGGCATGGACGACATACCAAGCCTCGCTGACCGTTCCTGAGCACGGCGATGCCGGCTCGAGCGTGGCCACACAGGCACATTGCGCCTGACCTTCGACGGCGAAGCGTCATCGACCTCGACTTCGTCACCTTGGAGCCACGCACCACCTACCGCGGCCTCAAGCACTTCCGCCCGGATTTGGTGGAGGCGCTCGCCGACCTCAAACCACGATTCATGCGATTCCCCGGCGGCTGCATCACCCACGGCCTCGGCATGGACAACATGTACCACTGGACCGCACCATTGGACCGGTCGAGCATCGTCCGCACAACTTCAACCTCTGGGGCTACCACCAGTCATTCCGCATCGGCTACTACGAATACCTGTGCCTGTGCGAAACAATCGGCGCCAAGCCGCTGCCGGTGCTGCCCGCCGGCGTGAGCTGCCAAAACACCAGCCAAGGCCCGGTGCCGGTGGCGCAGGAGGATATGCCCGCTTACATCGATGAAGTGCTCCACCTCATCGAATTCTGCAACGGCAGCACCGCCACCGAATGGGGTGCCAAGCGTGCCGCCATGGGCCATCCGGAGCCGTTCGGCCTCGAATACCTCGGCATCGGCAATGAGGATCTCATCGACGACGTGTTCAAGAACCGCTTCCAGCAGATTTTCGACGCCGTCAAAGCCGCATATCCGGACATCGTCGTCGTCGGCACCGTCGGTCCCGCCCCCAGCGGTCAGGATTACGAGGAAGGCTGGAAGTACGCGCGCGAAGCGGGTCTGCCGATTGTCGACGAACATTCCTACCAGTCGTCCAGCTGGTGGTTCCACAACCTCGACCACTACGACCACACGGACCGCAAGGGACCGAAGGTCTACCTCGGCGAATACGGCTCCTGGAACACCCAACTGATCAACGGCCTGTCCGAAGCGGCCTTCATGGGACGCATGGAACTCAACGGCGATGTGGTGGCCATGGCCTCCTACGCCCCGCTGTTCGCCAAGAATGGGCACCATAGCTGGAATCCGGACCTCATCTACTTCGACAACGAACGCGCCTACCATCTACAGCTATTGGGTGCAGCAGATGTACGCCACCACCACGGCCGACACCGCGTGGCCCGTCACCGTCGAAGGCCCGTCCACGCTGCGTCGCAGCCTGCCGGACACCGTGAAACTACGCATCGCGGGCAACGCCAAAGCCGACCTTAACAATCTTGTCATCACCACCGCATCCGGGGAGACGATTAATCTCGGCAACGTGGCCTACGATGGCAGAACCATCGACACCGCCCTCGATCTGCACGCTGATTCCTACAGTATCGACACTACCGTCGTCTATTACGAGGGACGATGGGGCATGGACCTCATCTGTGGCGACATCGACGGCAAAAACCACAACATCGTTTCGCTCGGTCGAGGACACAGCGTGCGCGTCGTCCGCGACGGCACCGCCTATGCGCTTGCTGGCACCGAAGTCTCCATGAACGAAGTGCGGCCGGGCACCACGTGGCAGGTGCACGTTAACGTCACCGACCGCGGCCAAGCCATGAAGCTGTACATCGATGGAACGCTGATTGCGGATGGCACGGAGGTTAAGGACGAGCCAAGGCGTACCGTCACCGTATCACGTAATGACAAAGCCGGAGAGACCTACGTGCGCGTGGTCAATGCCATGGACGCGCCAATAAGCGTGACCTACGTCAGATTCTTGCCGAGTTGAATATTTCCACAGCATCGGCGGCATCCGCCACGGCCACCGTCCTAGCCGGAGACAATCCGTATGCGGGACAGGTCGGTGAGGAATCACCGACCAGGCCGCGGCAGACCGCGATTGATCTGACAGACGGCGACTACACGGCACCGGCATGGTCGTTCACCACCATCACGATTAAGTGACGTGTATGCCGCGAAACGGGCGGACCCTCGTTTGAACCCTCGAACGAGAGTTCGCCCGCAGTGCAGGGCCAATCGGGACTAATCTGGAAAACATGAGCAAGCACCACCGCAATCGCAATTGGGCCCCGGCCCCGCAGCCGCTGCCCGAAGACGCGCACGTCATCGACAACCACACCCACGTCGCATCCGTCGTGCCCTTCTCCCAAGCCATGAGTCACGAAGCCATGGAAAAAGGCCAAGGCGAAGTACCCGTCTACAGCGTCGACGAACTGCTGGAACAAGCCAGAAAGTCGGCGTCGAAGGCGTAATCGACTGCGGTTGCGAGCTGCCCAACCTCATGACCGCCATCGACATGGCCCGCGAGCATCCCGGAACCGTGCACGCCGCAATCGCCATACACCCCAACGAAGCCGTGCTGCACGGCCACCGCGGCGCACCCGGCCCCGACGGCCTGCCCATCAAATACAAGCCCTGGCACGACATCCCCTTCGACGAAGCCATGGCCGAAGTACACCGCCTCGCCACCACCTACCCCAACCAGGTCGTCGCCATCGGCGAAACCGGCATGGACCTGTTTCGTACCGGCGAATCCGCCAAGGAACTGCAACGCGAGGCGTTCCGCGCCCACGTCGCGCTCGCCAAGGAACTCAACCTGCCCATGCAAATCCATGACCGCGACTCGCACAAGGAAGTCATCGAAACGCTGCTCGCCGACGGGGCGCCCGAACGCACCGTCTTCCACAGCTACTCGGGCGACGCCGAAATGGGCGAAATCGCCCGCGAAAACGGTTGGTATCTCAGCCTTTCCGGCACATCCAGCTACAAAGGCAACGACGGAATCCGCGAATCGGCGAAACTCGTCGGCATGAGCCACGTCATGGTCGAAACCGATGCCCCCTACCTAAGTCCGATGCCCTACCGCGGCCGCACCAACGCGCCGTATATGATCCCGTACACCCTGCAGGCGCTCGCCGACTATCTTGACAGACCGTTGGCTGAAATCGCCAAAGCCACGCGTGAAACGACGCGCGAAGTGTACGGCATCTAAAAAGAATGGCGATTTCGCGGTAATCCCGTGGCGGTTCCGTGACGGTCGCATGGGCCTCAACGTAACAGTTGCGTAATCGCCAGAAAATAAGCAAAATACAAACGATTAAGCATATGTGAATTTCATGCGTGACGTGCCGAATCACGTGTGAAGATTTGACAATGGTTTGCCAAGCTCCTAGTGTCACACCTTGCGTTTTATTTTGGGGAGCGGGTTGGAAGGCCCGCCACTTGGAGGAAGCGTTATGGCTAACGAGCCGAACGAAGAAGAACAGCCGCTGCTTCACGCAGCGACGTACACGCAGGCGCCAAAGGTCTCGCACAAGGTCCTGACCAAGGAGGAGCGCCAGACGCTCATCAAGGAGCACGAGGCGCAGCAGCAGGAAGCCGCGAAACTTGACGAGGCCGCCAGCAAGGGCCGCATCGGCCGCTGGTGGAGCCGTCTCCAGTCCGGCCCGGACAAAATCACGCCGGCCATGGCCATCGTGGCGCTTGGCGTGGTATACGGCGACATCGGTACCTCGCCGCTGTACACCATGCAGACGTTCCTCAACGGCCAAGGCGGTTTGGCGCATACGGATCGCGCCGCGGTGCTGGGCATCCTGTCGCTGGTCTTCTGGTCGATCACGCTGATCACCACCGTCAAATACGTGTTCATCGCCATGCGCATCGACAACAACGGCGAAGGCGGCATCTTCGCACTGTATTCGCTGATCCGCAAATATGGGGCATGGCTTGCGATTCCCGCCATGCTGGGCGGCGCCGCGTTCCTCGCCGATTCCGTGCTTACGCCGGCCGTCTCGATCAGCTCGGCAGTGGAAGGCTTGGAAACACTGCCGCTGCTGGAACCGATCATGAGCGAAAACAAAGAACTGACGCTGATGATCACCATTGTGATCATCGTCTGCCTGTTCGCAGTGCAGTCGCGCGGTACCGAACGCATCGGCCGCACGTTCGGCACGGTGGTCATGATCTGGTTCTCGTTCCTCGCCGTCGTCGGTTGGTGAACCTGAGCTCCGATTGGAGCGTGCTTGAAGCGCTGAATCCGGTGTACGGCGTGGAGTTCCTCTTCAGCCACCACAATGCGGCAGGCCTCGCCGTCATGGGCACCGTGTTCCTGTCCACCACCGGCGCCGAAGCGCTGTATTCCGACATGGGCCACGTCGGCCGCGGCAACATCTACTTCACGTGGCCGTTCATCAAGATCGCCCTTGTGCTCTGCTATTTCGGCCAGGGCGCGTGGATGCTCAACCATTGGGACGACACCGCGTACAACCACATGCACGGCCTCAATCCGTTCTTCGAAATGATGACCCCGTCCGTACGCTACGTGGCGGTGCTGCTGTCCGTGTGCGCCGGCGTGATCGCTTCGCAGGCGTGATCACCGGCGCCTACACCATGGTTTCCGAAGCGACGCGACTCAACTGGATGCCCCACCTGCAGGTGCGCTATCCGGCTCGTACCCGCGGCCAGCTGTACATTCCGGTGGTCAACGCCGTGCTGTGCGTCTCCACCCTGCTGGTTTTGGCGATGTTCCGCGATTCGGAGCATATTTCCGCTGCGTACGGCCTGGCATTGACCGTCACGATGATCACCACGACGATTCTGCTGGCCGTCTACATTTGGCACGATGGCAAGCGCGTCGGCGCGGTCGTGTTCACAGTGGTGTTCCTGGCCATCCAGTTCCTGTTCTTCTTCGCTTCGATGGCGAAGTTCCTGCACGGTGGCTGGTTCACCATGCTGCTGACATTGGCGATTCTGCTGATTATGTACACGTGGAACGAAGGCACGAAGCTGGAACGCGCGCAACGCCGGCATATGCAGCCCGCCGATTGCGTGCCGGTTCTGAAGCAGCTTCATGAGGACGATTCGATTCCGTATTTCACGGACAACATCGTCTATCTGACGTCCGATCCGGAAATGAAGCGTGTCGATACCGACATCTTCTTCTCGATTTTCGCGGACCATCCGAAGCGCGCCCGCGCATGGTGGGCGGTGTCGGTGGAAACATCCGACAACCCGTTCACGCGCGAGTATTCGGTGGAGAATTTCGGCACGGACTTCCTGTTCCGCGTGCGTATTCGCTTGGGCTTCAAGGTGTCGCAGTCGATTCCTGCATACATCCACCAGATCATGAACGATCTGTCGAAGTCCGGCGATCTGCCCAAGCAGACCACCCGCTACCCGAAGCTGGATGCCGATCCGAACATCGGACCTATCCGCTACGTGCTGATTCACAAGGCGTTGATGCCCGAGTCGAAGGTGTCCCAGAAGGGCGCGATCTCACTGCAGATCAAGTACGCGATTCGTCATTTGGCCGGTTCTCCGGTCAAATGGTTCGGACTCGCTCCCTACAATCCGCTGATTGAGATTCAGCCGCTGTTCCTCGCCACCGAGCGTCCGCCGCGTCTGAAGCGCGTGTGAAGCGCAGGCTATAAGCAATGCCGATAACGGCACGCGCGCGTCGAAACCTGCCGTCGCTAAAGTAATCAACCATGTGCAGATTACTTGGATTCGCGACGGCAGGCAGCAACACCAACCTCAATGGCGTGCTCGGCATGCAGAACGTGCGCGATTTCCGAAATCTGAGCGAGATCCACAACGACGGCTGGGGCGCCGCGCTGATCACCGTGCCGGACGAATCGCCATACCGTCGCGACGGCGGTGCGCCGACTCCGGAAACCGGCACCGCGATCTACAAAAACACCATCGCCGCCCGTCATGATCCGATTTTCGACGAGCTCGCCAACACTCCGGCCCGCGGCGGCTGTGGCATCTGCGCCTGGCCAGCTCCAACCTGCCGCTGATTCTTGAAAACCAGCAGCCCTTCTATGCGAACGGCCTGAGCTTCATCCACAATGGCGACATTTCTGACGACCAGGGCCGCAACATCATTACGAATCGCGCGTTCCCGGTCGATCCGAGCATCGTGCAGTCCACCGGCGGCCGTTCCGATTCCGCCATTTTCTTCGCCGTCATCCTGCAATACATCGGCTTTGGCTTCGCACTCGACGAGGCGGTGGCGCAGGCCGTGCGTGAACTGCGCAAAAGCTATCCGAAGTCCAGCTACAACTGCATGATCCAAAGCCAGGACCAGTTCATCGCCCTGTGCGCGGCCGGCCGTGAGGTCACGTCCAAGCGCATCGTCGAAATCTACGACCAGTACGGTCGTGGCGAGCAGGCGCGCGACTACCGCGTGCTGCGCTACCGTGCGCTCGGTGGAAACGACGATGCCCAGCCGAAGGGCGTGGTCGTGGCCAGCTCCGGCTTCGACCAGCGCGCCGAAGACGGCTGGACCCGCCTCGAAAACGACCAGATGATCGTGGCTTCCAACCGCACCGGCGAATTCCGCGTCCGTTCCATCTGATTTTCCGCACATAACGTCCCCGCGTATCGTGCCGTCCGCTGCGGGCAGCTGATGAATGCTCGTTTTAAGGCGGCATTCCTTGGAACATCGTTGACAAGACGGGGAAACCGTTGAATCCGTGTCCGTTCCGGGATTTATCTGGCGTGGTGTATGAATCCCTTCGGCTGTTGGGAACCGTTTTGGAAACTGCGTCAGGAACCGTATGCTGGGCGTGATGGAACGTGCCTAAGATGGGCGTATGACGAACGAATCGAACGAAACAACCGAATCGAACAAGCCGACGACCGGCTATATCCCCACTCTTGCGCAAGTGGATGAGCTACATCGCAAAATCGCGCAATCGCAAACCGCATACGACCTTATCCACGGCCATTGCGTGGTCGTGGCCGACATCGCCCGCCGCATGGCCCGCCGGCAGAACGCGCTGTTCACCCGCCGCTGCACCCTGCCGACGGACGCTCCCGAAAAAACCGGCGACTTCGGGCTGGAACTGACGAAAGACAATACCGGCGAGGAATCACTCGGCATGCTGCACATGCCTGCGGTGCCGTCCACGGAAGGGCTGACCGGAGGTACCGTTCCGCCGCGGCTCATCGACGAGCATCTGGTGGTCATTGGCGGTTTGCTGCACGACATCGGCACGTATTTCCTGCTCAAGCAGGACGGTTCCGACGGCGAACCGCTCAAATTCGACGGTCCGCACTATGTTCAGCACGGGCTCAAAGGCTACGAATACTTGCTGAACGAGGGCGTTGACGAATCGATCGCCCAGTTCGCACGCAACCACACAGGTGTGGGCCTCACCCGCGAAACCGTGGAATCGCAGGGATTGCCGTTACCCCCGGCCGACTACGTGCCGATGAGCCTCGAGCAGGAGGTCGTCATGGTGGCGGACAAGTACAACAGCAAGTCGATTCCGCCGAAGTTCCTGACCGCCGAAGCCTACACGCGCAAGGCGCCCGTTTCGGCGAAAGCAACAAGCGCGAATGGCTGCGCCTTCTGGAACGTTACGCGTCCTCGACGTCAAACTGCTCGCCGAGCAGTATCACATGCGCATCGCTGAGTAGCGAACCTACTTATCTCGCTTATGAATGGCGGATTTCGGTGTCTGCCGGATGCTATCTCGCTTATGAATGGCGGGTGTCTCAGGAAGACTAGGTGTTAGGGGGTAAGTTCAATCCCCTCTAAGTCTCATGCGGCAAAACCATCCGCCATCTATAAGCGAGATAGCACGCGTCGAGCGGAAAAATCCGCCATTCATAAGCGAGATACACCCGAAAATTCCTCGAAGCCTGGCCGCCGCCCGAGTTTTGCGCACTGAAAACCGCTATCTGTGGCACTTCTCTTTTCCCGCCATACATTAGGGGGCATAAAACCGCCTCTCTAACTCACGATGCGTCAAACAACCTGCCACACATAGCGGTTTGAGATTCCAAAGATGAAAGAGTCTGCCACACATAGCGCATATGACATGTTTTTAGCGGTGTGTCACCGCGAACCAGCGCGAATCGGCACGAACCAGGACCAGCACGAAAAAGCCTTGCGGACTGGCATGCAACACCAGTCCGCAAGGCTTTCTGCTTCGCAGAACGCCGCTCGCTACTCAAGCTCCGCGCAATGTTCCATCTGATCGGCGACCTCCGGATTATCGGTCACCACAATAATCGCACGCTTACGATCCTCATCGCGCTTGGCCTTCTTCAGCAGCCCCAGCACCACGGCGGCGTCGTCACGGTTCAATCCAGCGGTCGGCTCGTCGGCAATAATCACCTCCGCCTCGCAGCTCAGCGCACGCGCGATGGCCACACGACGCTGGTCCAACGCACTCATCTTGCCCACCGGCAGACCGGAAGTCACTTCCTCGAATCCCACGCGCTTGAGCAGCTCGCGCGCAATCACCGGCTTGGGCTGCAGGAAATTGCGGTTCGACGCGTCCATGGCGTACAGCACGTTGCCTTCCGCATCAAGTCGCCGCGCACGGCGAACCGCTGCGGAATGAAACCGATGCGGTGTCCAAGCACGTCGACCGGTGTCGCGTCGGTGAGGTTCGTGCTTTTGTGCATCACGTTGCCGCTGGTCGTCCGCATCATGCCGACCATGGTAGCCACCAGCGCCTGATGCTGTTCGACATCTTCGGCATCCACCAGCACCGCGTGGGTCGCGCCGGCATGGAACGCCAGGGAAACGTCGTCGAGCACGTTGCGACCGGTTTTGCGGTTGTGCACCGTCACATGGTCGAGCGCGAATGTCGGGTTCGCTTTGAAGAAGAATGCGTCCTTCTTGCGATGATGTTTGATTTCGCGGTCGATCTGCGATGACACGCTGGTTGCGGAGTCCGCCTGTACGGTTTCGTGCTGGTCGAGCGACTGTTCGTCGTCGGTCGCGCCCAATGCGAGCGTTTCGTTCACGCGATTCGCGTTGTCGCTGGCAACGCTGTCTTCCGTGGCGATGCCTTCCGTATTTTCCGCGTTTTCTGCCGATTCGGTTGCGATGGAATCGCCTCCATCGTCATACACCACCGCGAAATCGACCGATTCGATCGACGTGGCCATATCGGTTTCGCCCGCCTCGATGTCCGCGTTTTCCGCAGCAGCGTTGTTCAATGCTTCGGTTTCGTTGTCTTTCACGTCTTTCTCGCTCATGCGTTCACCTCCGTACGTTCCGTCGACTCGACTGTTTCCTCCGGCTCGTCTGCGTTCTTCGCTTCGGCAGATTCGTTCGAATCGTCAGAACGGCCTGCGAACAGCTGACCCAAATCGAAGAATCCCACGCGCATGAACGCGATGATGCCCAGAACCAGGCAGGCGCCCAGTCCGTACCAGATCATGTTCCACACGGATGCGGATGTGATGGCCACAGCCTGTCCACCGGCCCATGCGGTGCCAAGCGGCTTGGCCAGCAGCGCGCCGGCAATCAATCCGATTGCCAGCCTGGAACGGTCATCATGAACGTTTCCAGCATGAATTGCCATCCCAAACGTCCCTTGGTGACGCCGGAAACCATCGCCATGCCGATTTCGTCACGGCGTCCACCGATCGCGGCCCACAGCACCAATGCCAGCAGCGCGAGCCCGCCGACGATCAGGTCGCCAACAACGCCGTGCGCGCGGCCTTGGCGGCGCGTCCAGCGGTGCGATGCGCTTCTTGTACGCATCAAGCGACGGCGATGAGATTGTGAACTTCGACGTGTCCAGCTTGGCCTTTGTCACCAGTCGCACGAACTTGTTGTATGTGGCCGGATCGGTCAGCGTGAAGATGATGTTGAGGTTCGGGATGGCCCAGCCCTTGGTGCCGGCCACATCCAGACCGCTTTGCGCGAAGTTGATGTACGACGTGTACACCACGTTCTCGCGGTTGTCTTTCGCGTATTTCGCGTCGGAACCGTATCGGCCGGCGTCTCGCCGGTGTACTCGTAGATGCCGCTCACGGTGAATTTGTAGGTTTCGGAAGCCTTCGTCGGATTGCCGACGGTCACCTTGTCGCCCACTTTGAGATTGTTCTTCTTGGCCACTGCCTGAGAGACCAGCACGCCGTCGTTGGCCGTCTTGTAGTTCAGCTGCTTGCCCTTGACCACTTTGAACGTGCCGTAGTCGTTGATTTTCGCCGCATCGTTCGTGTAGAAGGCTTGCAACGTCAGGTTGCCGCCGGTATTGTTCTCGCTCGTGTCGCTTTTCGCCGCGATCGCCTGCAGCGACTTGCTGGCGCGCACCGGCACCGACGTGGCGAGCGTGTATTCGAATGTCAAGTTGTTCTTCTGCACCGCTTCCGCGTACTTGGTGTACATGTCCCACGTCATGTAATTGGCGGTGTAATTGGAGTCCGCGCCGTCGCGTTTCGCAGTGACTTTCGCGCTCGGCCGAATTACCGCCGAAGCTTTCTGCGCTTGGTATGTTTCGTTATTCGCCTTGTCGTCGGCTCTCAGCACCGCCAGATCCACGGCGGCTGAGAACGACACCAGCAGTGCAAGCAAAGCCGTCAGCGCGGTACGCCATTTGACGCGACCGAGCGCAGCCCATGCGTTCTTGAGAACGAACATGCGGTACTTCTCCAGTTCTCTGTAGTTACGCGTCGACGCATGCCGACGCCAGCGTTGGCCGGGACGCACACAGTCAAGCAACGACAGCGAGTACGCTCACAGCGCAATGCGCCCCGTGCAATCATCCTGCCCATCCAACGTGATTGTTTTCTTGCGCAACACTGTTATACCTCTGTGTGAAGTCTGAATACTTCCTGAAAATCGAAGGTTGGATAAGCGGCGATTTTGTTCCTGCTCGCGCTCGTCTCCGCTCTACGTCCGCCTATTCTTCCCGCGTTCCGCGTCCGTCTTGCGCCCATCCCGCGCATGTTCCATCCGTTTTTAGATGCCTTTCCAGCTTTTGTTGCCGCACGGTCCAGTTTTGAATTACAAAATGCAGGTGCGATTGCGATTTGTGGCTTGCTTTCGCGGCTTCGGCTACGATGGATGGCGATGAAGCAGCACAGCACAGACAATACGATTCCCACAGCGGCCGACGACGCAGTCGATGAAGCCGACAGCGCAGTCGCCGCAAGCAAGACGACAGACGAAACGACGGCTAAAACGACGGACAAGATAGCAAACAAGACGACGAACGATACCTCGCCTTTGCCTTGCGATTCCGCCGTTCCCCGCCTATCCCGCATCGCACTGCCGGTCTGTTCCGTCATCGGCGTCGCGCTCGCCGCCGCAATCGTATGGGCCTGGTTTCCGCACGGTTCCGCCGCTTGGACGAACCCATTGCACGAAATCGACGCGCCCGCGCACTATTACTTCATCCGCAAGATCCTCGGCGAAGGCGTCGGCGCGGCCACCCACCTGTGGCCGAACGACGAATACTATCCGCCGCTGTTCCATCTGCTTGCAGCCGGCCTGATTAAGCTCGCCAGCTTGTTCGGCGTCAATCTGTCGATTTACGCAGCGTTTAACACGGTCTGGCTGGCCACATCCGGCTTGGTTTGGCCGATTGCGATTCAGCTGTACGCTTCCTATTTCACGCGTCGCCTGTCGCATTCGGCACAATCCGTATGCTCCCCCCGATTTGCGAACGCACGAAAGTCCTCGGCCCGCAATGTCGCGTCTGTCGTAGTTCCGCTATTCCCCGCGATACTCGCGCTCATCATCCCCCCGCTCGCCGTCGCTTCCGCCTCGCACCCCTTCCAAATGCTGGCTTCCGGTCCGCTGATCGCCTTCGGCCTGGCCGCCACGCTTCTGCCGTTCTGGCTGTACGCCACACTTCGCCTGCTCGACGCGCTCGCCACCCGCGAACACCTCGTCAAATGGATCATATGGTTCTTCGTCACTGCCGGCGTCTGCATGTTCGCCCATCCGCGCATCGTGTTCACCTGGCTCCTGCTCATGGCCCCCTTCGTGCTGACGCGACTGCCATGGAAAGCCATCGCAGGCCTTGCTGGCGTAGTGGTTCTCGGCGCGCCGTGTTCCTTGTGTACATGATGTCCAGCTACAAATCGGACCGCTACTTCAATCCCGCCAGCTGGTTCCACACCTTCGTTCCGAACCGCACGGTGCCCGAAGCGCTTAAAATCTACGTCACCGACAATATCGGCGGCGTGCAAGGCTGGTTCATGGCCGCAATCGTGCTGATCGCGTTTGCCGTCACCGTCGCAGCCATCATCCGCCCGCAATGGTTCGCCGCCAAGCGCGCCGATTCCGCTACTGTGCCCGGCGCTTCTGCGATTGACCGTGCATCCGATAGCACGTCAGCGCAACCGCACGAACAGGTTGCCGATTTTGCGGCTATGCCTGCCGATCGTAGGAATCGCAAGACTTCCGCCAGCTACCGCACTCCACGTTCCGACGCCTCGCAACTCCGCCGCGACGCGATCGCCATTCTGCTGGCCTTCTTCCTGGTCGGTCTCGTCTACGTCTGCTCGACCGCGCTGACTGGCTGGTTCCCCAACATCGTGGCCGCCGCCTGGTATCGCGCCGAAACCCGACCGCTTACCATGATTCCGTTCGGCGTGCTGCCGCTGATCGTCTTCGCCGCCGTCGTATTGTTGCGTGCCGGCCGTCTGCCGAACGTCACGAAAATCATTGCGATTGTTCTGCTTGCGGCGCTCGCCATTTCCTGCCAATTCGGCAATACTGTTCGTTCCGCCCTGTCGGATGCCGTCTATGCGAATATGACGATTGACGATGCGCGGCCGGACGAGCAGCTCACTGCCACGAAGGAGAAGATTCTCAAGAAGGTGGTGAAGGAGACTGGTACCGATTCGGTGGTGGTTTCCGATCCGCTGAACGGTTCCATGTATGCGACGGCGATGTACGGCGCGGATATGCTGTTCCCGATTTACAACGCGAAGGCCGAGAAGAATGGTGCGATTTTCGGACAGACGGAGAATGCGTTCGCGTCGGGCGACGGCAAGGCGCTGACGAATACCGTCTGCCCGCTGAGCGCGGATGGCGATGCATACTTCCTGAGCATGGGCGGCCAGGCGCCGAGCCTGCAGATGTTCACGTTCAAGCAGCAGTACGATACGTTCCACGATCAGAAGCTGATCGACCAGTACGCCAAAGATGGCACGATGCGCAAGGTTCAGGATTATTCGAATATGGCTTCATATGCGAAGGGCTGGGCGTTGTACCAGTCAACTGCCAGTGATCACGTGTGTTGCGTGGCTGCGTGGCGTCGAAATAGGCGATTGGGAGAACAAGAGGCTCTGATTTGTCAAGTTTCGACACGCCGATGGAACGTTGGATTTCCAACGGTTCACGCGTTGTTCATGCGGCCCGGGTTGCGCGGATCGCGATCGTGCTGTAAGTTTATCTCTTGCTGCCGCTCAGCGAGTGGTCCGGTTCACTCCGGATTGCGAGGTGGGTGAGTGGTGGTGGTTTGAGAACTCAAGAGCGTATTTGTACTACTTCTTTATAGTCAATGATTGCCAGTTCGTTGCCGGCCACGCTGACGCGTGGTGCCGAGGGATCGGTCAAACGGCGGCGAGGTTTTTGTGCGATGCGCCTTTCCTTATAAGGCGATCGTCAATTTTCTTATTTCGAGAGTCATCGTGTCGATGTCTCTTCACGAGGTTTTTTGTGGAG
>ENA-OQAS01000669-OQAS01000669.1-human-gut-metagenome-genome-assembly--contig:-NODE-669-length-17603-cov-2.387045_pt1 | contig 17603 bp, 28 predicted proteins | sample MGYA00242733_ERZ504523 | MGnify/ENA primary metagenome ERZ504523 (study PRJEB26092, sample SAMD00036239) | human gut metagenome | host: Homo sapiens | study: EMG produced TPA metagenomics assembly of...
CCACAGCATTTGTCGGAGACGGCGAACGCACTTGAAACAGAATTTCGGGAGAGCATGACCGGACGTCTGGAAAAAGGCTATATCCTGCCGGGACAGGCGCAGCTTTTGTATCCCGAAAAGGAAATTGCAGGGAAGCTGTCGCAGTATCGGGCAGCGTCACTCGCCGCACTGGATGCAAAGAGCAGCCTGTTTAAGCCGGATCGCAGGTTTGAGATCACGGTGCGCAGCATGCCGTCCTATAACAACAGTTTTGAAGCTCTGTTAAAGGACTTAAAACGTTACAAGAAAAATGGCAGCAGAGTGCTTTTGTTATGTGCATCCCGGACCGGGCGAAGCGTCTGGCAGCCGATCTGCGGGAGCAGGAGCTGAGCGCCTTTTACAGCGAAGACCTGACCGGGAGGTTTTGCCCGGCGAGACAGAGCTTTTTTACGGACATGTGGAAAAGGGTTTTGAATACCCAATGCTGAAATTCGCGGTCATTTCGGAGGGGGATATTTTGGTGCGCCCAAAGAAAAAGCGGAAAATTCAGCGTTATGAGGGCACGAAAATCCGTGATTTCGGGGAGCTGAAGGTCGGGGATTATGTCGTACATGAAAATCATGGGCTTGGTATCTACAAAGGAATTGAAAAGATAGAAGTCGACCGAAAGGTGAAAGATTACATCAAGATCGAATATGCGGGAGGCTCCAATCTGTATATTCTTGCAACACAGCTTGACCAGATCCAGAAATATGCGGGGAAAGACGCAAGAAAACCAAAACTCAATAAACTTGGAAGCCAGGAGTGGACAAAAACCAAGGGAAAAGTGCGTGGAGCCGTGCGTCAGATCGCACAGGATCTGGTGAAATTATATGCCGAGCGGGAAGAACAGAATGGCTATATGTATGGACCGGATACGGTATGGCAGAGAGAGTTTGAAGAACTGTTCCCGTTTGAAGAGACCGAAGATCAGGTGCTTGCCATTGATGCAACCAAGCGGGATATGGAGAGTCATAAGATTATGGACCGGCTGATCTGCGGGGATGTCGGTTACGGAAAGACGGAGATTGCGATCCGTGCAGCTTTCAAAGCAGTGCAGGAGAATAAACAGGTGGCATACCTTGCGCCGACAACCATTCTTGCCCAGCAGATTTATAATACGTTTTCCCAGAGAATGAAGGATTTCCCTGTCCGGGTGGATCTGTTGTGCCGTTTCCGCACGGCAGCGCAGCAGAAGAAGACCATCAGTGATCTGAAAAAAGGACAGGTGGATATTATTGTGGGAACACACCGGATTCTGTCAAAAGATGTGCAGTTTAAAGATCTTGGGCTTCTTGTCGTGGACGAGGAACAACGGTTTGGTGTGGCTCACAAAGAAAAATCAAACAGTTAAAGACCAATGTGGATGTGCTGACACTTACTGCCACACCGATTCCGCGGACACTTCACATGAGCCTGATCGGAATCCGGGATATGAGCGTTTTAGAGGAACCGCCGATGGACCGTGTCCCGATTCAGACGTATGTCATGGAATATAATGAGGAATTGGTCCGGGAGGCAATCACGCGGGAACTTGCCCGTGGCGGACAGGTATATTATGTGTATAACAAAGTAAGGGATATTGATGAAGTGACGTCACGCATTCAGGAGCTGGTGCCGGAGGCAAATGTGGCATTTGCTCATGGACAGATGCGGGAAAACCAGCTGGAGGATATCATGTACCGGTTTATCAATGGAGACATTGATGTACTGGTATCAACGACAATCATAGAGACGGGGCTGGATATCTCAAATGTCAATACCATGATCATTCATGACGCGGATAATATGGGGCTTTCCCAGCTGTATCAGCTGCGCGGGCGGGTCGCAGATCCAATCGTACGGCGTATGCGTTTCTTATGTACCGCAGAAACAAAATGCTCAAAGAGGTGGCGGAAAAACGACTGGCTGCCATCCGGAGTATTCGGATCTGGGCAGCGGATTTAAGATTGCCATGCGGGACCTGGAGATCCGGGGAGCCGGAAATCTGCTGGGAGCTGAACAGAGCGGTCACATGGAGGCGGTTGGATATGATTTGTACTGCAAGATGCTTCACGAAGCGGTGAAAGAAGCCCGGGGAGAAGCACCGGCCGAACAGTTTGAGACTTCCGTTGATATCCGGACGGATGCATTTATTCCGTCCACATATATTGCAAATGAGTCGCAGAAACTGGATATGTATAAGCGGATCGCCGGAATTGAAACGGATGAGGAAGCGGAGGAAATGCTCGAAGAACTGATTGACCGTTTTGGAGAGCCTCCGAAGTCTGTGCAGAATCTGCTGACAATTGCCAGACTCAAAGCGGTTGCCCACAGTGTATATATTAAGGAAATTGTTCAAAGAGAAGATCTGTTAAAAATCCTAATGTACGAAAAAGCAAAGATTCATGCACAGCGTATTCCGGAGCTGGTAAAAACATTTGCTCCATCACTGAAATTTGCGGCAGATCCGAAGGGACCGTACTTCACTTACCGTCTGGGAGCAAATTCAAGGGAAAAGAACAGGGAAATTCTGGAAGTTCTCAGGCAATTATTGGAACAAATGCACGTTTTTTGTGTGCGGAGCCGTAAAAGTGCTTGCCTGATGTAGGGAAAAGAATTATAATACTCTGGTATATAGGTGAAAAGAAACTCCCGGGAGGAACTATGAAAGCAAAAAAAAGTTACAGCGATTATTTTAGCCGGTGCAATCTGCGCAGCAGCTTTTACCGGATGTGGTATAAATACAGGTGCGACGGCAGCAAGCATGAAAAATCAGACCGTCACGATGGGCATGGCAAACTTTACATGCCGTTATCAGCAGGCAAATGTAGAAGATTATTATAAGAGCATGATGGGGGCCAAAAGCAGCAGTGAGCTCTGGAGCAAGGATTTATATGGAAACGGAACAACCATGGAAGACACCATGAAAGATTCCGTTATGGAACAGCTTCATGAGATGTATACGTTACAGGCACATATGAAAGACTATGATGTGAGTGTGACAAAAGACGAAAAGGCAGCAATCAAAAGAGCTGCACAGCAGTTTATCAGCGATAATTCTTCCGAGGCACTCAAGGAGATGACTGCAGACGAAGATACCGTGGAGGAACTGCTTACGCTCTACACCATCCGCAGCAAAATGCAGAAAGCTATCGAGGCAGAAGCAGATACCAATGTGACGGATGAAGAGGCAAATGAGCGCGGTTATACGATGATGACTATTTCTACAACTTCCCATCAGGATGATAGCGGAAATACCGTAGAATATACCGATGATGAGAAAAAGCAGCTGAAGGAGACCGCAAACAAAATCGAAGATGCGGTAAAGAATGGAAAAACTCTCGAAGATGCTGCAAAGGATGAGGATCAGCAGACCACTACCGGTGCGTATGCATCCGATGATTCCACACTAGATACATCTGTGAAAAAGGCATTGGATGATTTGAAAGAAGGAGAAACTTCCGATGTGATTGAAACAGACAGTGCATTATATATTGTTCGTCTGGACAGTGAAACAGACAAAGACGCTACAGAAAAAAATCGTCAGAATATTATTGACAAACGTAAAAGTGACCACTACAATGAAGTGCTGGAGGGCTGGCAGAAAAAAGACGGCTGGAAGGTCAATAAAAAGAATGTTGCAAAGATTTCATTTAAGAATTCTCTGACACAGCAGGACCGAATGCCTCTACAGAGACACAGACTTCCACAGAAACACAGAATGCAGAGAGTACACAGTAATGCAAAAAGATAACATTGTGTTAATTGGAATGCCGGGGTGGGTAAGAGCACCGTCGGCGTTATCCTTGCTAAGGTGCTGGGATATCAGTTTATAGATGCAGATTTAGTCATTTCAGGAGCAGGAGGAAGCGCCTGCTTCGTGAGATCATTGCAGAAGAGGGAACCGAAGGGTTCATTCAGGTAGAAAACCGTGTGAATGCGACACTTGAGGCACATCATGCAATTATTGCAACCGGAGGCAGTGTCGTCTACGGAAAAGAAGCTATGGAGCATCTGCAGGAAATCGGAACAGTTATATATCTTGAGGTGGCATATCCGGAGCTGGAAAAGCGTCTGGAAGATATCAAAGGCAGGGGTGTTGTTTTAAGAGACGGACAGACGTTATATGATCTGTATCTGGAGCGCACGCCGCTGTATGAAAAATATGCGGATATCCGGATTTCGGAGACGGGGCTGGATATCGAACAGACCGTTGAACAGATTGTGGATGGTATCACAAATTTACACTAGATGAATAGGATAGATAGTAGGGTAGCGTACTATACGAAATAGGGCGTTTATTGAGGTGAGATATGGAACAATATGTAATCAAAGGCGGAAATCCGCTGAATGGTGAGGTAGAAATCGGCGGGGCAAAGAATGCGGCACTGGCAATTCTTGCAGCTGCGATCATGACGGATGAAACGGTTACAATCGAAAATTTGCCGAACGTGAGAGATATTAATGTATTATTGCAGGCGATTGCAGAGATCGGTGCATGGTAGACCGTATTGATGCACATACCGTAAAGATCAACGGTTCATTTATCAAAGACGTGACGGTGGACAATGAATTTATCCGTAGAATCCGTGCGTCCTATTATTTGATCGGTGCACTTCTTGGAAAATACAAAAAGGCGGAAGTGGCTCTTCCGGGCGGATGCGATATCGGAAGCAGACCGATTGATCTGCATATCAAAGGATTTCGTGCAATGGGAGCAGACGTGGATATTGCACATGGTCTTGTTATTGCAGAGGCAGAAAAATTAAACGGAACACATATTTATCTGGATAAAGTATCGGTTGGAGCAACGATCAATATTATGATGGCAGCATCCATGGCAGAAGGAAAAACCGTAATTGAAAATGCGGCAAAAGAGCCTCATGTGGTAGACGTGGCAAATTTCTTAAACAGTATGGGTGCGAATATCCGTGGTGCAGGAACGGATGTTATCCGTATTGTCGGTGTGGAGAAGCTGCATAAGACAGAGTATTCGGTTATCCCGGATCAGATAGAGGCAGGAACCTTTATGTTTGCGGCAGCGGCAGCAGGGGGAGATGTGCTGGTAAAGGATGTTATTCCGAAACATCTGGAAGCAACAACCGCCAAACTTGTGGAGGCAGGATGCAAAGTTGAGGAGTTCGATGATGCGGTTCGGATTATTTCGGATGGAAAACTGCATCACACACAGGTGACAACACTTCCGTATCCGGGATTCCCGACAGATATGCAGCCACAGATGGCAGTAATTCTGGGAATTGCAGAGGGAACCAGTACCGTTACGGAGAGCATTTTTGAAAACCGTTTCAAATATGTGGATGAACTGACACGTATGGGAGCCAATATCAAGGTAGAGAGCAATATTGCCATTATCAATGGAGTGACCCGTTATACAGGTGCCAGGGTGAATGCGCCGGATCTGCGTGCGGGAGCAGCGCTGGTGATTGCCGGTCTGGTGGCAGAGGGAATTACGGTGATTGATGATATTTATTTTATCGAGCGTGGATACGAAGAATTTGATCAGAAGCTGCGCGGCATTGGGGCACAGATTGAAAAGGTATCGGATGAAAAGAAATTCAGAAGTTTATTCTGAAAGTTTCATAAATAAAAAGAACGGGTAAAAAAGGGAGTGTGAAAAACATTGGTATGTTTTCACACTCCCTTTTCATTTGAAAAATTTATAAAACCGCTTTGATATAGAGGTCGCGGCTGGCGGTGGAAAGATCCAGACAGGATTTATCATCAAACTGGACAATCGGACGGGACAGTGCATTCTGATTTAACATGACAATGGTACATCCCCTTCCGTCACTTAAGATGACGCGGTTACTCTGGTAAGTGCTGGCAATCTGCTTTAAGAAAACCAGAATATATTTGTATGGTATTTCTGGAAACCATCTTCTTCAAATTTACTGATCACTTCGAACGGACACAACGGAGAGCGATAGGAACGTGCCGCTGTCATGGCATCGTACACATCGGCAATTGCAACGATCATTGCAAAATTGTCAATGTAATCTTCCGTCAATCCGGTCGGATAGCCGCTTCCATCACAGCGCTCGTGATGCATCAGGCAGCTTTTTTGATACGGGAATCCAGATCCGGCTGACGTTTTAAAATCTCGTATCCGAGTGCCGGGTGCTGTTTGATTTTTGCAAACTCCTCATCGGTCAGAGATCCCGGCTTATTTAAGATATCGGAAGGAATCAGCAGTTTTCCGATATCGTGCATCAGTCCGGCAAGCGTAAGAATGTCCAGATCGTGACGTTCAAAACGCAGCCAGCGGCCGATCATTCGTGAAATGAGTGCAACGTTGAGACTGTGCGCATAAACCGAATCGGCCACAGTACGCATGTTGTAAAGCATATCAAACATTTCAACGATGGTGTTGCGGGACTGGAACAGATCTGCGACACTGCCCAGAAGTTTTTGCGAGTCAATCGGTTTGTTATCTTGATGGCTGCGGTATACATCTGTTTCATCAGCTCAATTGCCTGAACATACTCAATCTGGAACGTGCGGAATTCACTGGAACCGGCGACTTTCTGTGAGTGTGTTTTGCTTTCCTGTGCGTATGTTTTTGCTTCTTTTACAGGCTTTGGAGCCTCCTCCTGCGGAGCAGTTCTTCGCCCTCAATTTCTGCATATTCCACACGGTACAGTTTCATGCGGTTGATCAGCTGACGGGTTACAGCAGAACCGGCGGGAGCAACGGCTGTCCAAGCGGTGTGATCACAGGCTGTGCAAGGATGGCACCTTCTTGTAGTTGTTTTGTCTCAATTTTTATCATATTTTATCTCTCCGTATGTAACGTATATACAAAAGTATAGAATTATTTCACGCAAAAGTCAATCTTTTAGGGCTTGACAGATGAAAGAAACTGGAGTATGGTAGCACTTGGATATTTCAAATTTAATATTGTAAGCTTTCTCTTATTCAGAGTGATGGAGATACATAGGATCTGTGAAGTCACGGCAACCCCTGTTTTGGAAGGTGCCAACCTGAGCGAGTTAATCGAACAATAAGGGGATTTGATTATCTTTAGATCAATCCGCTGCGAGGCGGTTTTTTATTTCTGTATAAAACAAGAGAGGAGAAACAAAAAGCAATGGAAAAATTATTATTCACATCAGAGTCCGTTACAGAAGGACATCCTGACAAAATGTGTGATGCGATTTCAGATGCCATTCTGGATGCATGCATGGAGCAGGACCGATGAGCGTGTAGCCTGTGAGGCAGCAAGCTGTACCGGTTTCGTACTTGTTACAGGAGAAATTACAACAAAGGCAACTCTTGATATTCCTGCAATTGTAAGAAAGACTGTAAACGAGATCGGATACAACGATGCAAAGACCGGTTTTGACGGACATACCTGTGCGGTTATGGTAGCTTTAGATCAGCAGTCCGCAGATATTGCCATGGGTGTTGACAAGCACTCGAGGCAAAAGAGGGCGACCTTACAGACGACCTTGACACCGGAGCCGGAGATCAGGGAATGATGTTTGGATATGCAACCAATGAGACACCGGAATTTATGCCATATCCGATTTCACTGGCACACAAGCTGGCATTACAGCTTACAAAGGTTCGTAAAGACGGAACACTTACCTACCTTCGCCCGGATGGAAAGACACAGGTTTCTGTAGAGTATGATGAAGCAGGAAAGCCAAAGAGACTTGAGGCAGTTGTTTTATCTACCCAGCATGATGAGGACGTTACCCAGGAACAGATCCATGAGGATATTAAGAAATATGTCTTTGATCCGATCCTTCCAAAGGAGCTGATCGATGGAGATACCAAATTCTTTATCAATCCGACCGGACGTTTCGTAATCGGCGGACCACACGGAGATGCAGGTCTGACCGGTCGTAAGATTATCGTTGATACCTATGGTGGATATGCACGTCACGGCGGCGGAGCTTCCGGAAAAGACTGCACAAAGGTTGACCGTTCCGCAGCATATGCTGCACGTTATGTTGCAAAGAACATTGTTGCAGCAGGTCTTGCTGATAAGTGTGAGATTCAGTTATCTTACGCCATCGGTGTTGCACAGCCTACTTCTGTCATGGTTGATACATTCGGTACAGGAAAGATCGCAGATGATGAGCTGGTAAAGATTGTACGTGAGAACTTTGATCTTCGTCCGGCAGGAATTATCAAGATGCTGGATCTGCGCCGTCCGATTTACCGTCAGACAGCTGCTTATGGTCACTTCGGACGCAATGACTTAAATCTCCCATGGGAGGCAACAAACAAGGCAGAGGCTTTAAAGAAGTACCTTTAATTTATGAAAAGTTTACATAATTTTTTATAAAAGAATGATATAATAAGACACAGAGTTTGTTCTGTGTCTTATTTTTTTATAGGGAAGGAATACGAATGAAGATAAAAACCAAACTGATCATTTCGTTCTGTATTATTATCTTTGTGCCATCGATCCTGGCGATTGCCACGATCAGCGCCTATTGTAATTTTCAGTCGCATGTGATCGAGCAGACGTATGGAATTAAGAATGCGGATGCCTATAGTATTATCAATTCTGTGCCGCTGTTAAACCGTTATACGGCACTAGATTTGAAAAAATCAAAAGACAATCAGATTATCCCCTTCGAAAATGGAAGATGCTTCGTATCTCACCGAGATCAATGAGGATCTGAAGCAGAAATATTCTTATCTGATTGTAAGGATCGGAGAGAAAATTTCGTTCAACGGCGGAAGTGAAAATGAAAAGATCCTTCGGAACTTCCGGGATACGGAGAAAACAGTTCCCGGCATGGGGTGGACAAATATATCGACCGGGATGATGAAATTCTGGTAAAACAGGTAGATTTCAAGCTGGATTCAGGAGAAAAATGTACGGCATATATTGTCACGTCCTTTGACGCTACCGGGCAGGAAATCCGCCAGTTTATTGTATGGGGAATTATCTGCGTGGTAATTATCCTGTTGCTGACGGCGGTTATGATGATTGTGTGGATTTACCGGAGCATGATCACACCGATCCAGAAGCTGCGGGTGGCAGCGGAGAATATTAAGGAAGGCAATCTGGATTTTGCGCTGGATACCCAGGGCGACGATGAGATCGGTGAGCTCTGCACGACGTTTGAACAGATGCGTCAGCGTCTGAAGGATAATGCGGAGGAAAAACTCAGTAATGAAAAAGAAACCGTGCACTCATCAGCAACATTGCCCACGATCTGAAGACGCCGATTACGGCAGTAAAGGGGTATTCGGAAGGCATTATGGACGGCGTTGCCAATACTCCGGAAAAACTCGATAAGTATATCCGGACGATTTATAATAAGGCAAACGAAATGGATACGCTGATCAATGAACTGACATTGTATTCCAAAATTGATACCAACCGTATTCCGTATGACTTTGCAAAACTGAATGTTGCCGCATATTTTAAAGACTGCGTGGAAGAAATCGGACTGGATCTGGAAGCAAAGGGGATTGCGTTATCCTATTTTAATTATGCAACGCCGGATACCCAGATTATTGCAGATCCGGAGCAGCTGCGCAGAGTGATCAATAATATTATAGGAAATTCCGTAAATATATGAATAAAACAGAAAAGTTCATCAATATCCGTATCAAGGATGTGGGGGACTTTATTCAGGTGGAAATCGAAGACAATGGAAGAGGAATTGCACAGAAAGATCTGCCGTATATTTTTGACCGGTTTTACCGGACGGATGCTTCCAGAAATTCGGCAACCGGTGGCAGCGGAATCGGACTTTCCATTGTAAAAAAGATCATAGAGGATCATGGAGGGAAAATCTGGGCAACCAGCAAAGAAGATTCCGGCACTACCATGTACTTTGTAATACGCAAATATCAGGAGGTAACAGCAAATGAGCAGAATACTGATCGTTGAAGATGAAGTGGCTATTGCAGATCTGGAGAAAGATTATCTGGAACTGAGTGGCTTTGAAGTGGAAATTGAAAATGACGGAACCAAAGGACTCGAAAGAGCCCTGCATGAGGAGTTTGATTCTGTTTATCTTAGATCTCATGCTTCCGGGAGTAGATGGATTTGAAATCTGTAAAAAGATCCGTGAGATAAAGAATACACCAATCCTTATGGTTTCTGCAAAAAAGGATGATATTGACAAGATTCGCGGGCTCGGACTGGGGGCAGACGATTATGTGACAAAACCGTTTTCCCCGAGTGAACTGGTAGCTCGTGTGAAGGCACATCTGGCACGGTATGAGCGACTGATCGGCAGCAATATGCCACAGAATGATATCATTGAGATCCGGGGCATTAAAATAGACAAGACGGCGCGCGGGTATGGGTCAATGGAGAAGAGAAACAGTTTACGACAAAAGAGTTTGATTTGCTGACTTTTTTGGCAGAGAATCCAAATCATGTATTTACAAAAGAGGAATTGTTCCGTAAAATATGGGATATGGAATCTATCGGTGATATTGCAACGGTTACCGTACACATCAAAAAGATTCGAGAGAAGATTGAGATGAATACGAACAAGCCGCAGTACATCGAGACCATCTGGGGAGTCGGATATCGGTTTAAATTATAAACGGTCTGCCTCCTGAAACTATGATTAAGGGGGCTGTTATGAACGAACACAAAAAACATGGCAGCAGTTTCTCCAGCAAAATGGGCTTTATTCTTGCCGCTGCGGGATCTGCTGTCGGACTTGGAAATCTGTGGAGGTTTCCTTACCTTGCCGCAAAATACGGTGGAGGTTCTTTTTTACTGATCTATGTGATCCTTGCGGTTACGTTTGGATTTGCACTTATGATCACAGAAATTGCACTGGGCAGAAAAACCGGGAAAAGTGCACTGTATGCATTCAGCACGCTGCATGAAAAGTGCGGTTTCATTGGAATTCTTGCCAGTATTGTGCCGATTATCATTCTTCCGTATTATTGTGTGATCGGTGGATGGGTCATCAAATTTGCATGGGCATTTCTTACAGGAAGCGGAAATGCAGCGGCAGCAGATGATTATTTTTCAAATTTTATTGCAAGGACCGGGGAACCGGTGATGTGGCTGGTATTTTTTATCCTTGCCACTTCGGTTGTGATTCTGCTTGGCGTAAATAAAGGAATTGAAAATATCAGTAAAGTGCTGATGCCGCTTCTGGTAGTCCTTTCCGTTATTATTGCGGTATTTGTTGTGACCCGTCCGGGAGCAGGGGCAGGAATTGTCTACTACTTAAAGCCGGATCTTTCCAAGATCAGTGCGAATGCTTTCCTGGCGGCACTGGGACAGCTGTTTTATTCCATGTCGCTGGCGATGGGCATTATGATTACATATGGCTCCTATATGAAGAAAAATGAGGATATAGAGAGCAGTGTGCGGAATATCGAAATCTTTGATACCGGAATTGCATTTCTGGCAGGACTGATGATTGTACCGGCCGTGTTTGTGTTTCCGGTGGAGATCAGGCATCGCTGAAGGCAGGACCGACACTGATGTTTATTACACTGCCAAAAGTGTTTGACAGTATGGCGGGAGGACACCTGATCGGAACGGTATTTTTTGTGCTGGTATTGTTTGCTGCACTGACATCGTCCATTTCCCTGATGGAGACAGTGGTTTCCATTTTCGTGGATAAGACAAAAAAAGAGCCGTAAATTTATTACGGTCTGTGTAACCGTTTATACGGTGTTGATGGCAATTCCGTCTTCTCTTGGATTTGGAATCTGGAGCGGTTTTTCGATTCACGGAATGAGTATTCTGGATTTCTTCGATTTTATATCCAACAGTGTCCTTATGCCGATTGTGGCATTCCTGACCTGTGTATTTGTCGGTTTTATTGTGAAACCAGAGACGATTACGGATGAAGTGGAATCTTCCACACAGAAATTTAAGAGTAAGAAACTGTATATTGTATTGATCAAGTATGTTGCACCGATACTGGTACTGTTGATTTTATTCAGTTCGGTATTAAATGCACTTGGAATCATTACTTTGTAACGGACAACAGAAAAGAAGAAACAAAAACCCTATGCATAATGCATAGGGTTTTTAGATAAATATATGTTTGTTCTGTTCAATTGTATTCGGACTTGCTAGGCAGTTCCGGAGTTTAACCTCTCCGGCAGGGGTGTGAGCACACGACGGATACCGGAACCCTCCGCAGGAATTCCTGATCCAAATAGTCCGCATCTGCTGTACTGCGTTTTCAACAGGCAGCATGTCATGTTGTGAAAACAAATCCCTGCGCTGGACAATCGCGCTTGCTGTAAAAAACAGATCAATGAAATCTATGACATACTGAGCTGTAATACTGACAGTTCAGAGAATAAAGCCTACTTGTTTATGCGTGCGGTACTCTCACCGCCTGAGCCTGATGGTCAAATATTGTACCGTCCTTATATGGACTCATATAAGCGTACCCCAAAACCGAAGTTTGTCAAGTGTTATTCGCTTTTCATGACCATTATACGCTATGTTTGCCGGGAAATCAATTGTGGAAACCCGAGAAATATAAAAGTTGTGTCAAAAGAGGGAAAAACGGCTCAAAGATTGCAAGAAAATGGTCGATATAGTATAATAAAGTATAAAAAAGTAAAGGCAAGGAAAACCATGATCGATATTCACTGTCACCTTCTGTACGGAGTAGACGACGGAGCAAAAACAATAGAAGAATCTGTGGCGATGCTTGAGGCAGCAAAAGAGCAGGGCATTTCTGCAATGATCCTGACACCGCATTACCGGCACGGCATGTTTGCTTATCCGAAGGAAGAAATTGAAGAACATTTCCGTATTCTGGAGCCGTATGCACAGAAACTTGGAATTTCTCTTGCCACTGGGCACCGAATACCATGTGAACAGTCATATTGTCGAGGCACTTGACAGTGGCAGATGCCGGACAATGGCCGGCTCGCGGTATGTGTTGTGTGAGTATTCGCACGACAGTGAATATGCCTATATTTACCAGATGACGCAGGAACTGGTTCTGCACGGATATATTCCGGTATTTGCACATGTGGAGCGGTTATGGAGCACTTGCGGATTTGCAGCTGGCAGAGGAGCTGCGCAATCTTGGGGCATGGATTACGGTGAATGCGGATGCGGTACTCGGACTTGAGGGTATGGGTCCAAAGAAATACTGTAAAAAGATGCTGAAGGCAGAATGTGTGGATGCGATTGCATCGGACAGTCATGGAATAAAAAACCGTGCCAATCATATGGGAAAATGCTATGAGCTGATTGAAAAAAAATTTGGCAGGGAATATGCGGATCAGCTTTTGGTGAATCATCGGCAAAGATTCTGACCGGAGAAATGAAATAGTTAGTAATGGAGCATTGATATGGAGCAGCAGTTACAACAGGAACGTATTGTAATTGAAAATGATGATGAAATTGAAATTGATCTGAAAGATCTCGTTTTAGAGGTCCTTTCTTTCTGGAAATGGGTGTTGTTTGCACTGATTATCGGAGCCGTGACCGCATATTGTATCAGCAGGTTTGTAATGGTGCCGCAATATGAGTCAACATCCCAGTTTTATGTATTGTCCAAAAGCATGTCGATTACAAGTCTTGCGGATATACAGACAGGTACAAGTCTGACAAACGATTATATGGTTATCGTAGAGGGGCGTCCCGTGCTTGAGCAGGTAATTGAGAATCTCGGACTGGACGAGACCTACAGTTCCCTGAAGAAAAAAGTTACCCTGAATAATCCTTCCAACTCGCGAATCCTCGAGATTACGGTGCGCGATGCAAACCCATCCATGGCAAAAAAGATTGCGGATGAGATTGCGCGTGTCAGTGTGGCCTTTATCCAACAGAAAATGGATCAGGATGCACCGAATATCATTCAAAAGGGATATTCCGACGGAGAACCGGTCAGCCCGAATATCATGAAAAATACGGCGGTCGGAGGAATACTTGGCATGTTTTTGGCGATTGCGGTTATTGTGGTGGCTTATCTGTTCAATGATACGATTATGAATGCAGATGATGTACAAAGGAAGCTGGGGCTGAATGTTCTTGGTACGCTTCCTTTGGAAGAAGCCGAATACGATGGGGAAAAAGAGCGCAAGCGTAAGAGAAGGAAGAAAAAGAAATGAAATCGGTAACATTTGAGAATCTGAAAAAACAAAATTATACGATGAAAGAATCACTCCGGGCATTAAAAACCAATATCCAGTTCTGCGGAGATGATATCTGCACCATCGTTGTGACGTCTGCCATGCCAAACGAAGGGAAAAGTACCGTGACGATGGATCTGGCACGTTCTTTTTCGGAATCCGGCAAACGTGTATTGCTGATCGATACCGATATGCGTAAATCCGTATACGTGGGACGATTACGGGCAGTGGCTTCGGATGGAAGGGAAATCTACGGATTATCCCATTTCCTTTCTGGACAAAAAAACTTGAAGATGTATTATACGGAACAACGATTCCGGGACTGTTTATGATTTTTGCAGGACCGTCTGTACCAAACCCGACAGAAATTCTGGAAAAAAATATTTTACCGAGTTGCTTAATTTTGCAAAGAACATTTTGATTATGTGTTGCTTGACTGTGCACCGATCGGAGCCGCAATTGATGCAGCGGTGATTGCGAAACACTGTGATGGTGCGATTCTTGTTGTTGCCCAGGGCATGGCAAGCGGACGCCTGATTCAGACGGTCAAAAAGCAGCTGGAAGCTTCCGGAGTGAGGGTACTTGGTGCGGTACTGAACAAAGTACGGATGAAGAAGAGCGGCTATGAGGGCGGCTACTATGGCGGCTACTATGGCAGCTATTATGGAAATTACGGAGAACATCATGAGAAGAATGCATGAACCATCGACAAAACTTCATAATGCATTGTATTTTATGTCCGGAATGATGGTGGTGATCCTTGCACTTGTGATTGTGGTAGGGGTCAAAACGAAGGCGGAAAATACCGGCTCCCACATTGCGGATGATACAGAAAATTCTTATGAGCAGCAGGTTGCGGGGCAGACAGATACCACACAGGATTCCGGTCAGGAAAAGTGGCAGGAGGGTGTGGTCACTTATGAGGGAAAAGAGTATTTGTATAATACAGATATCAAAACCTACCTCATGATGGGGGTTGATATCGATGGTCCGGTACAGCAGAGCAGCGATTATACCAGGGTGGCAGTCGGATGCACTGTTTCTCCTTGTTGTAAACAACAAAACAGAGCAGCTGCAGGTCATTTCCATCAATCGAAACACGATGGCAGATATCGAATTGTGTGATGAAGAAGGTATTGATATGGGACCGCTTAAAACACAGATCTGTCTGCAGCATGCATTCGGGGACGGTAAGCGCCTCAGCTGCAGCAAAACCGTGGATGCGGTTTCCGGCCTGTTTCAAAATATTCCGATCAGCGGTTATCTTGCGATGAATATGGGGGGAATCCCACAGATGAATGATGCTGTGGGAGGAGTGGAAGTGACTGTACGGCAGGATATTTCGTTTCCAAAAGCCGGTGTGAATTTGAAGAAAGGGCAAAAAGTAACCCTGAATGGGACGCAGGCTTATTATTACCTGCATGGAAGGGATACTGAAGAATATGACAGTGCAACAAAGCGTCTGCAGCGCGAAGAACAGTATATTGTTGCCTATATGGATAAATTAAAAAAAGTATCCACAGAAAACCCGGATCAGGTGACAGAAATTTACAATTCTGTTTCCGATTATCTGGTAACCAGTGTGGATTTCACAAGTATGATTGAGCAGCTGATGAATTACGGTTTTTCAGAAGACCAGATGTATACGGTTCCCGGAAAAACGGTGGAGGGAAAGCCGATTGACGGGAAACGGTATGAGGAGTACCATGTCGATGAAGATGCCATGGAAGAACTCATTATGAAGGTGTTTTATACACCCGTACAATAAGGTATCCAGTGCGCGCGCACTTGATATAGATAGAGTTACATGCAGTTTATATTACGTGGAAAGGAGGTAGATTGCGATGAAAAGAAAATTTCACAGGAGTTGTGACAGCTATGATGCTGGTATTTACAATGGGCACAACCGTGTTTGCAGATCCATCACCAACAAGTGATACGGCATTGGTTCAAAGAACCTATGAGCTGAATAAGGCAACAACCGTTGAAAGCAGCGGTTATAATGCAAACAATGAGCTTATCACGGTTTCTTTCAAGGATGTGGACAAAGATGTTTACCGCGAGGGAAACCGTCAGGCAAATGCTGTGGCAAGTGCACAGAACGGAAGTGCAACCGTCATGGCCATGTCTGATATCAGTGTTCCGTCTGCAACGAATACATCCAAAGGAATCAAAGTAACGATTTGTGCACGTGGAATTCAGGCTGGAGACAATGTTTATGTATTACATAAATTAAAAAGCGGAAGCTGGCAGACTGTAAAGCCGGACAGCGTTTCCAATGGCAAAGTCACGGTTACATTGTATTCATTTTCACCGGTTATAGTTGTAAGGTACAGTTCAAATGTGAATCCTACCGTTACAACAGATCCGTCAAAGGATGAAAATTCCCAGGGATCAAATACAAATTCCAATGTAAATGACAATTCCAACAGCAGCAGCCAGACAAACAACAACAACCAGAACAACTCACAGACCAATAATCAGTATAATCCGGTTAGTGTAAATCAGAATGTGACAGTAAACTATCCACAGTCTTATGACGATGGAGAGGACAGTTTCGAGGATGATTATGACGACGGTTATACAGATGGTTATACCGATGGAAAGAATTCCGTACGGAACACTTCCACGAAGGGTTCTTCTGCCCGTGTCAATGGCAAAAGTGGAGCAGGAAGTCAGAAAGGAACATCAGCTTCCGGATCTGTTTCCTATAAGACATCTCCAAAACCGGGGCAGCGCTTCCGGCACTTCCGTTCGTTGCAGTATTTGCGGCAGCAGGTATTGTTGTATGCGGAAGAAAAGCACGTAAGAATTAATCTCACTGGATACAATTTTATTTAGCATGTAGGTCTATGGATAGGTGATGCATGGCATCACGTGAGGGCGGTGGAATGGAATCTGCCGCCCTGCCTCAATTTTAAAGAAAGAAAACTATTTTATGAAAAGACAGAGAAAGAACGACAGAACGATCAATATCTATAAAATTCTGACCATTGTTCTGGCAGTTGTATTGATCGTGGTACTCATAATATTTGGAAGAAGCTGGATGGTTCAGAAGAATGCACAGAAAGAATATGAAAAGCTTTCTGCCCAGGTAAATGATCTGCAGAATCAGGTGAATGATAATCAGATCAATATTCCGTCAGATACGCAGACTGAGACGGAGAATGTGGCACAGGAAGTGCAGACCGAAGACAGCGAACTGGAACAAAAAGGAATAGAAATTCCACAGAAAAATTTAAACTGGAAAAAATTAAAGGGAGTCAATCAGGATATTTACGCATGGATCTACATTCCGGGAACCGGGGTGGATTATCCGGTGTTACAGCATCCGAGTGATGATTCCTATTATCTGAATTACAATATGAATGGTACCAGGGGATATCCTGGATGTATTTATACAGAGAAGGCAAACAGTAAAGAGTTTACGGATTTTGATACCGTCGTGTATGGGCACAATATGCGCAATGACACAATGTTTGCTTCTCTCCACAACTATGAAGACCAGACATTTTTTAACAATTTTCC
>ENA-OQAS01000671-OQAS01000671.1-human-gut-metagenome-genome-assembly--contig:-NODE-671-length-17596-cov-5.029767_pt1 | contig 17596 bp, 29 predicted proteins | sample MGYA00242733_ERZ504523 | MGnify/ENA primary metagenome ERZ504523 (study PRJEB26092, sample SAMD00036239) | human gut metagenome | host: Homo sapiens | study: EMG produced TPA metagenomics assembly of...
GCGGGGCACGTCCTGAATTGCAAGAGGAACAGCGAGTAAGTTCATTATATTTTGGAATAGCCATTTTTCAAACCTCACACCTTGGAAGGCTCAGCACACATTCGCAATGCCGTGTTCTTGGAAACAGATCCACCGGCTGCACCTTCTCTGCGTGATATCCATTTTGTTCCAGCCATGCAGCATCTCTTGCGGCGGTGGCGGGGTTGCAACTGACGTAGACCACCCGGCGGGGAGACATGCGCACGACAGCGGAAAGGGTGGCTTCGTCGCAGCCCTTGCGGGGTGGGTCCAGCATTACGATGTCCGGGTGAAGGCCCTCAGCGGCAAGGCGGGTGGCGGCCTGACCGGCATCTGCGCAGAAAAATCGGCTCTTTGCGGCCACATCTGCACCCATGCGGGCAGCGTTAGCTTGGCACTTTCAATGGCTTCCGGTACGATCTCCACACCGATCAGCTCACGGCAGTGCGCTGCCATGGAAAGACCAATGGTGCCCATGCCGCAGTAGAGGTCCAGCAGCAGGTCGTCCGGGGTAAGCTGAGCATACTGGGCGGCAATGCCGTAAAGCTGCTCGGCAGCAAGGGTATTGACCTGATAGAAGGAAAGCGGGCCAAGCTGCACCGGAACACCGCACAGGGTGTCTTCAATATACCCCTGCCCATACAGGGTGTGGGTCTCGGTGCCAAGAATCACGTTGGTGTTTTTAGCATTTACGTTCAGCAGGATCGTGGTGATCTCTGCAAATTGAGCTTTCAGCCGGGTGCAAAGCTCTTCAGCGGAGGGCAGCTTGACACGGGTGCAGACAAGGCAGACCATGATCTGGCCACTGTGAGCGCCGCGCCGCAGAAAGATATGACGCACAAGGCCCCTGCCGGTCTCCTCGCTGTACGGCTGGATGCCCTTTTCTGCAAAAAAGCGCACAATGCGTTGCCGATTTCATTCAGCACACCGGGCTGCAGGCGCAGTCCGGGCAGGGGACGATACGATGGGTGCGCCCGGCGTAGAAGCCGATACAGGGCTTACCGCTTTTGTCCACGCCCACCGGGAACTGCACCTTATTGCGGTAGCGGTTCACTTCCGGCGAACCCACAATGGGCAGCACAGGCACATCCAATCCTCCGATGCGGGCAAAGGCATCTGCAACATTCTCCTGCTTGGCGCGCAGCTCGGCAGCATAGTCCAGATGCCGCAGGCTGCAGCCGCCGCAGGGGCCTGCCACGGCACAATCCACCGGGATACGGTCCGGCGAAGGAGTGAGCACCTCGTCCAGAATACCGAAGGCGTAGCGCTTGCAGTCCTTAACGATGCGCACCCGGGCTTCGTCGCCGGGGGCGGCACCGGGAATAAACACGGTCTCACCGTCGGGACTGTGTGCTACGCCGCTGCCATCGCTGGAAAGACGCTCTACGCGCAGGGTGAGAACTTGATTTTTCTGTAAGGGCATGAAGGGTCTCCTTTACTGGTGGTCGGGGCCGTCGGCGGGAGCATCAGCCTGCGCCGCAAAATACTTGCTGGGCGGCACGCCCTTAGCGCGCTTGAATACCCGCGAGAAATAGAACTGGTCAAAGAAGCCTACCGACACCGCGACCTCGGCAATGGAAAGGTTGCCTGCGCGCAGCAGCTTGCAGGCTTCGTTGATGCGGTATTCGGTAAGATAATCGATGGGGCTTTTGCCTACGTTCAGCATGAACACGCGGTACAGGTGACTGCGGGAGACACCTACGCTTTTTGCCACATCATCAATGGAAATATCGTGTGAATAATTGAACTGGATGTACTTGATGGCGTTGAGCACATACTGGCTGGAAGAGGAAGCCGTGTGCGGTTTGCCAGCGCTGGTCTCCTTCATCAGAGAAGCGATGAAGAGATAAAGGTAGCCCACCATGGCGGCTTCATCCTGCGGCTGCAGCCCGCGGGAGGAATAAATGTTGGCCAGAGCGGCACGCATCCCATCGGGTCGTGGGTGTGATGCACCGGCGAGTCGTCGGTGAAGGGGAGCTGCGCGGCCAGTTTGTGGGCACACGCACCGTTGAAGCTACCCAGCTGTACTCCCAAGGCTGCTGCTCATCGGCAGTATACCGGATCAGCTGGCTTGGCCGGGCAAAAAACAGCTGACCCTGGCTCACTTCCCAGGTGCGCCCGCCCACCTCGAATACGCCCTTGCCGGAAAGTACCAGATGGATCAGGTAATGGTCGCGGATACCCGGCCCCCATGTTTGGCCCGGAGCACAGCGTTCGATGCCGCAATTGAAGATGGAAAGCTCAATATTATTGGTATAATTTTGTTTGAAGGATTGCTTATATACATCTGCCATAGCCGCGTTTCCTCCGCTCTGTCACGTTGCGGGCAGCTTTGTGCCCGATCTTTGGTATAGTATACCACACATCTGCCCGCAAATTCAACAAAAGTACATCTTATTCTTTGAACTGGGTGCCAAAATTCGCGTTTTTTCAGCTTGGAAATTGAAAAAAAGCGGTTGGATGCATTACAATAGACGTAACATACCCATCTATCCCAAAGCAGCATATTGAGAGGAATCGTTATGGCAAACAGTGCGCAGCTCCGAAATGAGATCGCGGCGCAAATGGGACGATAAGCTCCGGGCACTGTATGGCGATGCGGCGCAGGAGATCTGTCGGCAGCGGGCACGCTACTATGCTGCGCTGGAACAGTTTGAGCTGTACTTTGGGCCGGGCAGGCAGGTGCAGGTTTATTCGGCACCGGGCCGCGCAGAGCTGGGCGGTAACCACACCGACCACCAGCACGGTTATGGCCTTGCGGCGGCTGTCACGCTGGATCTTGTGGCCGTGGCTGCGCACAATACAGACGGCTACGTGCGGGTCAAATCCCGCGGGTTCAACAAGCTGGATGTGATCGACCTGACCGTGGAGGGGCCGCAGGAAGGGGAGAGCACCCACTCGGCCAGCCTGATCCGCGGCATTGCGAGGGCTTCCGCGCGGCAGGCAAAGCGGTGGGCGGCTTTGATGCATACACGGCCAGTGATGTGCTGCGCGGCAGCGGCCTTTCCAGCTCTGCTGCCTTTGAAATGGGCATGGCTGCCATCTGGAACGGAGAATATGGCTGCGGTCTGGCCCCGGCGGAGCTGGCAAAGATCTGTCAGTATGCGGAGAATACCTATTTTGGCAAGCCCAGCGGCCTGCTGGATCAGCTGACCAGCGCAGTGGGCGGCATTATCTTTGCGGATTTTGCAGATCCCCAGCAGCCGGTTCTGGAAAAGATCCACGCCGACGGCCTGCTGCCGCCGGGCATGAGCTGTGCGTTACCGATACGCGCGGCAGCCACAGCGAATTGACCGGTGAGTTTGCAGCCATCCGGCAGGAGATGGAGCAGATCGCAGCGTTTCTTGGCAAAAAGGTGCTGGGACAGGTGACGGAGAGCGCATTCTGGGCAGCACTGCCTGCGCTGCGCAAAGCCTGCGGCGACCGCGCGGTGCTGCGCGCCATCCACTATTTTGAAGAGACGCTCGCACCCTTGCCCAGAGGGACGCGCTGCAGGCCGGACAGTTTGATGCCTTTGCAGCGCTGGTGCTGGAAAGCGGACGTGCATCCTTTGCGCTATGCCAGAATGTCTACTGCAGCACCGATGTGCGGCATCAGGGGCTTTCGGTGGCACTGGCGCTGAGCCAGAGTATCCTGCAGGGCAGCACGGGAGCCTGGCGGATGCAGGGCGGCGGCTTTGCAGGCACCATTCAGGCGTATGTTCCCCAGAGCTGCTGGAACGCTATCACAGCGAGATCGAGCGGGTATTCGGCAAGGGCAGCTGCTACATTCTGCGTCTGCGGGAGCAGGGGGCAGTGAAAGTGATCTGAAAACAAAAACGCATCTGCAAGATTTTGCAGATGCGTTTTTTGCTATGCTTTATACTGCTGGGAAAGTTCAGAAAACCGGTTTCGGGCCGGGAGCGGGCTGAGCCTGCTCTTTCTCTTCTTCCCGGCGCTGCTGATCCGAGATATACTGCACCATCTCCCGCTCCTCGTGGGAAAAATGGAACAGGTCTGCGATGGTATCGTAGGCGCTCACCACGAAGTTGAAGCCTGTCTTTACCACATTGAACAGCAGCATGGGCACAAAGGTGAAAGAAAGTGAGATCAATCCGCCGCTAAAGAAAAGATCGTCCAGACGCAGATTGCTGAAGAAAAGATCCAGCGCATCGCCCAGCGGCCCGCCGCCGGAAATACTGCGCAGCTCTTCTTCGGAAACAGAAATGTATGAATGCGGCATCTGAAGGTTTTTCATGGAGAAAGCTCCTTTCTGACAAGATCGTTCCGGGAATGGAATCAAACTCAGGCGGCAGCGGTTCCCTCGGCCTGAGCGGCATCAAAGCTCGGCATGGGGTTCACGATCTGATCGTAGATGCTTGTAACGGTACGAATGACGTTCATGACCTGCGAATAGACATAGACACCGGCCAGACCGGCAACGCCCACAGAAGCGATACGGCTCCAGGTGTTCATCTTATCCCAGGTGTGATAGAAGGTGCCGGAAAGGCTCAGACCATTCGACAGACCGGACTGCACACGGCCTGCGATGTACCGGAAGGAATAGTTGGTCATCAGCACGAACAGGTTGATCGCTGCATTCTGGCAGAATGTAGCAAACTGATCGGTGTTGAAATAAATATCGTGATTAAAGGCTGAGCCAAGTAGATGGACTGACCGCCATCCAGATAGGTCATTTCCTCTTCGGAGATAACGGCATAGGAAGCCGGTAAAAGCATGGTATTCTGATTGGGATGATCCATGGTGGAAGAACTCCTTTCCGTAGTGGAATCTGCACAAAGGCAGACAATAATACTATCTGAATTGTAACATAACTGTGTCCAAATAACAAGAGCAGAGATGCGCAAAATCATGATACATTTGTGAATAAACTGTTACGGAAAGGCGGTAAAATCACGGATATCAGCCCAAAAATGCGCAATATGTCCATAATCTGGTCCTGAAAAAATGTTCTGTAGAAAAAGCAAAAGCGCCTGCACATTCCGGGTGCAGACGCTTTTACGAGGAGAAAATGATCAGGGAATTACTGTGCCCGTTCGTAGAGCACGGTCAGCTGCGCAATGTGTCCGGCCAGTGCTTCCGGCAGGGGACAGGTGAGCCGCCACTGCCAGTTGGAGCCTTGGGTGCTGGGAGTGTTGATGCGGGCCTCACTGCCAGATGCAGCCAGTCCGCCAGAGGGATCACAGCGGTATCCGATACACTGGCAAGGCAGGCACAGATCATGGCCTCGGTCAGCTCTTCCGGCTGGCAGCGCAGGTAGCGGCAGGCATAGGCCACATCCTCGGCACTGGCGTTGGTACGCCAGCCTTCGGCGGTCACATTGTCGTGGGTGCCGGTGTACACCACGCTGTTGTGGTGGTAGGTGTGGGGCAGGTAATTGCCGGATTCCCGGCTGTCAAAGGCAAACTGCATGATCTTCATGCCCGGATAGCCGCTGGTAGAAAGCATGGCCTTGACCTCCGGGGTCAGGTAGCCAAGATCCTCGGCAATGATGCCGCCCTCGCCAAGGTTTTCATGCATGGCGTTGATAAAATCGCGGTCAGGGCCTTTTTCCCAGTGGCCGCCCGCCGCCGTTTTGTTCCCGGCGGGAATGGAGTAATAGCTCTCGAAGCCGCGGAAGTGGTCGATGCGCACCACATCGTAAATGGAGGTGGCGTGCTTCATGCGCTGCTTCCACCACGCAAAGCCGGTGGCTTTGTGCGTGGGCCAGTCATACAGGGGGTTGCCCCACAGCTGGCCGTCTGCTGCAAAGGCGTCCGGCGGGCATCCGGCCACCTGGGTCAGATGCATTTCTCCGTCGGTCTGGAACAGCTCCGGGTGGGTCCACAGATCGCTGGAATCCGGCTGACATAGATGGGAATATCGCCCACCAGACGGACGCCCTTGCCGTTGGCGTAAGCCTTCAGGGCGTTCCACTGGGTGTAGAAGAAGAATTGCACCGCCTTGTAGTAATCCACCGCACCGGCGAGACGCTGTTTTGCGGCAGCAATGGCTTCCGGTTTGCGGCAGCGCAGTGCATCCGGCCAGTCAGCAAGGCCGGCCTGACCCTGTGCAGCCTTCACAGCCATGAACAGGGCGTAATCCTCCAGCCAGAAAGCCTGCTCTTTGCAGAAGGCTTCATAAGCGGGGGAAGGGGAGGCCAGCAGACGATCCGCTGCTTTTTTCAGGACAACGGGCCGCTCGTTGTAGAGCGCGCCGTAATCGATGGGTCCGATGGGCCTTTCCGCAGGGATCTCGTCGGCGGTCAGCAAATCGTCCGCAGCCAGCAGGCGGTAATCGATAAAATAGGGATTTCCGGCAAAGGCGGAGAAGCTCTGGTAAGGGCTGTCGCCGTAGCCGGTGGGGCCGATGGGCAGGATCTGCCAGTAGGTCTGCTTTGCATCGGCCAGAAAATCCACGAATGCAAAGGCCTCTTTTCCCAGCGTACCGATGCCAAAAGGCCCCGGCAGACTGAAAACGGGCATCAGAATGCCGCTTGCACGCATAGTGTGCGCACCTCCTTAGCCCTTCACGGCACCTGCAACCACGCCCTCGATGATGTACTTCTGGCAGGTGATGTACAGGATGATGATGGGGATGATGGCAATGATGATGCAGGCCATCATGGGAGCCAGCTCCACACGGCCGTAGCCGCCGCGGAAGTACTGGATGGCCATGGGAATGGTGCGGTATTTCTTGATGTCCAGCACCAGAGTGGGCAGCAGGTAGTCGTTCCACACCCACATGGTCTCGAGGATGGCGGTGGAGATCATGGTGGGCTTGAGGATGGGGAATACGACCTTGAAGAAGATCTGAATGGGGTTGCAGCCGTCGATCATGGCCGCTTCCTCAATTTCCATGGGCACGCTCTTCATGAAGCCGGTGAACATGAACACGGCCAGACCGGCACCGAAGCCCAGATAGATGATGCAGATGTTCCACGGGGTGTTCAGATTGAGCTGGTCAGCGGTCTTGGACAGGGTGAACATGACCATCTGGAAGGGCACGACCATGGAGAACACGATCAGCAGGTTCATGAACTTGCTCAGCTTATTGTTCACGCGGGTGAGGTACCAACCGGTCATGGAGCAGCACAGCAGGATCAGCGCCACACTGGTAACGGTGATGACAAGGCTGTAGCCAAGGCTGGAAAGGAAGCCCATCTTGGTGACACCGTAAATGTAGTTGCTCAGGCCCGCAAAGGTCTCGGCGGTGGGCAGCTTGAACACGGTGGAGGTGGTAAAGCTGCCCTCGATCTTCAAGCTGTTCAACAGGATCAGCACGATGGGGTAGATCCACAGAAGACTCAGCAGCGTCATGATGACGGTGAGGATGTTATCCCACATTTTTTTCTGTTTAGGCATTACTGCTGCACCTCCTTGGAACGGGTAAAGTGGAGCTGGATCAGAGAAATGACCACGACGATCAGGAAGAACACCACAGCCTTCGCCTGACCAATGCCCTTCCACTGGGCACCGGAACGGCCATAGAAGGTGTTGTAGATGTTCAGGGCCAGCATTTCACTGGCGTTGGCGGGTTCGCCTGCGGTCAGGGCAACGTTCTGGTCGAACAGTTTGAAGCTGTTGGTCAGGGTCAGGAAGGTGCAGATGGTCACGCTGGGCATGACCATGGGAATTTTGATCTTGAACAGGATCTCGCGGTCGTTGGCACCGTCGATCTTGGCGGCTTCGATCAGGTCGCCGGGCACGCTCTGCAGGCCGGCAACGTAAATGATCATCATGTAGCCGATCTGCTGCCAGCACATCAGGATGACCAGACCGACGAAACCGGCCTTGGCATCCAGCGCCAGCAGAGGTTTCTGCAGGTTGGCCAGCACACCGTTGAGCAGGATCTGCCAGATGTAGCCCAGCAGGATGCCGCCGATCAGGTTGGGCATGAAGTAGACGGTACGGAAGATGTTGGTGCCGCGGATGCCGCGGGTGAGCACCAGCGCAATGGCAAAGGCGCAGACGTTGATAAGCACGGTGGATACTACAGTGAACGCTGCGGTAAAGCCGAAGGCGTGCAGGAAGGTGGAATCCTGAAATACGTTGATGTAGTTCTGGATGCCCACAAAGGTGGTCTTGCTAACAGTAGTGAACCGCTGGAACGAAAGGTAAATGCCCCAGATGAAGGGCCAGATAAAGCCGATGATGAACGCGAGCAGCGTGGGCAGCACGAACACCGGCCAATATTTGCTGATGGCTTTTTGCATGATGTACCTCCTATATGCGGAGTGGTTAACAAAAAAGGGGAGGCGGGGCGAACTTCTTCGCCCGCCTCCCTGTTCAGTTCTTTTTTATAGACCGATCAGGAGCTTAGCCGTTTGCCAGCTTGTATTCCTTAGCCCAGCCATCGACGAAGGCGGTCACAACGCCGTCCCAGTCGCCGGTGCCTGCTGCGTAAGCGGTCAGAGCGCTGCCCAGGCCGTTCTTCCACTCCTCGGAAGGCATGGTGGAGAAGCACCAGTCAACACTGGTCTTGCCGTCGGCCACATACTGGTTTGCAATGCCGATCAGGGGGTTGGTGGAGTCCTTAGCCTTCTTGAAGGGGATGACGAAGCCCATCTTGTCAGCCATCGCGCTGGTGCCGGCCTCAGAGGTGACACACCAGTACAGGAAGTCCAGAGTAGCCTGAATATCGGCATCAGAAGAGTTGTTGTTCACGCACCAGAAGTTCTCGGAACCGGTGCACAGGCCCTGATTCTCCTCGCCATCCACGCCGATGTAGATGGGCAGCATACCCAGGTTGTCGTCGCCCAGATCCTTCACGTCATTGTAAGCCAGGTGCCGTTCTGGTAGAACACAGCCTTCTTACCCACAAACTCAGCCACAGCGTCGTCGCCGGTCTTGGAAGCCAGCAGGGTAGGATCGCAGGTGGAATCGGTGATGTACAGATCCCAAATCTGCTTATAGTTGTCCAGATAGGTGCCTTGATGGCATCGGTGGAGCCGATGCCGTCTGCCTTGTACTCGTAGTAGATGGGCAGGTTTGCCAGATGGGTCTTGAAGCGCCAGTCAGAAGAACCGTCCATGCCAGCGGAGGTGAAAGCACCGTCCACACCCAGCTCAGCCTTGCGTGCCTGAATATCGTCAGCGACCTTCTTCAGATCAGCAAAGCCCTTGATATCGTCCTGCGTGTAGCCGGCGGCGCTCAGCAGTTCCTTGTTATAGATGATGCCGTAGGTCTCGATGACATATGCGATGCTGGTAACAGCGTCGCCATCCTTCAGTGCGAAGGAATCGCTGGTCAGCTCACCGTACAGCTGGCTGCCGGACAGATCGTAGCAGTAATCCTTCCAGTTTGCCAGACCCACAGGGCCGTTCACCTGGAACAGGGTGGGAGCCTCGCTCTTCTCCATCTCGCTCATCAGGGTGGTCTCGTACTGGCCGGAAGCGGCGGTGACAACGGTCACAGGCACGCCGGTCTCCTTGGTGTACTCAGCGGCCAGATCCTGCCAATCCTGATCCTGCTCGGGCTTGAAGTTCAGGTAGTAGACCTTGCCGTCTGCCTTTGCAGCGGTGCTGGAAGCAGCGGTAGAACCGGCAGCAGAGGAAGCGGTGCTGCTGGAGGAGCCGCCGCAGGCAGCCAGACCCAGAGCAGCGGCGGAAACGCCAGCGGCCTTCAGGAAGTTACGACGAGTGATCATTTTCTTCATAATAAGTTCTCCTTCTTATTAAAAATAAACTATTTCAAAATCTCCGTCCCCTGACGGAGGGAAAACAAAATTTAAATCGCCCTTACGCTTTCGCCCTGCTGCAACTCCGGCTGCAAGGTGATGGTCTGGGCCGGTGCACCGTGCTCGATCTGCCGCACCAGCAACTCAATGCTCTGCAGCGAGATCTGTTCACTGGGCTGCACAACGGTAGTCAGAACAGGCACACAGTAACGGGACATCGTGATGCCGTCAAAGCCGATCACCGAAACATCCTCCGGCACCCGCAGCCCGGCGCTCGCCAGCGCGCGGATGGCACCTAAGGCAATCACATCGCTCATGGCGAACAGGGCGGTGAAGTCGGCCCGGCGGGCCAGCAGGCTGTTCACGGCGTGATAGGCAGACTCAAAATCGTAGTTGGACAGGCCGTACAGCTTGTCGCTGAACAGGATGCCCGCATCCTGCATCGCCTGCTGTGCACCCTCGCGGCGCATCACGCTGGGATAACTGGTGACCGGACCACCCAGCACTGCGATCTTACGATGCCCTTGCTGGATGAGGTAGTCCACAGCAGTGTAGGCTGCAGCGCGGTCATCCACGCCCACCATGGAAAGATTGGGAAAGTCCAGCTCGTCGGAGACCAGTGTGGTCAGCACCGAGGGGACTGTGATGTTGGCAAAGCCTTTTTTGAAGTTGGCTACGCTGCCGCCCAGAAAGATCATACCTTTGGGCTTGATCTCCCGCAGGATCTTTTCGGCGGCATCGATCTCGTTGGCGTTTTCATCCAAATAGGAAACGATGCCATTGTAGCCATACAGGGTGGCGGCCCGCTGCAGCTGGACTAAGAAGTCCGAGAAGAAGAGATTGCGGGTGCCTTTGACCACGAACACCAGACTGCGGGACTGCTGGATCTTCAGCTGCCGTGCATTGGTGTTGGGCACGAACCCGGCCTCCCGCATTACCTTGAGTACATGCTCCTTGGTCTCGGGCCGGACATCAGGCCGGTCGTTGATGACACGAGAAATGGTGCTTACCGAGCAGCCGCTGATCCGGGCAATGTCCTTAATGGTCAGATTCGGCATTTTGTCGGAGTACCTCACTTTCGGTAATAGATTCGGGAACGTTGTCGGGAACGTTTTCAGTGGCTATAGTATGGCATAATTTGCATAAAAAATCAATAACCCAAAAGTGTTTTCGTGAAAATTGCATAGCATTCTGAGCTACTTTTGTGCAGATTGAATTGCGCGCAAATCAAAATGTGCCGACAGTTCCGCAAATTCCCGGTACAAATCAGAAACAACCGGTAAAACCGTACCGATTTGTAACTTTTCAACATAGAGCAGTGGTTTTATAAAAGGAGAAAGAAAAAAGCAATGCCCGGCAGATAACACAGCCTGCCGGGCATTGCGTGGTTTTGAAATGGTTTATCCGCTTTTTCAAAAATACGGGTGCTGATAGGGTTCGGGTTCCGGGCCGCAGTACAGGCCAAACGCATCGCAGATCCAGTAGCTGCCGTCCTCCATGGGCACGCGGCACCACTGGTGGCTGTACTGGTTCTCGTTCACATGCTCATATGGGATGCCCAGAATGTCCAGACACAGAGCGGTGGCCCGGGCACACCCGGCACAGGATGCTGTGCGCAGTACAAAATAACCGTAGGGGTCGTTGTAATGGTTGGCTTCCATAGAGTAAGCATGGAGCCATCATCCACCACCGCACGCAGGCAGAGGCAATGCCGTAAAGCTGGTTTTCCCGGCTCATGAGCGCCAGCGGTGTGACCACCTTCAGCGCTTCCTGATATGCCTGCGCAAACTCCTCATCGGTGCATTTGCGCTTGAGAGACTTGTAGTGGGCCAGCTTGTTGATGGCCACCGGCGACCAGACGGAAGAAAACTGCGCTTCGGTCAAAGAAAGCTCGTCATCACCGGCAATGCCGTCCGCAGAAGGCTTGCGGCCTTCGTCAATGCCGTGATCCAGATAATGACGCAGCAGTGCACCCTCGTCATTGCCGCATACGGCCGCAACATCCGGATACTGTGCAGCGTAGTATGCGGCATCAAAGGTAGAAAGCGCAGCAGCGGAAAGACCGGTCTGTGCGGCCAGTAGCACACCGGCCGTCAGCGCCGCAAGTCTAAGATACCGTTTTTTCATGACAAAAACCTCCTCAAAAAAGAATAAAACGCCTCCTGAGCTCAGTATAGCACATCCGGGCCGGAGGGAAAAGACAAAAAAGCGCTCCCACCTTGTCATCGGTGAGAGCGCTTTGCTGATTGCTGATTATTTTGATTGAGTTGATTCTTTAAAGATTAGTCACTGACGTAGGGCATCAGAGCAACGTGACGAGCACGCTTGATGGCGATGGTCAGTGCGCGCTGATGATAAGCGCAGGTGCCGGTCACACGGCGGGGAATGATCTTTGCACGCTCAGAGACGTACTTACGCAGACGGGGCACGTCCTTGTAATCGATGGTGTCGATACGATCGACACAGAAGCTGCAAACCTTCTTGCGGCCGCGACGCATGGGGCGTGCGGGGCGAGAGCCTTCGGTTCTTTCAAAAGCCATTGCTTATTACCTCCTATTGGATTTTTAACGGATTGACCGTTTCGTGTCAGAACGGCAGGTCGTCGCTGTCGTCGATGACGGCGAAGTCGTCTGCATTGCCGGCAGAGTAGCTGGGAGCTGCCTCCACAGCGGCCGGGCGGGCAGGCGCTGCGTTCTGGTAGGCGGGAGCAGAATGATTCTGATAATTTGCTCCGCCGCCTGCATTGCTGTTTTTGGAGCCTGCAAAGTTGATATTGTTGGCTACCACTTCCACAGCGGTGCGGTTGTTGCCGTTCTTATCCTGATACTGGCGGGTCTGAAGACTGCTTCAATGGCGATCAGACTGCCCTTCTGGAAATACTTGCTAACAAACTCGGCCTGCTGACGCCATGCAACGATATCGATGAAATCGGCCTGACGCTGCTCGCCCTGACGCGCAAAATTGCGGTCACAGGCAATGCGGAAGCTGCACACATTGGTACCCTGCGGGTGGTGCGCAGTTCGGGATCCGCCACAAGACGGCCATGATGGCAACAACATTCAACATTTTACGGTCTCCCTTTCTGTCACAGAAGAATTACTCCTCGTGAGCAATGATCAGGCTGCGCATAACACCTTCAGTGATCTTGTACACACGGTCCAGCTCAGCAGGGAAGCTGGGCTCGCTGGTGAAGTCGATCACAGTGTAAACGCCTTCCTCCTCGTCGTTGATGGGGTAGGCCAGACGGCGCTTGCCCCACTCGTCGATGGAATCGATCGTACCGTTAGCCTCGATCAGGGACTTGAACTTACCAACCAGAGCGGCGGTAGCCTCCTCGTCGAGAGCGGCGCTGGTAATCAGCATGGTTTCGTACTTTGCCATTTTGTAGCACCTCCTTTTGGACTTAAGGATCCTGCAATCACAGGACCAAGGGTACACACAAAACGCGGCATCGCGCCTTGTGTGCGGCGTGTCTGTTCAGACAGCAATTTATTATAGCAAGCTGTGTGGATTCTGTCAAGCTTTTCCGAAAAAGAATATAATAAAAAATATTTTGATTTTTTTGTGAAAGAGGAATATAATATAGTGGCTTTCAGAGGATGAACGGCAGGGCAGCCGGGGAACGGCCGTCTCTCTGCTCTCTGTTATCCGTCTTCGGAAGGAATGTATATATGGTTCTGGGAATTTTATAGTAAAGGAAGGATTCTTTGTGTATTCGGTTTTCCGTAACCTGGCAATCATCATCCTCAGCGCAAAGTTCTTTGGTCTGGTGGCCCGCAAGTGCAAGGCCCCGCAGGTGGTGGGTGAGATCCTTGCCGGTTTGATCATCGGCCCTGTGTGCTGAATCTGGTGCAGACCAGTGATGCCATCTCCACCTTTGCGGAGATCGGCGTGGTCATGCTGATGTTCACCACGGGCTTGGCACCAATCTGAAGGAACTGATCAAAGCCGGCCCCATCGCCACCCTGGTCGCTGCGTGGGCGTAGCCGTTCCGCTGGTGGGCGGCACCCTGCTGTACAGTGCGTTCTACGGCTTCTCTGCCGTGGGCAGCCCTGAGTTCTATCGTGCCCTGTTCATCGGCACCATCATGACGGCCACCAGCGTGTCCATTACGGTGGCAACCCTGCAGGAGCTGGGCCACCTGAAGAGCTTTCTCGGCACCACCATCGTCAGTGCCGCCGTCATTGATGATGTCATCGGCATCGTAGTCCTCACCTGCGTACTGGGCGCAAGCTCCGGCACCGGCACGGGTCTGGGCAAGGTGCTCATTAATACGGTGCTGTTCTTTGCCACTGCCGTGGGCGTGGGCGTTGTGGCTCACTTTGCTATGACATGGCTGGACAAGCGCAATCCCCACACCCAGCGCATCACCATCGTGAGCATGGCGTTCTGCTTTGCCATGGCCTACATCGCCGAGGAATACTTCGGCATTGCAGATATCACCGGTGCTATATCGCCGGTATCGTTCTGTGCACCATGGACGATGCCCCCTACGTGGAGCGCCGCGTGGATATCAGCAATTATATCATTTTTGCACCCATCTTCTTTGCATCCATCGGCTTGAAGACCGACATCAGCGGCCTGACGCCGGAAATCTTCCTGTTCTGTGTCTGCTTCGTCATTGTAGCACTTATCACCAAGATCATCGGCTGCGGCCTTGCGGCCAAGATCTGCCGCTTCAACTGGGGCGACTCCCTCAAGATCGGCGTTGGCATGATGACCCGCGGCGAGGTGGCACTGATCGTGGCCCAGAAGGGCCTGGATGTCGGCGTGGTGGACTCGGTCTACTTTACCGCTGTGATCCTGCTGATCGTGGTGTCCAGTGTGGCAACGCCGCTGGTGCTGAAGGCACTCTTTACCAAGATGCCGCCGCAGAAGCACCCCAGTCAGGTAAATGGGTAAACAATAAAAGATCCTCCGACAGGTCTGCCGGAGGATCTTTTATTTTCAGGATAAGTTACAGTGTCTTGCAGAACTCCTTCAGGTAAGTGCGGAATTCTTCGCCGATCTCCGGATGCTGCAGGGCCAGCTCCACCTGAGCTTCCACCACCTTGAGCTTGTTGCCCATGTCGTAGTGCTTGCCGGTGAACTCTACGGCCGTCATGCCGCCGCGGGTGCGGGCATACTCGGCCATGGCATCGGTCAGCTGGATCTCGCCGCCTGCGCCGGGCTTGGTGTGGGCAAGGATCTCGTAGATCTCCGGGGTCAGCAGCACGCGTCCCAGAATGGAGTAGTTGCTGAACTCCTGTCCCTTCTTGGGCTTCTCGATCATGTCGTCCACAAAGAAATAGTTGTCGTGGATGGGGGTGGTCTTCAGGCTGCAGTACCGGCTCACATCTTCCCATGGCACTGCGGAAACGCCTGCCGCCGGGCGGCCGAACTCCTCGTAGGCGCGGATCAGCTGGGCACACACCGTCCTCGCCCCAGATCACGTCATCGCCGTAGATGACAACAAAGGATCATCGCCGGTGAAGGCCTTGGCAGTATTTACGGCATGGCCCAGACCCAGCGTTTGCTTCTGGCGCACAAAGAGGATGTTTGCCATGTTGGCGATGCCAAGGCACTCTTCCAGCGCCTTTTCCTTGCCGGGCTTTGCCAGCTTTTCTTCCAGCTCAGGGCTGCGGTCGAAGTGATCCTCGATGATGCTCTGGTTGCGGCCCAGAATGATGAGGATATCGGTGATGCCGGAACGCACAGCTTCTTCCACCAGATACTGGATGGCAGGCTTGTCCACAATGGGCAGCATACCCTTGGGCATGGCCTTGGTAGCGGGCAGCACGCGGGTGCCAAGACCGGCGGCAGGAATGACAGCTTTGGTGACTTCTTCATCATGATCCATATTCTCCTATTACTATTTTGAAATCCGCAATGCCAGCCTTTGCAGGCGGCATTGCAGATCAGAGCATCCCGGCCAAAGCGTCCAGATTCGGACCCATCAGCACGGTAGCGCAGGCACCCAGCACCATCAGCAGTACAAAGGCACCGATCACACCGGCGATGCTCACGCCGCCCTGCGCAGACAGGACCGCACGGCGCTGGGCAGCGTCCGGGAACTCAGCACGGATGCGGCGGATGCGCTCGGCTGCGCTTTTGCGGTACAGCCACTTGGCGTACAGGGTGCGCAGCATCACCAGTGCAAAGCTGAACACTGTCATAATGCGGGAAAGCACGACGATGGCAGTGCTGCTGATGCCCGCAGTGAGCGGACTGCCGGTGGCCTGCATCATGCTCAGCAGGGTGGGCAGGGCCACCACCAGCTCTGCGGCCAGAAAACCAAAGGCCGGCTTCCACGCTTTGCGGTAGAAGAAATAGAACGGGCCGAACACCAGCGCCGAGAAGCACATGGAAATTTTGGTGTGCTGCAGCTGCATCCGGCTGTAATCGTTCAGGTAGACGGGCGCGGCCTTGCCAATATAATCGTTCCAGTCGCTGTAAGGGATGCCGTCGATCAGCTCTTCCTTGCCAAAGGCCGCCTGCACGTTGCGGCGGGTGGGCTCCTCCACCGTCTGCTGATACTGGCGGTAAAGGTCGTTGTAATCAAAGCGTCCGTCTGCGTCGGTGCCGGGCTGGCTCTGGGTGGGCGGCTCCGGGCACTGGCTCTCCGGCGGAAGAACGGCACCGCAGCAGCGGCAGCGCTCTTCGGTGCGCAGGGTGCGCTCACCGCAGCTGGGCAGGTGCGCAGAGCATCGTCTTTGTACGGGAACGTCCATTCATAGCCCGCGCCATGGGCGGGGGTGTGGATGCAGCGGCCAAGCTTTTCGTAGCACTCGCGGTGATAGGGTGCGCCGCAGTCCGGGCAGACCACGATATCATCGGTCAGCGCCAGCGGTCTGCCGCAGCCTTCGCAGGGACAGCCATAATATTTCGGCATGATTTCCTCCTGTTGTATGGTTCATACTGGTATTATACTCCCCTGAAAGAGAAAAGAAAAGGTGAAAATCTTCAAAATTCCAGCAGGATAATCCATTTACCCCTTTACTTTAGCATAGATTCTCGGTATACTAATGAAGTATCTGTGTATAAACTGTGTCTTTTGGCAAGTACAAAGGACTTTATCTTATTTATCATTTCGAGAGGGATTTAGAGAATGATCACGATTGACGAACTGAAGGTGCAGCTTGCCGATTACGGCAAGGCGGTCAAGGACTTGGAAGAAGCCCTTGCCATTGATGCCTCCCGCAAGCGCGTGCAGGAGCTGGAGCACACCATGAGCCGCCCCGGCTTTTATGATGATGCAGACCTGAGCAAGAAGGTCTTTGACGAAGTGGGCGACCTGAAGGGCAAGCTGAGCCGCTTTGAAAAGCTGCAGGGCCTGTACGATGATGCCGAGACCATGCTGGAAATGCTGGATGAAGAATACGACCCCGCCATGATCCCCGAAGCAGAGGAGTCTGTGAACGCTGTGGGCAAGGCAGTGGATGAGCTGCAGCTGATGACCATGCTGAACGGTGAGTACGACCACAGCAACGCCATCCTGACCTTCCATGCCGGTACCGGCGGCACCGAGGCACAGGACTGGGCCGAAATGCTGTACCGCATGTACAACAAGTGGGCTTCCAACCACGGCATGACCGTGGAGGTTCTGGATTATCAGGACGGCGATGAAGCCGGCATGAAGAGCGCCTCCATGATGGTGAAGGGTGCCAACGCCTACGGCCTGCTCAAGAGCGAGAACGGTGTGCACCGTCTGGTGCGCGTGTCGCCCTTTGACGCCAACGCCCGCCGCCAGACCAGCTTTGCTTCGCTGGAAGTGATGCCCGAGCTGGATAACACCATTCAGGTGGATATCCGCCCCGAGGACATTGAGATGCAGGTGTACCGTTCCTCCGGTGCCGGCGGCCAGCACATCAACAAGACCTCTTCCGCTGTGCGTCTGATCCACAAGCCCACCGCGTCGTGGTCAGCTGCCAGACCAGCGCAGC
>ENA-OQAS01000672-OQAS01000672.1-human-gut-metagenome-genome-assembly--contig:-NODE-672-length-17592-cov-1.933639_pt1 | contig 17592 bp, 24 predicted proteins | sample MGYA00242733_ERZ504523 | MGnify/ENA primary metagenome ERZ504523 (study PRJEB26092, sample SAMD00036239) | human gut metagenome | host: Homo sapiens | study: EMG produced TPA metagenomics assembly of...
CTCGAAATGAAGATCTGGAACTGGAAGTTTCTGTCTCTGACACCTCTATCAATTCCATCCGCATTTCCAATCTAAGTGAGACGGTAACTGCCATGTATCCTCTTCTTCAGCCATCTCTTGAGAATCTGGCTGACCAGATCTGTAAATCCCAGTCCCTTGATCATCTTACACTTTCAAGTGACAGTCCCTATACTTCTCAGCTTCTTCTCAACACCATCCGTGATGCGCTCAAAAAAGCTGCGGCAACCAACTGATGCCGCAGCTCTTTTCCTTTTATTAACCTTCCACGATCAGATACTGTCCGTTCGGAAGTGCGAATACTTCTGAAGCCTCTTCCAGCTCTTCATCACTCATACCACTGATGTCCGCTCCGCTTTCATCCAGATAATCTCTCACATCCTTGATAGAATCTACAACAACCGCCATACAGTCTTCCAAAAACGCTTCTGCCTCTTCCAGTGTCTCTGCAACCGGCTCATCAAAAAGCTGTGACTGCATATTCAGGAATGTCTGCAGACATTCTTCATCATACTCATACATACAGGCAACCCTCCCTTATCTTTCTCACAGAAAAATTTTCTCATCTGAACTATAAATAGTTAAGCAATTCTTCAGCATGTGCAATTGTTGCATCTGCTCCTGTCTCCACAAGAAGTTCTTTGGTCCGGAATCCCCATTCTGCTCCGACTGTAAACATACCGGCAGCCTTCCCTGTCTTCATATCTACATCCGAGTCTCCTATGTATATTCCTTCTTCCGGCGATACCCCTAATTTATCAAGTATCCACAGAAGTCCTTCCGGATCCGGTTTCTTCGGAAATTCACCCGACTGCCCCTGAATATGGTCAAAATATCCTTTTCCAAATGTACTTTCCACTACATCGATCGCCTGCAAATGTGGTTTGTTGGAAAATACTGCAATCTTTATTCCCTTCTTCTTCAGTGAATCTAACATCTGAACAACACCATCATAAGGACGTACATGGTACATACAATTTTCTCCAAAGATTCTGCTGTACACTTCCATACCTTCTTCAATCCTCTTAAGCTCTGTGTCTCCGGACGCACGAAGTGCACGTTCCATAAGGCATCTGGCTCCATCCCCAACGAAGCTTCGGCACTGGTCTTTGGTAATCGTCTCAAGTCCCATTTCTTCTAACGTCTTATTCGTTGAATAAGTCAGCGAATCCAGCGTATTTGTCAAAGTTCCATCCAAGTCAAAAATACACGCTTTATACATTGCTATTCTCCTGTTCTTCTGTTCTATGATTATAATAGTATGAACCTTGACAATTTCAACTGGAAATCTCTATTTTTCTATTCACTTCGCAGATATTGTCGCATAGCCCTGAGTGCATTCTTTTCCAGGCGGCTTACCTGTGCCTGTGAGATTCCGATTTCTTCTGCTACCTCCATCTGCGTTTTTCCTTCAAAAAAACGAAGTCTGATAATATGCCTCTCCCTTTTTCCGAGTCGTCCATTGCCGCCTGAAGAGACAGCTTCTCCACCCCATCTGTCTTCTTTTGTTCCTTTTTGTTCACTGATCTGGTCCATCACATACATAGCATCTCCATTGTCATTATATACCGGCTCATTTAAGCTGACCGGCATCTGGATCGCATCCAGCGCATAGACGATCTCTTCCTTTGCGATCCCGATTTCCTCTGCAATTTCCTGAACGGTAGGTTCTTTCTGGTTTACTTTGACATAATTTTCTTTCGCGTAAATCGCTTTATATGCGGTATCCCTGAGTGATCTGCTGACACGGATCGAATTATTGTCCCGGATAAATCTCCGGATCTCACCGATGATCATCGGGACTGCATAAGTTGAAAATTTTACTTCCAGCTCCGGATTGAAATTATTGATTGCCTTGATCAGTCCGATGCACCCGATCTGAAACAGATCATCCGGATTTTCACTGCTTCCCGAAAAACGTTTGATCACACTGAGTACCAGACGCAGATTTCCTTTGATATACTGTTCTTTTGCCTCCTCGTCCCCCGCTTTGATCTTCTCAAAAAGCACCTCCTTTTCCCCGTCGCTAAGCAGGGAAGCTTTGCTGTATTTACACCACAGATTTCTACTTTATTAAGTACCATCTCAATAAACCTCCAAATCTTTACTGGTATAAATTTTTCTCAAAACCGTTTTTATTTTATTCGATTTCCAATAAAAATATAAAAAAATATCGCTCCTTGACTTTTTTCGCACTCTTCTGAAAGGATATACATTTTAGTAATATTGTCTGATTTTCTATCATTTTCTTTAAATTATAGTATAATATACTAAAATAATTTTTACGCAAAGGGGTTGAGTATATGAAACTTACTTTTATCGGTGCCGCCCATGAAGTAACTGGAAGCTGCCATTATCTTGAAGCATGTGGAAAACATATTCTAATAGACTGTGGACTGGAACAGGGACCTGATCTGTATGAGAATCAGGAAATCCCGATCAATCCTTCCATGATCGACTATATCCTCTTAACACATGCACACATTGACCATTCCGGCAAGATTCCTCTGCTTGTAAAAAATGGTTTTAAAGGAGAAATCATCTGTACATTCGCCACCTCTGATCTGTGCAGCATTATGCTCCGTGACAGTGCACATATCCAGGAATCCGAAGCAGAATGGCGGAACCGGAAGGCACTTCGTTCCGGTGCTCCGCTTTACGAACCACTTTATACTGTACAGGACGCCATGAATGCAGTCGCACTTCTTGCGCCGATCGATTATAACCAGACGATCCAGCTCTGTGAAGGAATCGAACTCCGCTTCACAGATGTCGGTCATCTGCTTGGTTCTTCCTGCATTGAAGTCTGGATCACAGAAGACGGTGTAAGCAAAAAAATCGTATTTTCCGGAGACGTCGGAAATATTGACCAGCCGATCATCAAAGATCCGCAGCATGTAGATGCAGCCGATTATCTTGTCATCGAATCCACCTACGGAAACCGGGTCCATTCTACTGTAAAACCGGATTATATTAAGGAGCTTACCAGAGTCCTGCGCGAAACCTTTGCCAAAGGTGGAAATGTAGTCATTCCATCTTTCGCAGTAGGAAGAACCCAGGAGCTTTTATACTTTATCCGTGAGATCAAAGAAAATAATCTTTTGCCGGAATATCAGAATTTTGAAGTTTATGTAGACAGTCCTCTGGCGATCGAAGCAACCAACGTTTTCCAGAAAAATGTACAGTCCTGCTTTGATGAGGATGCAATGGCTCTGATAAGTAAAGGAATCAACCCTCTTCTTTTCCAGGGACTGAAAACTACGATCACCAGTGAAGAATCTAAAATGATCAACTTCAATGACAAACCAAAAGTAATCATCTCTGCTTCCGGAATGTGTGAAGCCGGCCGTATCCGCCATCATCTGAAACACAACCTCTGGAGAAAAGAATGCACGATCCTCTTCGTAGGCTATCAGGCAGTTGGCACTCTTGGCCGCAAGCTTGTCGAAAGCAAACCGGAATCAGTCCGGCTCTTTGGCGAAAATGTAGAGGTTAATGCCCGTATTGAAGTCCTTGCAGGGATCAGCGGACATGCCGATATGAATGGTCTTCTGAACTGGATTGATGGATTCAAAGAGAAACCATCCCACATCTTTGTTGTACATGGAGAGGATTCGGTTACAGATTCTTTCGCTGCTACCATCACAGACCGTTTCGGCATTCCGGCATTTGCACCGTACTCCGGAGGCTGTGTTGATCTCGCAACCGATACCATCCTTTCTGAAGGTATCAGGCTTCCGAAAAAAGCAGTTGAAAAGCCGGCCAAAGCACGTGCTCTTACTGCATTCAACCGCGTGGTTGCGGCAGCCAAACACCTCATGGATGTTGTGCTTAAAAATGAAGGTCTTGCAAACAAAGATCTTGCAAAATTCGAGTCACAGATCCAGAATCTTGCTGACAAATGGGATCGTGACGACAGATAAATACCGATCTTATCTTTCCAGAGACCGGCTTCCGACATGGAACGCCGGTCTTTTTCTGTCTTTTTCGACAATTCTTTAAAAAAATCCAGCATTTCAGCATGTCGAATAAAATTATTCTGTTTTTCCCATCTTCTGACAAAATCTGAAAACACATCTTTCTATAATAAAGCATGCTTTAAGTACCAAATCTATTTAGCAGCTAAAGAGAAAGAAGGATAAGACTATGCAGTATGAAGTATATCTGGATGTATTGTTTCTGGAAAATATGATGATGGATTTTCTGATTCTTCTGGCAGTAAAAAAAGTATTTCCATGTTCTGCCACTTATGGAAGTCTTCTTGCCGGTTCCTTTACCGGTTCACTACTGACCTGTGCCATTTTATTTTTCCATGCCCGGTATGGACCCGCTATATCCTGCTGTTTTTCCTGGTAAATTCCTGTATGACAGTGATCGGATTGAAAATCCGGACATTTCCCGTTTTTTTCAAAGCATGGATTCTGCTCTATCTTGCAAGCTTTCTTCTTGGAGGTATCATGAGTTGGCTCCGTCTTTATTTTGGAAAATTTTTCCGGATCATATCTTTTTCTTTTTCACCCTTGGCATCTGTGGTTTTTTTCTTTTATATCATGGACTTTTGTTTCTAAAGAAACTATGGAAATCACAAGATCACAGTTTTGATGTGATTTTAACTGTAAATGGAAAAGATTTTCACCTGAAAGCCTTTCTGGACAGTGGTAATCATCTTTCTGATCCACTGACCGGAAAGCCGGTTCATATTATCAGCAAAGACGCCTGTCAGAAGATTTCTTCCCAAATCTCACCTGGAAGACTCCGGTACATCCCATACCGGACTATACAGAAGACGACCAGTATTCTTCCTGTTTTTTCTGTCAAGAAGATGAGAATAACAGGAGAATCTGAATTTTTGATCCAATCTCCACTGATCGGTATTTCCGAACAGAAGAATTTTGGAAACGGAAAATATGAAATGCTATTGCATCCTGAAGATTGTTAGGAGGATTATAATGATGATAAAAGTTGCTGTTTCAGATTGTTTTAAATTGAAAATGATTCCTTCTTTCCGCAGTGTTTTCTTCCCGGAAAAGCAGGAAATCCATTACATAGGAGGGACAGATATCCTGCCGCTCCCACTTAGCAGTGAAGAAGAAGGTCATGCCATTTCCCTTCTCGGAGGCGGGCAGGATGAAGAAGGAAAAAAGCTTCTTATTGAACATAACCTGCGTCTGGTTGTATATATAGCGAAAAAATTTGACAATACCGGTGTAGGCGTAGAAGACCTGATCTCCATCGGCACGATTGGACTGATCAAAGCAATCAATACCTTCAATCCAGAGAAAAATATCAAACTTGCCACCTATGCCTCCCGTTGTATTGAAAATGAGATCCTCATGTATCTGCGCCGGAATAACAAGACCAAACTGGAGGTCTCCATCGATGAACCGCTCAATGTTGACTGGGATGGAAATGAGCTTCTTCTCTCCGATATTCTTGGAACTGAAGAAGATACCATTTATCGTGATATGGAAACCGAAGCAGAACACAAACTTCTTGGGAAAGCCATCGGACGGCTTTCAAACAGGGAACGGGTAATCGTGCAGATGCGATTCGGACTCGGAACCCCGACGGGGAAGAAAAAACGCAGAAAGAAGTGGCCGATCTTCTTGGAATCTCCCAGTCTTACATATCAAGACTTGAAAAGAAAATTATGCAGAGACTGCGACGCGAAATGGTACGCTATGAACAGTAAATTATGAAAAACAGGGAAACAGTAATTTCTTACTGCTTCCCTGTTATTTCATTCTTATTTCTTGAAGAAATCCGGAATCTTGATAGACTGCTCTTTCACCTTGCTCTGTGGAGTTCTTGCACTCTGAAGCGGTGGTACCTGTGTAGTCTGCTGCTGTACCGGTCTGCCTCCGTATACCGGTCTTTCTACATTGCTGTATTCTCCCGGATTAAACTGTGGACGTGAAATATTGCTTGCTCCCATTCCAGATCCACCGTTCATCATAGCTGCTTTATGTTCCAGTCTTGACTGAAGCTTGCTCTGTGTTCCACCTACATTGTGAAGACCTGTTGCGATAACTGTGATAGTTGCTTCATCTGACTTGGAATCATCATACATTGCACCGAAGATGATGTTTGCATCTTCACCTGCAAGATCCTGTACATATTCTGCTGCATCACTCGCATCCATAAGTGTGATGTCACCTGAATGTTGATGATAACGTGAGATGCACCTGCGATGGTTGTCTCAAGCAGAGGGCTGGCAACTGCCTGCTTAACTGCTTCAAGAGCCTTGTCATCACCTTTGCCCTGTCCGATACCAATATGAGCAATTCCTTTATCTGTCATAACTGTCTGTACATCGGCAAAGTCAAGGTTGATCAGTGAAGGTACATTGATCAGGTCTGTGATACCCTGGATACCCTGCTGAAGAACTTCATCAGCTTTCTTAAGTGCTTCCGGCATAGTTGTTCTTCTGTCTACAATTTCAAGAAGCTTATCATTCGGAATAACGATAAGTGTATCTACATTTTCTTTTAATTTTTCGATTCCGGCAAGAGCGTTGTTCATTCTTGTCTTGGATTCGAATTTGAAAGGCTTGGTTACAACGCCAACAGTAAGTGCTCCCTGCTCTTTGGCAATACGCGCAACAACAGGAGTTGCTCCTGTTCCTGTTCCGCCACCCATACCACAGGTAACAAATACCATATCAGCTCCCTTGAGTGCTGACTGGATCTCTTCGGCACTTTCCTCAGCTGCTTTTTCACCGATCTCCGGTTTAGCCCCTGCACCAAGACCCTTTGTAAGCTTGTCTCCGATCTGCATAAGAGTCGGAGCTTTACATAACTGAAGAGCCTGTTTATCTGTATTGATTGCGATAAATTCAACACCTGCAATCTGTTCATCGATCATGCGGTTGACTGCATTGTTTCCGCCGCCACCTACACCGACTACAATTATTTTAGCTGCTGCTTCTGATTCATTTGTTTTAATTTCTAACAAGAGTTTCTCCTCCTTCGTCACCTTATTATATTATACACCCTAAATGTCAATATGCGCTTAGTTATACATAAGACTATAATATATTTTTTTCCGAAAAATATCAATAGAATTTTGTATATTTTCCTATTTTTTTATTCACTTGACACAGATTATGTTCCAAGGTCCGGAATCACATCTTTTTCGAAGGTAATTGTAATATTATCTGTGTTAAAATTTTCCAGATACAGGGTTCCTCCCTGATCTCCCAGCTTCTCAAGGATCGGCGATATCTGCATGATCCGTTCTTCCAGATTCGTGTGCCCGACATTGACACATTTGTTTCCAAAAAAAAGATACAGATCTGAACCGGAACAAACAATCTTATCCGGCGCGAGATCACATTTTTTCAGTGTCATCGTCATATCCAGAAGGTTCCCAAATGCTTTTTTGTTCGCCTTGCTGACCGGAAGTTCTTTGTAAAGCTGTACTTCTTTACTTCCAGCCCTTCAATGCACGGGATTCCATCCCACAGCTCCTTTGTCTTTGCAAGTACGATACCATCCTTGTCAAAATAAATACATTCATCACCTGACACGATATAACCGGCCACACGCTTCTCTTTGATCGTCACCTTCACAGTCCACGGATTCTTCATCGTCACATTTGCCTCTTCCATTGCCGGAAGCAGCTCGTGACTCATCAGGTGGTTCCTGATCATCACATACAGAGAATTGGAAGACCAATTATCATCCTGCACCCAGTCTGCAATCTCCTGTCTGCTAAGATACTGATTTCCTGATACTTCGATTTTCCGCACTTGAAAGAGTAAAAGAAACGTAATCATAGCTATGCAAACCAAAATAATGACCAGAATGGCTTTCATGGCAGTCTGCTTTATGATTCTCTTTTTCCTTTCTTTCTGTATCATCCCATCAGGCATCTTCCTCCTTCCGTCATTTGTATATCTCCTGTTTAGTCTACCACTTGTGACACACTTAGCACAAGTCCCATTTCAATTAAAAGAAACATCACCGATGTTCCTCCATAACTGATAAAAGGAAGTGTAATCCCCGTATTCGGAATTGTGTTCGTCACAACTGCAATATTTAAAATAACCTGAATCATCATATGTGCCATCGCTCCGGTCGCGATCAGCGCACCAAAAAGATCCCTGCTTCCGGATGCGATCAGGAAAAAGCGCCAGATCAGAAGCAGAAACAGAAAAACGATAATCCCAGCACCTGCGAGTCCAAGCTCTTCACAAATAATTGAAAAGATCATATCATTCTGTGCCTCAGGTACAAATCCCAGCTTCTGCACACTGTTTCCGATCCCGACTCCGAATACTCCTCCGGATCCAATCGCGTAAAGCCCCTGCAGAGTCTGATAACCCTTTTCATATTTTTCCGGATTTCTCCAGATAGCAAGCCGTTCCAGCCGATAGCTTTCAAGGGCAAGAAAAATCCCCATAAAGCAGGCGCCTGCGATTCCCATCAAGGCAAATTGCGCATACTTCGGGCTTGCCACAAAGATCAGGATCACACCGATTCCCAGAATAATGATCGCCGTGCTTAAATTACTCGCTCCCACAAGTCCCACGATTGGAAGGATCCAGAACATGATCCTGCAAAGTGTCCACATTTTTCCGATTGTTTTTACGTTCTTCGTCACAAGATCCGCCAGAAAAAGAATCAGTGCAACTTCGCAAATTCTGATGGCTGAAAAGAAAACGGGCCCAAAGCTAACCATCTTTTGGACCCGTTAATTTCTCTGCCAAACAACATGACCGCAACCGAAAGTGCAACTGCTGCCAGATAACCAAATACTGCCAGTCTCTGCCAGATGTGGTAATCCATCCCTGCCACGAACAGCATCAGTACAATTCCAAGCACCGTCGCAAACGCCTGCTTTTTCAGATAGTAAAAGGAATCATGAAATTTCACCTGCCCGTTATATGCACTGGTACTGTATAAGATCACCAGTCCGATCACAACCAGGAGAACAACAATCAACAGAAGCGTGTAATCCATACGCCCCTTTTTCCCTTTTTCCTCCACTTTGTTTCACGCCCTTTGATACAGATTATATGAAATTATTTTATTTCTTTTATAATGCATTCACGTATTTTTTGAATTCTTCCCCACGCACTTCATAGTTCGGGAACATTCCCCAGCTTGCACATGCCGGTGACAGCAGAACTGCATCTCCGGGTCTTGCAAGCTCCACACAGGTATCGAGTGCTTCTTCGAAAGTATCTTTTAAAATACAGTCATGAAATCCGCACTCTGCTGCTTCTTTCTGAATCTGCTCTTTTGTAGCACCGATCAGTACCAGATAGCGGACTTTTCCATCAAAGCTCTGGATCCATTCATGGAAATCGGACTGTTTATCATATCCACCACCGATCAGGATCGTCGGGCGGTTCATTGCCTGGATTCCCTTGATCGCCGCATCCGGATTCGTTCCTTTAGAGTCATTGTAATAGACAACCCCGTTCTTCTCTGCCACATATTCAATACGATGCTCAACCCCCTTAAATGCAAGTACAGACTTACGGATCACATCCAGATCTACACCGTAAGCTGCTGCCATTGCAACCGCTGCCATAACATTCTCATAATTGTGGACGCCAAGGATCTGTAATTCGCCGGTCTTGCAGATGACCGTTCCTTCTTTCTCCTTTTCCGGTTTGTATACAATGTCTTCTCCGTCAAGATAAATGCCCTGTTCCAGTTTATGCTTACTGCTGAAAAATAGAACACTTGCCTGAAATTCATCTGCCATCTTTCTTGTCTCTTCATCTTCATAATTGAGAACACAGATATCTTCTGGTGTCTGATTCTTCGCAATATTCATCTTTGCACGAATATATGCTTCCATCGTATGATGGCGGTTCAGATGATCCGGTGTGATATTAAGAACTGCACTTACCTTTGGATGGAAGGTATGAATACTCTCCAGCTGGAAGCTTGAAAGCTCTGCCACGATCACAGAATCTTCTCTGGTATCTGCTGCGGCATTCGTATATGGTGTACCGATATTTCCCACAACAAAAACGCTGTCACGGGCATTTTTCATAATCTCGCCTAAAAGAGAGGTTGTTGTCGTTTTCCCATTGGTTCCGGTAATTCCAAGCACATCTCCTTTTCCACATACATAGGCAAGCTCAATCTCGCCCCAGACAGGAATTCCTTTTTCTTTCATAGCCAGAACAACCGACAGATCAGTCGGCACCCCCGGACTCATTACAACCAGATCAAGAATTTCCATCTCCTCTTCCGGAAAAGCTCCGAGAATAACGCGGACTTTGCTTCCCTCACCAAGCTGTGCTTTCATTGCCTCGGCATCTTTTTTATCATTTCCATCATACAGAATTACCTCTGCCCCTTCTTTTTCCAGTAATCCGCAGGATCCAATCCCACTGATCCCCGCACCGAATACCAACACTTTCTTTCCTTGTAAATCCATTTTTGTAAGCCTCCTATAATGCCAGCAGTGCAACCAGGCACAGAATTGCAGTTACAATTGAAAAAACTGCAACCACCCGTGTCTCGCTCCATCCACACAGCTCAAAATGATGGTGGATCGGCGCCATTTTAAAGAAACGCTTTCCGCCTGTTTTCTTAAAATATGTTACCTGGATCATAACTGATAAAACTTCTACCAGATAGATCAATCCTACGATGATAATGAATAATGGCATCTGGAGCATGTATGCTGTCGAAGCAACAAATCCCCCAAGAGCCAGTGATCCGGTGTCGCCCATAAATACGCTTGCCGGATAAACGTTGAATAATAAGAATCCCAGCAGCGCACCTACCACTGCACAGGTAATCGGTTCGATCCCACTCTTTGTTCCGATCGCAACAACTGTAAAGAAGGTTGCCACAAGAACTGTTACACTGGATGCAAGCCCGTCCAGTCCATCTGTAAAATTCACACCATTGACGGTACCGATCACTGCAATAAAAAGTACCGGAATGGCAAACCAGCCGATGTTCAGATATTTCCCACCTGAAAACGGTATCAGCATGGTAAGCGGTATCTTTGCCACTTTCACGATGTAAAATGCAAAATCGCTGTAATCACGATCTGGAGTGCCATCTTCTGCATCGGCATCAGTCCATCTGATCTGTGAAGAACAACTTTCAGATAATCATCCAGGAACCCGACCAGTCCGAATCCAATCGTTACAAAAAGTACCGGAATCACCTTCGGATACTCTCTTACATAGATCAGCGAAGTGACCGCAATCGCAAACAAGATCATCACGCCTCCCATCGTCGGCGTTCCGGCTTTTTTAAGATGCGACTTCACCCCGTCTTCTCTCTCTGTCTGATCCATCTTGAGTCTTCTTAAAACAGGAATTACCACCGGTCCTGCTGCCACACTGAGAACAAACGCGATCAGCACCGGTATGACCATTGTAAAATCCATAATACACCTCTGTCTTTCTTTTGTTTTCAAAATCAGCCCTTACCTTAAAGGCACAGATTCTACGCTTTAGTATAATGTATCTGCCCTGTTTTTTCAACTGCTTCACGGGTTTTCTTCCCGTTCGATTCCAAGATAGGGAAGAATATTGTCGAAAATATCGCGCACAACCGGAGCTGCTATCGTCCCGCCATAATAGATACCCTGTGGGTTGTAAATAATTGCCATTGCTGCTACCTGTGGATCATCTGCAGGTGCAAATCCGATAAAAGATCCTATATAACGGTTCGCACTTCTTGGCAGCGTCTGGCTGGTCGCTGTCTTTCCTCCGATCCGGTATCCTTCGATCTGTGCTTTTTTTCCTCCTCCCTCGGACACAACCGTTTCCAGTATCTTTCTCATCTTTTCTGACGTTTCTTTAGAAAGAATCCGTTTTCTTTTTCCATAAGAAATCGTTTCTTCTTTCTCTCCACTTTCCGCATCATAAACGGCGATGCCAAAATGAGGAGTGATACTTTTCCCCCATTCACCAGAGAACATACTGTTGTTGCCATCTGCATCGGTGTCACCTGAAAAGACTGTCCAAACGACATCGTTGCCAGCTCTACCTGCCTACATTTTCCTTCTTGTGCATGATCGTTGCAGCCTCTCCCGGAAGATCTACACCTGTCTTCCCCATCAATCCGAATTTTTCAAAATATTTATAAAAATTCTCTGTTCCAAGCCGCATCCCTACTTCAATAAAAACCGGATTACAGGAATTCTGCACCCCCTGTACAAACGTCTCGGATCCATGTCCAGTCGTCCTCGCACACCGGATCCGGCGGTCTTCCACAAGCTTGTATCCAGGACAGTAAAAAGTATCTTCTTCTTTGACCACTCCCTCTTCCAACGCCGCCGAAGCAGTAAATACCTTAAAGATCGATCCTGGTTCATAAGTATCATTGATACTCCTGTTCCGCCACATCTGATTCAGCATTGCCTGTTTTTCTTCATCATTCAAAGCGGCATCTGTTCCCTCCGGTAATGTAAACGGGGCATTCAGATCAAACTCTGGAGCATTGATGCAGGCATAGATTTCCCCTGTTTTTGGATTCAGGATCAAAATCACAACTGCATCTGCCTGTTTTTCTTCCATTACTTTTTCCGCAGCCTGCTGTGCATATTCCTGGATATTATAGTCCAGGCTTACCTGCAGAGTGTCTCCGGAAACCGGTTCTACTCTGTCTTCCAGCGTATCCGCAAGCTCAATCCCTCTGGCATCAGTTGTTGTCAGAATCATTCCGTTCACACCTTTCAGATAATTTTCATACTTTACTTCCAGTCCAATGATTCCCTGATTGTCTCCCCCGGTAAATCCAAGAACCTTTGAAGCCAGATTGCCATACGGATAGTACCGTTTAAAATCCTCATCTACCTTCACCCCGTCCAGTTCATATGCACGGATCCGGTCCCCGGTCTCTTTCTCCACATTTGTCTTTATTTTTTCCCTGGAAGAAACTTTTTCGACTCTTTTACGAATCATTTCTTTCTCTATTCCCAACTCATCGGCAAGAACCCGGATCACTCTCTCCGGATCTGTTATCTGACTATGGATAACAGATATGGTGCACACCGCTTTATTGGTCGCAAGGACTTTTCCATTTCTGTCAATGATCTCTCCCCTTGCCGCCTTGATCTCCCTCTCCCTTTCGTGCAACGTTTTTGCTTTCTGCTGATAATACGCAGCATCAAATATCATCAGATACACCAGTCTTGCGATCAGAAAAAAAATCATCAGAAGCGCGCTTAAAATACTACCAGCATTTTCTTTTATTATAAGTCTTATTCCGCATAAAACCCCGAAAAACAGATTCTTACTATTACTGTATTATCTGTCTTCCGGGGTTATACCCAAATTACTCAGCCGGAGCCTTTGTAATATTCAAATATGGAAATGCTTCTGCCATAATATCAGAAGCGAGCTGTGAGATCAGGCTGCTGGTCGCTGACTGATCCGGAGCATTCGGTTCATCGATGACTACATAAATCATAATTTCCGGATTCTCCTGCGGTGCATATCCGATAAAGGATACCACGTTCTTATTCTCTCCACGGGGCAATTTTTCCGCTGTACCGGTCTTACAACCGATATCATAACCTTCTACCTGTGCATATCTACCACTACCGTTCTGAACAACACTGTACATATAACTTTTCAGTTTATCAGAAGTTTCTTTAGAAATTGTCTTCTTCTCCAACACCGGATCAATAGTCTGGATCACATTTCCGTTCTCATCCTGAATGGCTTTTACAAGATGCGGTTCATAATAATCGCCACCATTGATCAGAGAACAAAATCCTGTCGCAAGTTGAAGCATAGTTACGTTAAAATTCTGTCCGAAAGAGTTGGTTGCAAGATCCGTTTGATCATTCCATCCGGTGACTGCAAAATACCAACCGCCTCACCCGGAAGATCAATTCCCGTATACTGACCGAATCCAAAAATACTCTGGTACTTACAGAATTCTTCCGGTCCGATTGCCAGACCAATCTGCATCAGGGCAACGTTACATGAATTTTCCATAACCTGTGTCAGATTCTGCTGCCCGTGTCCACCATTATCATAAGAGATACATTTAATCTCCATTCATCGATCTGAAGGGAACCACCGCAGTAATAGGTCTCATCGCCTTTCAGTGCACCAATCTCCAGACCTGTTGCAACCGTAAATGGTTTGATCGTAGATCCCGGCTCAAAAGTATCGCTCACGCAGAAGTTTCTCCAGAGTTCATTCAGAGCATCGATCTTATCGTCACTGCTCATTCCGGTTATTTCTTCCTCTGTATAATACTTGGATAGATCTCTCGGATTATTCAGATCATAGGTAGGTGAGGAAGCCATTGCCAGAACTTCTCCGGTATTCGGGTTCATCATGATCACAGCTCCGTTTTTAAATCCCATCCCCTCCTGCGCTTCATCTGTGTGCGCCTGGTTAAACTCTTCCAGATGCTTTTCCACGATAGACTGCAGGTTCGCATCAATCGTTGTTACGATCGTATTTCCATTTATCGGCTCTTTCACCGTGTTTTCAATTGCCGAGTCTTCATTCTGATAACCATATCTGCGTCCATCTGTTCCATTCAACGTTGAATTATAGGATGCTTCCAGTCCGCTTGCTCCCACATTCCCCGATACGCTGAATCCCAGGACATCGCAGGCAAGTGTATTATATGGATATTTTCTGACATAATCCTCTTCCAGCCAGACTCCTTTGATCTTGGAATTTTTCTTCTCTGCCGCTTCAAATGCCTTCGCATCATCGTAGGAAATTCCTTTTTTCAGAATATTGTACCGACTGTCCGGACTGTCCGCGATAATTGCATCCACTGCCGATGCCTTGATCTGAAAATAACTTTTCAGCGCTTTTTTCGTAGCTGCTATGTTCTCAGCTTTTTTTGTCTCGTCTGAAGTAAGACCTTTGCATCCAGAATCACATTGTATACACGCTCACTTGTCGCAAGCTTTGTGCCGTTTGTATCTACAATATCTCCACGCTTGAACGGAATCGACTGACTCATATACTGCTGCTGATCCAGTACTGTCTTGGTATAATCTTCTCCTGACGAGGCATTGATATAGGTAATTCTTCCGACAAGAATAACAAAAGCCAGTAATATCGCTATAAAGAGCATTACCAGCTTTTTCTGCATTCCAACCGTGAATTTATGCCTCAGAACGGAAGGCTTTCTTTTTCTTCTTTTTGACATGTTATTCACCTTTGTTCATAAACCTATTTATCTGTTGTCTGTCCAAGCACTCCGCTTTTCGGAATACTTTCGTACTGTTTTACATAATCATTAACCGGGTTCTGATATTCAATAATCTGATCCGAAGTCGCATATCCCATACCCAGATCATTGATTGCACGGTCTCTTACTTCTTCCAGATTCACAGAATCCATTACTACGTTATATCTAGTTGTATTCTCTTCTTTTGCATCTGCCAGTTCCTGCTGCAGCTCGGTAATATGCTCTGTCCGGCTTGTAAGCTCTGCACGTACCTGCAGATACCATACACAGACTACAAGTGCTGCCACTGCCGCAATTGAAAGAAACATCACATATGCAGGATTCATCCGCATTGCTTTTCTTCGATTTTTCAAAATCTGTCTGTCCAGTTTTTTCTTTTTATGTTCTTTTCTTGGTTCCTCTTGTCGCTGTGGCATGACTTCTGCCTGGCGAACTGTATTTCCGTATATGTACATTCCTCGGCTTGTTACTGTACGTCTGTCTGCCTGTATTCTATGACTGTATTTTGCCATACAGCACCACCCTTTCAAATTCTATACGCGCTCAAAGATACGCAGCTTCGCACTCTTAGAACGACTGTTCACTTCCATCTCTTCTTCACTTGGAAGAATCGGTTTTTTCGTAATGACTTTTCCTTTGGAAACTTTTCCACACACACATACCGGGAAAGTACTCGGACACGTGCATGGATTCTCATTCTTTTTAAAAATTCCTTTGACAATTCTGTCCTCCAGGGAATGGAACGTGATGATGCATATCCTTCCTCCCGGATTTAAAATATCGATCATATCGTCAAGTGAATCCCTGAGCACCTCCAGTTCCCGGTTACATTCAATCCGGATTGCCTGAAAGGTTCTTTTTGCCGGATGCCCCGACATCTTCTGAAACTTCATCGGTATAGACTGTCTGATAATCTCTGCCAGCTGCCCGGTTGTTTCAATAGGACCTTTCTCTCTTGCCATAACAATATGTTTTGCTATATTCTTCGCAAATTTGTCCTCACCATAGTCGCGAATGATCCGAAAAAGGTCCATCTCACTGTAGCCATTGACAATCTCCTTTGCAGATAAAGTCTGGCGTGTGTCCATCCTCATATCCAAAGGCGCATCTACACGATAGGAAAAACCACGATCTGCCGTATCTAACTGATAAGATGATACGCCCAGATCGAGTACGATTCCATCGACTTGTCAATCCCTTTTTCATGGAGCCTCGACTTCATATCACAATAATTGCTCCTGATTATTGTAACTCTCTCCCCGAAGTCGCTTAATCGGGTGCCTGCCGCTTCAATCGCCGCTGCATCCTGGTCTATTCCTATAAAACTCCCCTTGTTGTTTAAACGCCGACATACTTCGTATGCATGTCCGCCTCCTCCAAGTGTGCCATCAACATAAATACCGTCCGGCTTGATGTTCAGTCCTTCGATTGTCTCATCCAGTAATACTGATTTATGCTTAAATGCCATGGTGTCCTCCTAATTAAAAGATCTATTTAGATGCTAAGTCCCAAATCTTCCATGTCACTTGCAATGTCCTCGATATTTTCCTCAACATCAGCTGTACGCGCTTCCCACGCCTCTTTACTCCAGATCTCGACCTTGTCCAGCACACCTGCTAGAACAACCTCTTTTTCAAGATCTGCATAAGCGCGAAGAGAAGAAGATATCAAAACTCTCCCTTGTTTGTCAAGTTCTCCTTCCGTAGCACTTCCAAGAAAGAAACGCTTAAAGTCTCTGGCTTTTTTGTTTGTAAGCGGTAAGGTTCTAAGCTTCTCTTCAAAGGCTTTCCATTCGTTGTCCGGATACAGAAATAAGCAGCCGTCCATCCCTTTCGTAATTACGAATGTTCTCCCAGACTCTCTCGTAATTTGGAAGGAATAATCAGCCTGCCTTTTGAATCAATACTATGATTAAATTCTCCAGTCAACATAGGATCACCTTCTTTCAAAGTGGTCTGCCACTTTCCATGCCACTTTGCTCCACTTCGCTCCACTTTCTACCACTTGTATCCATTGTACCCCACTTTTCCGCCCTTTTCAAGCACTTTTTCGAATTTATCCATTCTGAAAAGTCCGATAAATCATTATTTTTTCCCATTTTTCATTCATTTTGTGGTGAAAAGTGGAGCGTTTTATACTCCATTCCCCACACAGTGCATAAAAAAGTGGAGAAACCGTTCCACAATGGAACCATCTCTCCACTTCTTCTTTTCATCTACTCAGCAGTGTTAAGTGACTGGACATAATCACTTACAGCAGAATAATCAACTTCTGCTACTGCTCTTGGCTGCTTTGATTCATACATATCATAAGCGGACCATCCAATCCAGACAACGATTGCAAGTGCAATCAGCCCAAGGATCGTATAATCAAAAGCTTTTCGCAAGTTTTCTTTTTTCTTCACGCTTTCTGTTCG
>ENA-OQAS01000673-OQAS01000673.1-human-gut-metagenome-genome-assembly--contig:-NODE-673-length-17574-cov-2.247664_pt1 | contig 17574 bp, 21 predicted proteins | sample MGYA00242733_ERZ504523 | MGnify/ENA primary metagenome ERZ504523 (study PRJEB26092, sample SAMD00036239) | human gut metagenome | host: Homo sapiens | study: EMG produced TPA metagenomics assembly of...
GGGATGGTGCAAAGCGCACACGGACGGGCTTTGACTGATCGCTCATAAAGTTGTCCTTTCATGTTTTGTAGCGCTTAGATAATAAACGATTACAGCTCTTTGTGCGCACTAGGATGGGTAGGCTTTTCAGGAGTTGGCGCTAAGGGAGCTTTAGGATATGCATGCTGTGCTAAGCGAGCAATCAGTGATGCGGAGTCTTTTACCCCTATAACGCTCGAATCAAGGGCGATATGATATGAATTGATATCAGTCCAGTGTGATCCTACATACTGTTCACAATGCTCTCTACGTTCTTTGTCTACGCGCTCTATCATGTCAGCAGCTTTCATATGGTCAACGTTTTCTCTTTTCATTACGCGACCGATGCGAGGTACGAGCGGTGCATGAATGAAACGTTAAATACGTTGGGTCGATTTTGTAATACAGCACCCGCACAACGGCCCACGATAACGCAGCTTCCCTGATCGGCGATGCGTGTAATGGTTCGAGCTTGTGCGAGCCATAATTCATCAGTTTGGGTAGGCTCAATACCAAAACTTGCATAGCTTTGCATATAAAGGTTATAGAGAATGCCACGGCGTACTTCCTGCTCGTGGTTTTTTATGTAATTCGGGGTAAGTCCCGATTCTTTGGCGGTTAATTCTATGAGGGAACGATCGAATACGGGAATATTAAGAAGTTTACCTATAGCTTGGCCAATCTCACGACCACCTGATCCAAATTGACGCGAGATGGTAATAACCAAAGGGTCTGTGCGGGGTCTTCTTCTTGATGAGTTGCGCCATCTTCGGATGATTTTGATGGAATCTCCTCTGGAGATGCCATAGTGGTAGCCGTAAGAGTGAGATGGCCTTTGATGGGGCAGAACTTTTCGAAGTGAGAGAAAAGACGGTTAAATAACCCCACAATGGCACCTACGGCTAAAGCAGAAATAATAGTGCCTTCACGAACACCATATAAGCCGCCCATTGTAACAAGGGAAGCAACGGTAGCAATGACAACATTGCTTGCATCAAAACCGATTTTGCATTTTTGGGAAAGGCCATTTAGATACTTTAGCTACTGCAAGCACAATCCCTTCGCCAGGAAGCGTGAGAAAACTTGCTTTTACCTGCAAAAACACACCAAATCCGTCATAAAACAGCCAACAATGCTAAAAAACAGTTGCGTGAGATAATTCGGCATAGGAACAAGTTCGAATACGGGGACAAACAGATCGATAAGAGCAGAAAAAACAAAAACGTAGGGGATTTGGAGGAGCTGTACGATCTTAAAATCGCGTCTTAATAAAAGTATCTGAATGATCACGAACAATACATTCATGACAAAGGTCCAGCCCCCGATGGTAAGGGGAGTGAAAAAGGAGAGCGTGGTAGGAACGCATGAAATAGGCGATGTTCCTAGTCCTGTTGCTCGTGTGAGGCCAACCGATGCAGCAACAAAAGCCAAACCGAAAACCATAATTATTATACGGATGACAATATTGGGAATTGTTCGGTCGAAAAAAGCGTGCCAACGATCGGTAAAGTTCACAAGTGTCCTTTCTTTTTTTGTGAAAAACGGCATTCATTTGCCCTGTTGTAAACGCAGCATGAGCTACGCCAACAATTGCGGCAGGGCAGGTTGTGTCTGTTGCTCGTGCAGCAGACGATTACGTTTTACATAAAGGGATGGTGCTATTATACGCTTCGATATCTTCTTGTTTGAATAATCTTTAACCGAAAAGCTAAAGATAGATACCACTTGTGAAGTGGTTTTGCGTCTGAAGAGTCGTTAGATACAGAGAGTATAATGAGCTGGAAGATCAGTAAGAATACTTTTTAGAAACAGAAAAGAGAAGGAATACTATGAAGTATCAAGAGCTTCAAGATGAAATTAAAGCCGCATGAAGGCAAGAGACAAGAATCGCCTTTCGATCCTTCGCCAAGTTCATGGAGAGATTAAAAATATCGAAGTAAATGAACGTCGAGAAATTACCGACGCAGATGTGGATGCAATGCTAAAGCGTACTATCAAACAAACAAAAGAGACGCTTGACGGTTCAATAAAGGCAGGAAACGATCAAGAGCGCACCGACCGCTTGACTGAGCAGGTGGAAATACTGGAGAGCTATTTGCCAAAGCAGGTTTCAGGCGAAGAGCTTATTGCTTTGATTGAAGAGGTGCTTGCCGAGACGGGTGCTGCTACCAAAAAGGAAATGGGCAAGGTAATGGGAACGCTTACCCAAAAGACGGGTGGTAACTTTGACAAAGCGCAAGCTGCAAAGGAATTGCAGTCGCGTTTGGCGTAATAGTGTCATTTCCGCCGGAGTCACCTTGATGATGGCTCCGGCGGAGACACCGCTCCAGTAGAGGCACTGCTCCAGCGGAGGCGCTGCTTCTGCGGAGATACTGCTCCAGTGGAGGTTCTCCGTACTGATTAACGGGCAAGTATTTTTCCTACAATGCCGGTCAAAAGGGCAAGAACAATGCTTGACAGGATCCAAAGTCCCGCCATTGCCGCCCAAAATGCTTCTGGGAAAAGGGTAATAAGAAGCGAATCGGCATCAAAGATCCAATTACCTTGTGCAAACAAAAGCGTGTGCATCCAGGTAAATATGCCATTAAAATCTATCGCCGCCCAGATTCCGAGAGCTATCAATACTGCAATTACTAAAGAAGACGCTGCAATAAGCGTAGCGCCAAGACGTTTTCTGCCTGCGAGGATGCCTAGCGCGATAAGCCCTGCAACTCCAAAAGCTCCCACCACTCCTACTGAAATGCGTCCTGTTGTGAAGATGGGAGTGCAATCTTGTAAGTGAGACAAGGCGTTTCGCGGCAACGAATATTCTTCCTCGAGCTGTGTAAGATTGGTTGATTCAAGCAACGAGGTATCTATCGTATTGTCTTGCGTCGATCCTGCTTCAAAAAGGGCCGCGATCTGTGGTTGATTTTCCTGAAGAGCGGTAAAGATGGTGTTATAAAGCTCTTCTGAAGAGGTTCCCTCTATTGAAAAGGAACGTACCGCTTCAGCAATTTGCGCCATATCTTCTTCGGGATACGTGGCATGCTCCCAGCCGGAAAAGGTACCTCCGGTAAGTGAAGTGGCCTGTGGGGTAGTGCAAACCATGAATCCAAGACCAAACAAACTGTAGGCAAGAGCAATGCTGGTAACAATGCTTAATGCTAAAACAATTAATTTACGGGTAAGGCTGATCATTCATTAACCTCGTACGTGAAGGGTTGCGGCAGTCATGCCTTGATCTTCTTTACTGATCGTTGGGAGCGGACCTAAGCGAGAAAATATTCCTTGGAATTCACCGTTGTAGAGATAGAGCCCATTAAGGTTGTTGTACCATTTGCCCTGAAGATCTATGTCATCATCATTGAGTTCTTCTATATGGGTGTCGGGAGCAAGCGTATGGGTTTTAAAGGGCGTTATATATGTTTGTGCAATAAAGGGCGCGCCTGACGCTTCGTTTGCAAAGCGCTGTATTAGCTCTTCCCATTCGGATTGACTATAGGAAAGACCAGCATATACATCACGTGCCCCATAATTGTCGGTCGGTTTAATTATCCAAGCATCTTTATTGCTGCGGATTTCTTCGAGATCTGTGTCCTGGTCGTTTAAGAATACCGTGCGAGGAACATGACGCTCGATAAAAGCGTTTTCTTCCTCAGTTAAAAAGGCTTTTGTTTCGGGATGGTAGAGAGCTTCAAAGATTTGCTTATCGTGAACAATGTGTCCTGCAAAGCTACCAATTAATGCAACAGCCTCATGGCGAAGAGCTCGATAAGATCTTGTGATTCATCCCAAAAATCTAATACGTCATTGGTGACGCAGCGGCGCCAAATGGCATTGATTTGCTTGCCTTCTTTATCGAGAAGGACCGAGCCGTCAAACTGTAAATCGCGCACATCGCAAACTACGCAATCAAATCCCTGTTGCTTGAAGTATTCAGCGAATACCTTAAACTCATCTACAACTCCACATTCCAGATAATCGCAGATAGCGAAACGTGCTTGAGGGGTATAGTGATTTGAGCGTTTGAAAATATCAATAAATTTCAGCACCCAGGATTCAAAGAGCTCACATGGTTCAACTTGGTGAGTTTGAGAAAAGCGTTTAAAAGTCTCGGTAGAAGTGATGCTGTTGGTTATTTCGCGATTTTCGTTCATTCCCGCAGAGCCGTCCCCGTTAAATTCGCAAAATCCACAGCTCAAATCGTCTTCATTTAAAAACACATCAATGCGTGCAAAAGGAAGCGTATCTTCATAGCCGCGGGGAAGAAGAATAGCTTTTCTAGACGCTTATCGTACGAGAATATAGTGCGGTAAGACGGATGAGTAAGGTAGTGTTCGATTACCTTACATAAGATTGTATGAGTTGTTTCTGCAATATATTTAAAAGTAGTCCAGCTTTCGTCATTGAAAAGGCGAGGGATAAAGGAGCTTGCCACGACTTTATGATGGACGATTGCGGTGGAGTTTTGCATATAGGAATAGGCAGCGCGTCTGCTTGGATGTCTCCGTCAAGTGATCCCGCAATGGCGAAATATTCTTCAGTAAGTTCAGCATTGCTTTTCATTACGTATCCTCCCGTTTGTTGGTAGGTAATGTGGGGCAAGTGTACCACGCAAGCAAGCGAAAGGATTAAAGGGGCTCTAAGTCTTTACAAACTCACAAAGAGAAGAACACCCAAGACAAGATGCGGTTTAAGTGATTAGGAGTAGTCGAGAGGAAGTACGTGTTGTTCCATGAGACCAGTAAGTCCTTCGGCAACATTGATACTTACTAATTCAATTACCTCATCGAGAGTCAATTCGGTTTCTCCTGAAAGCCATAAAGCATAGGCATGAAAAATGCCGCCTAAATAAAATTCAAGAACTAAATTGATATAGCGTTTTGCTTCGGTTGATAGATTTTGATTTGATTGATAGATGCGCTCGCGTGCAATTGAAGTGCCATACTGCATGAATTTGTGCATAGGAATATGCTTAAGCACGTTTGCACGTTGTTGTTTTGAGAGCGGCAGGGTTGCCTGCAGGGCATAGAGATATTTTTTAGCAAAGTGAGAAGGATCGTTGAGCAAATCGTTGAGTGATAATCCTTCGAGTCCCTTTGAAGTGTGCTGACGGATAACATCTTCAAAAAGGCTATCAATAGACGAATAGTGAGTATAGAAGTTTTGCGATCGATATCAGCGCGTTTTGCTAGCGCGGTAATGGTGATCTTGGTGTATTCGTGTTCGGTGAGTAAATCTATGAAGGCAATATGAATGGCGCGACGGGTACGTACGATGCGTCGATCAATATGTTTTGTCGAGTTATTTACAGTCATGATACTTTTACCTCAATATCTTTCTTTTTGTATCATAAACCCCAAGGAAACACCCCTTTGACCCGTGATTATAGATTTTCAAGAATCTATAATCAACAGCTGTGGAATATCTTTCTATAACGATTAGGTTGAGGGGGAACCATGAAAGCATCCGATCGTATTAAACGTGGCGCGTTAGAGAAAACATTCAACTATTTCCTTAAAGATCCTGAGCATAATATCGTCAAGATAATGGATTTGTTGGAAAAAGTAACACCCGACAATCTATTTGCTAACCAACGGAAATCTTTTCGTAATGCAATTGACAATCAAGACAATTGGCACCAACTCATTATGAGGGTGCTAAATGACACCAATCCGAAGGTGCGAGACACCCTTATAAAAACCTTTGTGATTGATGGCAATTTAATGGCTTGGCCAAAGCAAGAAGAGAACCGCGACAAGTATGAATGCAACATTCCGTGGGCTATTCTACTCGATCCGACAAGTGCCTGTAATCTTCATTGCGAGGGCTGTTGGGCAGCGGAGTATGGTCATAACCAAAATCTCTCGTTAGAGGAGATAGGTTCTATTATTAACCAGGGAAAAGAATTAGGAACATGTCTATATTTATACGGGAGGAGAGCCGCTCGTAGCAAAGGAATCTTATTGCCCTTTGCGAAATGCACCCAGATTGTGCGTTTTTAGCATTCACTAACGGGACGTTAGTTGATGAAGATTTTTGTCAAGAAATGATCCGAGTTAAGAACTTTGTTCCAGCGATTAGTGTTGAAGGTTTTGAAGCAGCAACTGATGCGCGTCGTGGTGAAGGAACTTATCAGAAAGTCAACAAAGCAATGGAATTGTTGCACAAAAATGGTCTACCTTTTGGGGTTTCTTGTTGCTTTACTTCTGCTAATGCTGATTCCATTGCCTCAGAGGAGTTTTTTGATTGGCTTGTTGAAAAGGGAGCTCTGTTTGCTTGGATATTTACCTATATGCGTAGGGTAAATTCTCCTGCATCACTTATTCCAAATCCTGATCAGCGTGAGTATTTGTATCATTTTGTTCGAAAAATGCGTTCAGAAAAGCCTTTGTTTACGCTTGATTTTCAAAATGATGGTGATTCGTGGGAGGATGTATAGCGGGTGGACGCCGTTACTTGCATATAAATTCTGCAGGAGACGTAGATCCTTGCGTCTTTGTGCATTACTCCAATGCGAATATTCGAGAAGTATCCCTGCTTGATGCTTTGCGTTCTCCGATTTTTATGGAATATTATCGTGAACAGCCCTTTAATGATAATCTTCTTCGTCCTTGTCCTTTGTTGGAAACAGTGGGAAGCTAACTGAAATGGTCGATCGTTCAGGCGCTCATTCTTCTGATTTGGAAGCTCAAGAAACTGCCGAGGAACTTTGCGGAAAGACAAAGCAGGCATCTCTTGATTGGACTCCTTATGCTCAGCGTTTGTGGAATAACCCTCATGACCCGATGTATCACAAGCGTCATGAAACCGATGATCAGGGTATGGCAGAAACCGATATGAACAAATTCAAGCGAATAGGAAGAGTACGTACTCATGGAGAAGAATGAGAACAGGTAGCGATAAGGACAAGGCGGCTTAATGAAAACTCACCCTGCTAGAAACTCACCCTACTACTTGCATGTAAGTTATACACCTTCGGCATGAAGGGTACTTATGTCAAAAGGGAGTGGATGGTAGTATGTCGGGTGAGACAATAACCAAGCGATGGAAAAAGTATTCGGCTACATGTTTTATGGGTAAGTTTGTGCTAAGAATCTGCAAGCTTATCTTAAGTAGCCTTCAAAATAAAAGGCATCGCTTGTTTTGAAAGGAATACGTATGTCAGAACAATCGCGTTCTTATTTGTTTACCAGTGAATCGGTAACTGAAGGTCATCCTGATAAGGTCTGTGATCAGATTTCTGATGCTATTTTGGATGCCCTTTTAGAAAAGGAAATTCAGCTCGCTGAAGAAGGTTATGTTGCTCCAGATGGAAGTCCTGCTAATCCAGAGCTCTTTCGCTGTGCCTGCGAAACATTAGCAACGACAGGCATGATTTTTGTTACGGGAGAAATTCGTACTCAGGCGTATGTGGATACGATCGAAATTGTCCGCGGGGTCTTAAAGGATATTGGCTATGATCGCGCTAAGTATGGATTTGACTGCGCGACCTGTGGTGTCTTGAACGCTATTCATGATCAATCTCCTGATATTGCGCAAGGGGTTGATGCTTCATTTGAATCGCAGAGTGGACAAGCGCTCGATCCGTATGATCAGGTAGGTGCTGGTGATCAGGGTATGGTGTTTGGTTATGCGTGCGATGACACTAAAACCCTTATGCCGATGCCAATCTATTTAGCTCATCGTTTATCAGAGCGTTTGGCAAAGGTTCGTAAAGATGAAACCATGCCGTATCTGCGCCCCGATGGTAAAACCCAGGTGAGTGTGCGCTATGTGGATGGTGTGCCTACGCAGGTGGAAAAAGTGGTTGTATCCACTCAGCATTCCGAAGAAGTGGATCCAGAATTTTTGCGTTCTGAATTGCTGAATCATGTCATTAATCCAGTTTTCGAAGAAGAGCAAGTTACGGTTTCTGATGACGTTGAGATATTTGTAAATCCAACGGGTCGTTTTGTAATTGGTGGCCCAATGGGAGATGCGGGGTTAACCGGAAGAAAGATCATTGTTGATACGTATGGTGGCATGGGGCGTCATGGCGGAGGAGCATTCTCTGGCAAGGATTGCACCAAGGTTGACCGTTCTGCTGCCTATGCTGCTCGATGGGTGGCTAAAAATATAGTAGCTGCAGGGCTGGCTCGTCGCTGTGAGGTTCAAATTGCCTACGCAATTGGCATGGCGCGTCCTGTGTCATTGATGGTGGAAACATTTGGTACTGGAATCTATCCTGATGACATGATTGCCCAAGCGGTTGAAAAAGTGTTCGATTTACGCCCTGGTGCTATTATCGACGCTCTTGATCTTCGTCGCCCTATCTATCGTAAGACGGCGGCGTATGGTCATTTTGGTCGCGAGTTGCCAGAATTTACCTGGGAAAAACGAGACAAAGTTGAAGCTCTGAAAGAGGCAATAGCTCAGCTGAAATAAGGCTTTACGCTTTTAAAGAAAATGACGAACAGTACTTGTATGTAAAGGTGGCGTGAATTGGGAGCAGGGGGATATCATTGAAACTTGTATCGGTAGTTTTAGATATTCCTACGCAAGCTCTCGATTCCACCTTCACGTATGTGGCGATCGAAAATGAAAATGATCGCATTTGCTTTTCAAAATTGGTAGCGCAAGATTTAGCGCAGAATCAAGAAAAAGCCGAAGGACGAATTGATCCAAAGCGGCATCAAGATAATACTCAGCAGCAACCAACTCAAATTTCTCTTGATGATTTATTTGGTTCTCAGTCTTCAAAGGCATTGCTTGATGGCTCACCTGACTCTTCATCGAGAGAGAATTCAGCTTTTAAAAACTCTCTCGATTCAGAGAGGGGAATCTCTGTTTTGGATGCAGCGGGCCTAGAGGTGGGGTGTGCGGTTCTTGTTCCTTTTGGTCATCGCAGTGCAGTAGGTTTTGTGGTGGGTATTGCCCCCTTTGCGCCTGGTGACTCTTTTCCTGAAGACATAAAGCCCACTCAGCTAAAAGAAATCAAAAAAGGTTTTAAGCAAACCCTATTTCACTGAAATCGGAGCACGCTGCGCTGCATTTATGGCTGAACGCTATATCGCGCCTTTTTCATCAAGCATTCGTCTGTTTATGCCCCCAGGCGGCATTCCTCGGGTTGAGTACCTTGAAGGCACCTGGCAGCTAACAAAACCTTTAATTCATGAAGTGGATGAACGATGGGTAATCCGTCTTGATGCGGCAGATTCGTTTATCCCTCGCAAAGGTGCAGTAAAGCAGCAGCGGTTCTTGAGGCGCTTCGCAGGGTGATTTGCGTGTAAGTGAACTTACGGCAGAATATGGATCCCTGTCATCCACTTTCTTCTTTGGAGAAAAAAGGGGTGATACGTATTGAACAGCGGAGACGTTTGCGCTCACCTGAGGATCAGAGTGAGGTATTTTCTGCTCGAATAAAAGTCAAACCCCTTCTTACTCAAGATCAGCAACACGCTCTTTCTGTTATTGAAAATGCCGCGGCAGCCCAGGCAGGTGAAGTGGTTCTCATTGACGGTGTTACGGGCTCAGGAAAAACAGAAGTGTATCTTTGCGCTATTGAGCAGGCTCTAGCACAGGGGAAGGGTGCCATTGTACTGGTGCCAGAGATTTCGCTTACTCCGCAAACGGTTGCACGATTCCGAGGGCGCTTTGGTGACATGGTTGCGGTATTGCATTCGCGCATGTCTCAGGGGGAACGCTACGATCAGTGGGATGCAATTCGAAATGGCGTTTCTCGCGTGGTAGTGGGAGCGCGCAGTGCCTTATTTGCTCCATTAAAACAGGCAGGAATTATTGTTATTGATGAAGAGCACGAGTCAAGCTACAAGCAGGATCAGGCTCCTCGTTATGTAACGCGTGATGTCGCTCAGTGGCTCGCACGTGAACATGGCGCTGTTTTGGTGTTGGGGTCTGCGACTCCTTCACTTGAAGCTTTGGAGCGCTGTGCGTGTGATCCTGCTTGGCATAAGGTGGAGATGCCAAATCGAGCAAATGGAAAACCGCTTCCTTCTATACAGGTAGTTGATATGGCTCGGGAATTTGGTGGCGGTAACAGATCCATGTTTTCTCGGGCACTTCAAAATGCTTTGTTTGAGGTGATTGAAAAAGAAGAAAAAGCTGTTTTGATGCTAAACCAGCGTGGTTTTGCGCAATTTCTGCTTTGTCGAGATTGCGGATTTGTTCCTTCGTGCGTGTCGTGCTCAACTTCATTGACCTATCACGAGCGAGAAGGGAAATTAGTTTGTCATCATTGCGGGTTTGAACAGCGTGTCCCTCTTACCTGCCCTAAATGCGGCAGTCCTTATTTGAAGCGTTTTGGGGCGGGAACGCAGCGCGTAGAGTCCGAATTGCGTTCGTTACTTTCGGAGTACTCTTGCGACATAATTCGTATGGATGCAGATACCACGTCGAGAAAAGGCGACCATCAGCGACTTTTGGAGCAGTTTGCAAAACCGGGCGCTGCAGTTCTTTTGGGCACCCAGATGATTGCAAAGGGGCTCGATTTCGATGAGGTAACGCTTGTTGGAGTAATCAATGCTGATACTATGCTTAAGCTCCCTGATTTTCGCAGCGCTGAGCGCACTTTTGATCTGATAGAGCAGGTTGCCGGTCGTGCTGGTAGGGCAGAAAAATCTGGTATGGTCATTGTTCAAACATACAGTGCTCAAGATCCTGCTATTAGAGCTGCGGCGCGTTATGATCGACAGCTCTTTTTGGATAGAGAGTTAGAGTTGCGCAAGGGGCTCGGATATCCACCGTTTGTTCGTTTGGCAAACGTATTGGTATGGGGTAAGGACGAGGATCGCGTAAAGCAGGTAGCTCATACGATCTATGCCGATCTCGCAAAGATTATTCCCCGTGATACGAGGCTTAATGCGGCTTATGCCGTCGAAGACATACAAAAGGGAGCACTTGATTCTTCTGGTGGAACAGCGGACTTAACGGAATGCCAAGCGCTCAAGACCAAGAACAATGGTTACTGCTTCCGCCTACTCCTTGTGTGCTTGAACGACTAAAGGGATCGTGGCGCTACCATCTGGTAATAAAGGCCCCCTCTGAAAGTAGTATCGCAGAGTATGTAGGCTCCTATTTTCGTCAAAGAAAGCCCGAGCAGGGGGTACGTGTGTCAATTGATATTGATCCAATAAATCTTTTATAACTTTTGTTATTTAGAGGTATAATGATTCGATGTTTCTCTAGCGAAGTTTTCGCTAAGTAAGAATGATTCGTGGGAAGGAAATAACGTGGCAAAGGCTTCCTCTCAAGGCTCAGTATCCAAGCCAACCGAAACGAAGGAAGAAACGGAAAGCAAGACAAAGAAAACTCCTGCTGAAAAAGCTACTGCAAAGAAGACCACGGCGTCATCTTCTACGAAAAAAGCTCCCGCAAAAAAGACTACAGCAAAGAAGGAAACCGCAAAAGCTAAAAGTGCGGCATCTTCTAAGAAAAAGGCGGAAGAAGCTAAGGCTGCTGATTTGGCAGATATGGAAGATGAAGAAACCGAAGACATTCTGGAGTCCAACACAGAACCTTCATTGCATGAGGTGCACGATGATTCCGATGTTAAGGAAAGCGATTTAACTGACGAAAGTCTTCTTGAAGGTATTCCGGAAGAAGAGCTTAAGCTACTGTTGAAATTGCGCCTCCAAAGGTAAATAGCAAATCAAAATCTAAGCGCTCTCGCAGCCGTAAACAGGCAGGCGATTCGTCGGTCGCTCTTTTGACAGGCGATCCTGTTCGTATGTATTTGAAAGAAATTGGCAAGGTTTCTCTTCTTACTGCTGCTGAAGAAATTGACCTCGCAATGAAGATCGAGGCTGGTGTTGCAGCGACCGAAGAGTTGGAAAAGGCAGAAGAAGAGGGCATAGAACTTGAGCGTCGCGAGCGCCGTCGCCTTTCTCGTGTGGAACAGGTGGGTCTTGACGCAAAGCAGCAGCTTATTGAGGCAAACTTGCGTTTGGTAGTTTCTATTGCAAAGCGCTACGTTGGTCGTGGCATGCTGTTCTTGGATCTTATCCAGGAAGGCAATTTGGGCCTTATCCGTGCTGTTGAGAAGTTTGACTATACCAAGGGCTTTAAGTTTTCTACCTATGCTACTTGGTGGATTCGTCAGGCAATTACCCGTGCTATTGCTGATCAGGCTCGTACCATTCGTATTCCGGTACATATGGTTGAGACTATCAATAAATTGGTGCGTATTCAGCGTCAACTTTTGCAGTCGCTTGGTCGCGAACCTACTCCAGAAGAAATTGCTGAGGAGATGGCTTAACGCCAGAGCGCGTGCGTGAAATTCAGAAAATTTCACAGGAACCCGTTTCGCTTGAAACTCCTATCGGCGAAGAAGAAGATTCTCAGCTGGGTGACTTTATCGAGGACGATGCTGCAATTGTGCCTCCTGACGCTGCAAGCTTTAGTATGTTGCAAGAGCAACTCGCTAAAACACTTGAAGGTTTAGCTGAGCGTGAACGTAAAGTTATTTCTTTGCGTTTCGGATTAGAAGATGGTCATCCTCGTACGCTTGAAGAAGTGGGTCGTGAATTTGGCGTAACGCGTGAACGTATTCGCCAGATTGAATCTAAGACGCTCGCGAAGCTTCGTCATCCTTCTCGCTCTCAGAAGTTGAAGGACTATCTGGAGGACTAAAATCTAAAGTCAATACAACTAGACTGCACCAGATAGCTTTTTGTTTGTGCAGTTACCTGCTTTTTGCTTAGCGTGTAGCTCGTAGTTGTAATTTATAGTTTGCTATTCGGTATTTTGGTGTGTACTTCGCGCTTGCTGCTTGGTTGGGCAGCAAGCGTTTTAACTGATGCCACCCGTGGCATGCGTTTTCTACTTTTTCTACTTATTGCGCAGTGCAAAATCACTATCGAGCGCCCCTGATTTGAGGTTTTCCTCGGAAAGCAGGGGCGTTCACTCCTATAAGCTTGTTTTGTCTGCCTGTAAGCAAGTCCTTGCATAGAGAAGGCTATTATCCCATAACCCTGTAGAGATGACTTCGTTTGTTGAGCTTTTGCCAGTTGCTTGTAGTGGTGTCGGGATGTTTCGGTCATTGAGTTTTTGCTTATGGACGGGATTTCTGGTCTTCTGGCCAGAGCCACCTTTTTTCGACCCGATTGCGGTTGTTGAGTTAGTGCGGAAAGTTTGCCATAGATAAAACCCCTTGTACGATTGTGCGCTTTGCCTAATGTAGGTGGACATTTTGAGTGTGATAGGCTTGAGGGAAAAAGATTTAGAACAGCAATTTCGAAGCCCTATATTATTTTGTATCGATATACCGATACACTCATACGGTTTATCGTATTATTCATGAGCGGTTTAATATCGATGAATAAATGCTAATAGATTTGGATGAGAATCAAGATGAATAACACCCGTGGTGCAGGTAGGACCGATATCCGAGTTGTACGTAACTTGGAATCGAAGACGGAAACGATATCAGAAACTCCAATTGAATACTTTGCTACCTGTCCAAAGGGATTCGAACAACTTTTAGCCGAAGAACTTAAAAGGCTTCGTGCAAAAACGCGTACGTCCTCTAAAGAGCGGCGTGGCATTTTTGGCACCCAGAGATGGATATCGAGTTTGCTTGTGGTCGCGTATTGCCTCACGTGTGCTACGTGTAATCGGCCGTGTAGATGCGCATGATGCCGAGACATTCTATCAGGGCGTAAAGGCGCTTCCGTGGGAAAATTTCGTTGGTCTTCATTCCACTATTGCGGTCAGTGCGCGTGGAGGAAATGAGGCGTTGCGTAATACGCAATTTGTGGGACTAAAAGCAAAAGACGCTCTGTGCGATCGATTGCGTGAGCTACGAGGAAATCGTCCTGATGTTGCCTCTCATCGTCCCGATGTACCTGTTTGGATTTCAATTCATAAAAAGAAAGCAACTATCTCGATAGACTATGCGGGTGAATCACTTCATCGTCGAGGCTATCGCATGGAAGGTGAAACAGTTGAAGCTCCGTTGAAGGAGGCTTTGGCTGCAGGCATGTTGATATGGGGTGGTTGGGATCGTGCTGCGGCACCTGCTTTACGCCGCGCAGAAGCAAAGCGCCATCAGGTAAAAAAGGCAGTATCAATAACGAGATTCGGATGGGTATTTCGGAATCCCATACTAAACCTCATACTGAATCCCATACTAAGAGCAAAGAGCCCGATTCTTCGAGCTTTGCAGGCCAGAGGGAGGAGAAAACCAAAGAAGTACCCCTCGATACGATCGCTCCTGCACCGATATTTGTGGATCCAACATGCGGAAGCGGTACTCTAGTTTTGGAGGCCGCCATGATGGCAACCGATCGTGCTCCAGGTCTCTCGCGTGATTATTGGGGCTTTGAGGGATGTGCTGATTTCGATTCGGAAGCTTTTGATGATCTTTTGGCGGATGCCGATGATCGCTTCGAGATGGGTCTTGAGCAAGCTCCCAAAATGGTAGGGGTAGACATTGACCCCCGTGCAATAACGATTGCTCAGGGCAATGCACAAAGACTGGGTTTATCGAAGTTGGTTACCTTCGTGTGTGATGACTGCGCCAATCTGGGGCAGGTGTTAGAGGGACTGAACATTTCTTCGCAAGATAGAGGATGCATCGCTTTGAATCCACCTTATGGGGTTCGTCTTTTAAATTCAGGAGAACTTGTCTCGTTTTATGATCATCTGCAAAGAGGACTCGGTTTCTTTTCTCAATCATGGCAAATGGTGGTTATTACTCCTGATATCTCTTTTGATTCTTTCGTAGGATTTGATGCCGAACGATCCTTGCCAGCATTTAATGGAGCTTTGGAAGTAAGCTTGCGGGCGTATCAGTTGGGGAATAGCTTTAAAAGAACTATTTCAGTGATCGGTCTTGACGGTAATGAGCTTTTCGTTGAGGTTGCTTCCGATCATGCGGAGCAGTTTGCTTCTCGTCTTCGAAAAATGATAAAGGCACGCCGTAAGTGGGCGCACAAACACGACATACATGCCTACAGAGTATATGATGCTGACCTTCCTGATTATGCGGTAGCAGTTGAGGTATTTGAGGAAGCGAAGCAAGGATTGCCATATGTGCTTGTTAGTGAATACCAGGCACCTCGTGAAATTGATCCACAAAAAGCGGCGCGGCGATTCAAGGATACTTGCGCGATTGCTCAAGTATTGTTCGACGTGCCAGAAGACAGATTGTTTACCCGTGTAAGGAAGCAGGAGAAAGGTGGTTCTCAGTATCATCGCGAAATTCACAAGCGTCATCCTGTTTTAGTTGAAGAGAATACCCATCTGTTTGAAATTGATTTGTCAGGTTACCTGGATACTGGTTTGTTTTTAGATCACCGTATTACGCGTCAATTAGTTGGTGAGATGGCAAAGGGAAAGCGCTTTCTTAACCTGTTTGCCTATACTGGTACGGCAAGCGTGTATGCTGCGGCGGGAGGAGCGTTTCAGACCACTACGGTTGATATGAGTCAAACCTATTTGGACTGGGCACAGCGCAATATGAAGAATTCTGGTTTTGCAGATGCGACGCATCGTTTTGTACGTGCAGATGTTCTTCAGTGGGTAGAACAGCAGATAAAAGCAGCCGAGTCATTCGATGAGCTTCATGAGGAATTCCTTCATGAAGAGAAGCCTTCTCAAAGCGATAAGGCCTTACGTGAAAAGAATTCAAATAAAACGAAGTATCCTTCACAGTTTATGGGCTTATATGATTTGGTCTTTCTTGATCCGCCCACCTTTTCAAATTCGAAAACCATGGGTCAGCGTACGTGGGATATTCAACGCGATCATGCGGAGCTGCTTGCGAAAGTGTCATGCTTGGTTGATGCAGGTGGTTCGATTATATTTTCGGGAAATCTGCGCTCATTCAAGCTCGATGAGGAAGCGGTTTCTGCCTTGGGTCTACAGGTGCAAAATATTACTGCGCAAACTATTCCAGAAGATTTTTCGCGTAATCCACGTATTCATTTCTGCTATTTACTTACTAAAAAGTAAGTTATTGCTACATAAATACACATCCTTCTACGTATGAACATGCCAGAAAAAATACGAGCTTTTGTGCGAAAAGAAATAGTATTGGTGATTTCAGCTATTGCAGCAGCGGTTTCCTGTCTTTTCGTTTTGCCCGATGCTGAATATGGCACCTATTTTGATTGGCATACGCTTGCTTTGTTGTTGTCGCTTATGATTGTGGTTTCTGGTTTGCGAGTTTTAGGTGTTGTTCGTGTTTTAGGCGAATGGGTAGTTTCTCGCATGCGGTCAAAAATGATGATTGGAAGTGGACTTGTTGCCCTCACTTTTGGCTGCTCAATGTTTATCACCAATGATGTGGCGCTTATCACCTTTGTGCCTTTTGCTATTGTGGTGATGCATAAGGCGAGAATGGATCGCTTTATGGGTCCCGTTGTTGCGCTAATGACCATCGCGGCGAATCTTGGCAGTATGTTGTTGCCTATGGGCAACCCACAAAATTTGTATCTATTTCAATCTTCGCAGATTAATATGGTTGATTTTGTGCTGCTTATGGCCCCGTATTCTTTGTGTGCTGCTTTGTTACTTGTAGGATTTCTGCTGGTGGTTTTTTGTGCGCAAGGTGAAGAGGTACAAAGCAAAAAGGAGCTAGAGGCTCAAAACATTCTAAAGAGCGTTCGATTAAACATCTCGGTCAGGCTTCGGAAGAGCAAGGCAAAAAGACTTCTTTATTATCTCGGCGAACCTACGTTAGGGAAGTGTCTTCGGGCAGGTGTGTATGGGGTGTTGTTTGTGCTGTGCCTCTGTGCTGTGATGGGTGTGCTTGAGGTGTTTTTAGTCTGCGTGATAGTAGTGCTGGTGGCAGCGTTGATGGATCGGCGAGTCTTTAAGTATGTCGATTATGGACTTTTAGCAACCTTTGTGGTGCTGTTCGTTTTTGTGGGCAACATGGGACGTATTCCTCTTGTGTATGAGGGTATTTCGCAGTTGGTGAGTTCGGCACCTGTGTTTGCTTCGGTATTGCTTAGCCAGATTATCAGCAATGTTCCTACGGCTTTGCTCCTGTCGGGTTTTACCGATCAGTGGGGTGCGCTCATCGTTGGAACCAATCTCGGTGGTTTGGGTACTCTGATTGCTTCAATGGCAAGTATTATTTCATTCAAGCTTATTACTACCGAAGGCTTGGTTGGGCGCAAGGAATATCTTAAGACGTTTACGTGGTATAACGCAGTATTTCTGATAATACTTTTGCTACTTTATGGCGCTCTTCGTGTGTTGGGTTAAGTGGTTTTGTAAATGTTAAGCTCGGTAAGGTTTGTGTAAATGCTAGCCCGCTCGGTAAGGTTTACCATCCTTAAAAGAGCATCCACTAATTCGTTGTCTTCTGGATCGGGCGATCCTAAAGGCAGTCCGCAAGCTTCAAAGAAATGGCTTCCTGCAAATTGGCGAGCACGAAATGAATCATGCTCTCCATCATCGAGGTAACGAATGCGGCTTCGCCCGTCGGTACTACCGCAGAATAGAAGACCGTGTTTGTGGATATAGGTGCGATATGTTTCTTTTTCCGACCACAGCATTACCCCTTCCATATTTTCTAGCTCGTACGCAACGGCATAGCTGGTCCAAGAAATACCTCGTTCGCGT
>ENA-OQAS01000674-OQAS01000674.1-human-gut-metagenome-genome-assembly--contig:-NODE-674-length-17566-cov-1.901198_pt1 | contig 17566 bp, 19 predicted proteins | sample MGYA00242733_ERZ504523 | MGnify/ENA primary metagenome ERZ504523 (study PRJEB26092, sample SAMD00036239) | human gut metagenome | host: Homo sapiens | study: EMG produced TPA metagenomics assembly of...
CTCGAAAGTGCATGCCCTGGAGTATGCGCATTATCCTCATGTGATCGAAAGTTTATTGTAAGGCTTTTTTGTCATTAGCCTACTTGAAAACCTAGTTTCTGGAGTACGGCGAATTCTTCCGGGTCAGCTTTGATCGCTTGGTAAGCATGGAACTCACGGGGATGGTCATACGCTGCCCTAAATCGCTCGAAATGATGAGGATTCGCTCTTAGTGCTTGGTCGATTACTTCTGGGTTGAAACTTCTCAAGATGGCTTCTTCCACGGTGCTCCTTGAATTTGTCCCAAGTCGATGAACGGGTTGGTTGGGGCAGGTGGAATGACTTCCTTGATCTTTTCGATACGGATACCGAAAAAGCATCCTATATTCTCTAGGCACATTCGTGTCCCGTTCGCCTTCCCGTCGGCGGAGAAACCGGCTATATGAGGAGTGGCGATCGTGGCTTCCGACAGTAATTCCCGGTCGATATCCGGTTCGTTCTCCCAGCAATCAATGATCAGTTCGCTGACCTTGCCGGTTCGTTTGGCCTGCAATAAGGCCTGCGTATCATGTACGGCACCCCGGCAACTGTTGATAAACCATGGTTTTCGTTCCAATCTGTCGAAAAAAGCATGATCGGCGAGATGGCGGGTGGCGAAACGTCCCTCTTTGGTCAACGGCACATGCAAGGTTATGATATCCGCCTCTTTCGCGATCGTGTCCAAGGATACGAATCCATCCTCACCTTCCTGCTCGGCACGGGGCGGGTCATTGCGAAGCACACGCATCCCCATGGCCTCGCATAGCATCTCCACGATACTCCCTACATGGCCTACGCCAACGATACCGATAGTCTTCCCTGCTAGTCTCTCTCCTTTGCGGAGGGCGACGGCTACCAAAGAGGATAATACATATTGCCCCACGGAAGCGGCGTTGCAACCCGGGGCGTTCTTCACGTGATCCCTGTCTTCTCGCAATAATGGATATCGATATGGTCGTACCCGATCGTGCTGTCGTGATGAGGCGAACCCGGCTACCTTCCAATAGCTCGCGTGTACATTTATCTATGCTACGTACGATCAAGGCATCCGCATCTTTTATGTTCGTGGGAGTAAACTCTTTGGAGTCAAGGTAGGATACGTCCGCTATCGGCTCCAAGATCCCTTTTAGGTAAGGAACCGTGTTATCTGCTATTATTTTCATCTTATCAGCTTGATTATCGTTACGCGATATTAAGTAAAAAACAGGGGATATACAAGTGATGATGGCTTCTTGTCGATTTCTATATGCGCTTTTGTTCTCAGCCGAAAGATTCGGGAAAACACGTACGAGTTTCATCCAAAACACGTACGACTTTTTGAAAAAACATGTACGTGTTTTGACGGAAAGATTCTCGTGTTTTTTGACGCTGATTCTTAGCTTCTTACGTGCGCAGTTCATGAGTAGGCTTATTGTATGGAATTAAAGCTTCTCGGCTTAACTAAGAACGGATAGATTAATGGAAGAGCCGTGCAGTACTTATCTTAGCTTGTGCCGGTTGAAATGCGGCCCTGCCTTGAACAAAAAAGAAAAACGTAGACAATACCGTAAGGCAAGCGCCGGACAGGTAGGCGTAGTTGAAGCCACCCAGCTCTTGTGCGATACTGCCCCCGGCCATCAACCGATACCGATACCTACATCCCAACTAGTTAGATATGTAGACGTGGCCGTACCCCGCTGGTTATTGGGTGCCAGATTCACGAAAAGCGTGTTGAAAGCAGGAACATGGTTCCGAACGCCACGCCTTGCGAGAGGGCTATACCTATGTAGAGATAAGAGGAAAATACCGGATTCCAATGCATCAACTCCTTGAGCGCCGCAAGAAGAAAGAATGTGGCCGCCGCCAAATACATCCCGAGGGAGATAACAAGCGTGATCCGTCCTTTATCCACTTGCCGTCCGGAGAACAGGCGGGAGACAGCGAGTCCCACGGCCATAAAGGTGAAATAAAGTCCGGAGTTTACGCTGATCCCGATCTCAGCGGCGTACATCGCTACATAAGTGGTAGTCATACCATAAGGAATGGAGAGCAATAATAGGGAGATACCCGCCAAGTTCCCTTCACCAAGAAAAAGCGGTCTAGGGAGATCGGTTCTCGTTTGACCGGTTGCTTATAAGGAGTCTTGACCATATAGGCCATGATAAAACCAAGGCTTCCGGATAGCAACGAGCAGGAAAAGATCACGTCGTATGTGAAGTTCCCTTGCATGAACAGACCGATCATCGGCCGAAACTCATGGCGATGTTATTGCTAGGCCGTAATAGCCAATACCTTCCCCACGGCGGGAGGAGGGCAAGATGTCGATCAGTATCGTATTTCCGGCCACCGTCACCATGCCGAAGGCGAAACCGTGTACGACGCGTAAGGCGATAAAGAGGGTAAGCGCCGTGGCTACCATGTATCCGCCAAATATGGCGGTGAAAATGAAATAAGCCACCAGATATAAGGGACGGCGGGCGAAAGTATCCAGCAAATATCCGGCGAACGGACGGATACAGAGCGCCGCTAGCGTATAGCACGACAAGATAAACCCGATCATAGACTTCCCGATCATGAATTCTTCCTTCAGATAAAAAGGTAAGATCGGCAGGATTAGATAGAAAGCGAAAAAAAGCAGGAAATTCGCCGCTAGTATATAGCAAAAGCTGGGTGTGACGATCTTATCATTATTCATAGAGACGTGTCGTTTATAAATGACGCGAAATTAGATGAATTTATTGAATAAAAGGGCTTAAAGTAAGTTTTTTGTACGGGATTGGGACCGATTGCCGCAAATAGTTAATTTAATTCACATGTAAGGCTTTTTTATACTCGGTAGGCGTCATCCCGATCTTATTCTTGAAGAGGCGGTGTAAGGCACGTACGTTTCCCAATCCGGAATCGAGGGCGATGGCTTCTAGGTTGTAATAAGGATATTGTTTCATTAGGTGTATGGAGTGTTCCATGCGGAGGTTGCCGATATAGTTCGTGTAATTGTCTCCCGTATTGCTCTGTATCATCCGGGAAAAACGGTTTTTGTCCATGTGGAGCCGTTTTAGTACGTCCTCACGGGTAAGATCTGATTTTAGATAGAGTTTCTCCTTATGCATTATTTCTTCCAACAGGATGAAAGAATCTTGGTCGATTGGTTGATCTGGGTCAGTTTGTGTCTTGCTATCTGATTTGGGAAGTTCTTCTTGGTGCGATAGTTCTGCCTCTTTGTCACGTTCCTTGATCGCCAATAGCTCATTCTTGTAGGCTAGGAGTTGGTTTACTTGGTTCACTGTGATCTTGTTCTTTCGCTTGATGACCTTGCTGTTCCGGTACGAGATCCAAAGCAAGAGAATAAGGAGGATTATGATGCCTAGAGAGGCTCCGAGAAATGTGTTGCGCTGCTTCAGCTCCATTTCCTGCTTGATGATCTTGGTTTCCTTTTCGTTCGTCTCATAGGCGATGGCAAGTTCCATGGCCGCGTTTTCCTTGTCGCGGGCATACAGTTCCTTTCGTATGTTGGAGAGGCGATCACTGTATTGGAGAGCTGTTTTATAGTCGCCCATTAAGGAATAGGTATTCTTTAGCTTCGCTAGCATCACCGTATAATCTTTATTGATGGTATCTTGCGCCGGAGTCAGTCTCTCCCGTTCCAAGGTATTATGGATCACTTGCTTATAATCATTTATTAATAGCAGGTAAGGGTCCGCTCTCGTTCTTCCCTGCGGCTTTTGGGCGAATTTGGTGGTGAGGAACTTTTGGTAGTAACTGGCCGCTGCTTGTTCCTCTCCGATCAGTTGATACGCTTCGCAAAGGAAACTATATAAATAACCTAGGTGCATATCCACCCTTGTCTCTTGCATGTCGCCTGTTTGTTCCATCTTTTCCAGAAGTGCCTCTACTTCCTTTCCGGTATTTATTGCTTCTTCATTTTTCTCCTGGATCATGATGTTTCGTAGCTTCTCCATATAAAGTGAGATCAACGTACACTTTTCTTCCGGATCGGTGGTGCCTTGTAGCAGTTCAATCGCTTGGTCAAGTGTCTCGATAGCCTTGTCTTTTTGTGCCAGCTCGTTTTGTGCCCGTGAGATGGAGATCATAGAGGTAGCCTCGACGCTCTTATCGCGTTGGGAGCGTGCGATCCGTATCGCTATCGTTGCGTATTCTATGGCTTCGTTCTGGCGGGATAGCTCGATATAGCAATTACTTAGTATCTGGCAAACATTCATGTAGGCCGTGGAGTCGTTTTGCACGGAATCGGTGTGGAATGCGGCTAGAGCGTATTCCAGCGCTTTCTTCTCGTTTTTCAACCGGGCGTATGCCCGTGACCGGATGATATGTGCTTTGTATTCCGGTATGATCCGTAGGTTCTCGGCGCTATCGGCTAGGTTTATCGCTTTTTCGGGGGTTGCGATGATCTGATTGAATATGGATTGGTAAGATAATTTTTCTTGGGGGCGGTTATCTGCGGAAGGGTTTGCCGCTCTCAAGAGTACGATAGAAAAAAAGAATAAAGTTATATATGTTAGTTTCATTCATTTACTTTTTAGCGAACAAAAATATAAATTTTTCTTTGATTTATAAGTGTTTTTGTGACGATTAGATATGAAAAGGGCCTAGTTTACCTCGAATCCGGATTATATGTCACACTGTTTTTGGACTAAATGTCGTAAGGTAGCGGGGTTTCTTAATGAAAGTCCGCATTTAAAAGCCTTACTTTGTATCACAATAAGACAGATAAAATGGCGCATTTAAAATGTCGTGGCTGGCGTGATGAGACGAGCTTTACGTCTTAATTGAAATATAATGGAAAAGATGGTTAATATGAAGAGAAAATCTATTTTGTTATCGCTGCTTCTAGCGATTTTTGTGGTAGGAGGGATGTTTGCCCAAGAACCTACGTATTCCAAGATGTCTCCCTATACACGTATTCTTTTAGACAAATTAGCGAAGAAAGATACGGCGAACTCGTTGTTGAGGAGTTCTATCTCGGGAGATTATCTCTCGGCTTTCGTGAAGGTGGCGACGGATGAGGGATGGGCTTCCTTGGATTCGGCCGGGTGCGTATCCGGACAAGGACGGGAGATATCGCTACGGTGTTGATCCCCTGTCTGCCGTGGAGTCGGTGTCTGGGCTGGGTTGTATCCAATATGTATCAGCTCGCAGCCGATGAGGCCAGTATGGACTCGGCCCGTTACTACTCGGACGTGGCGGATGCCTATGCGGGGACTAAGCTTCCCCAGCCTTATACGGGCAAGGGGGTCATCGTGGGTGTGGTCGATCAGGGATTAGATTTTACTCACCCGAATTTCTATGACAAGGAGGGTAAAGCGTATCGTATCAAACAAGTTTGGGACCAAACGAGTCCTTATAGTAAAGCGGAATACAGGACGGAAGAGGAACTGCTGGATGCGGCTTGCTCGTTTGATTCGGATGTAAATACGCATGGTACCCATGTCACGGGCATAGCTGCCGGAGGAGGGTTTGATACGCCCTACCAAGGTGTGGCCAACGAGAGTGATATGATCTTGGTGGCTACTACCATGCAGAATTCTGATATCGTAGACGGAGTGGACTATATATTCAAGGAGAGCGAGAGACTGGGTAGACCTTGCGTGGTGAATCTTAGTTTAGGGGATGGTATTGGAGGACACGATGGTACTAATTTTATGGATATAATGTTGGACCGAATGGTCGGACCGGGAAAAATCATCACGGTTGCCATGGGAAATTCTAGGGACATGCCAGTATATACCGAACTGATGTCGCCTTCGGATACCTTGCGTACTTTTGTTGGCAGGTCTAATACGGGTCTTTCTTATGGACTGGTGGATATTTGGGCGGACGAGCCCGGGGAACCTTTTTCTGTTTGCCTGGATCTGTATGATAGAGAAAGCGATGAGATATTAAATACTACCGGGTTTTTCGCCTTGGATACAATGCCTAAGTCTTCTGTTTTTACTAGTGAGAGCATGGATGGTACGTTGGTGTATGAGGCGCGAATGGAATCTGAATTATATGTGTTTAATGGGAGATACCGTCTTTTTATTCAGTTCAATTATCCGGAAGGCACCAAAAATGAAAAGATATTCTTACTTCATGTGGCGACAAATAACACGCCGGTCCGGGCTTGGGGCAACAATGGCGAGAGCTTATTTACGGACTTGGGAAAAGGGTATCCTTATACGGTCGGTACGGGAGATTTCACTGTCGGCTCTCCGGCATCGGCCAAAAAACGTGATAGCTGTCGGGGCTTATGCCACTCGTATATGCCCGGTAAATGTAGATGGGGTACCTCTTATTTGGCAGGTAATAGTTTGGGTGAGTTAACATCATTTTCAAGCGTAGGCCCTACGCTTGATAATCGCATGAAACCAGATATAACAGCACCCGGACTTGGGTGGCATCCTCCTATAACTCATTCTATCTGGAGGGTGAGACCGGTGAAGGAGCCAAGGCATCACAGGCTCGCTATTCCACTTTCAATGGACATCGATATCCATGGGGGTATATGAGTGGAACCTCGATGGCTTGTCCTTTCGTGACTGGCAGTATCGCTCTCTGGTTACAGGCGAATCCTGCTTTATCCCCGGATGATATCAAGGATGTCTTCTCCCGTACGGCTGTTCAGGATAAACCGCTCTCTTATCCGAACAAGCAATGGGGATGGGGAAAGATAGACGTGTATAAAGGTCTGCTGGATATATTGGGAATCCCTACCTCTACGGAGAACGTATTCGAGGAGGCTCCGCAAGAGGCCGTGTCCGTATATGCTAGCGGTACGAAAGGAAGTTTCCATGTCCGTTGGGCGGAGGTCCCCGGTTCGTTCAGCATCCATGTACATGACGCTTCGGGCCGTCATCTGTATGGTGAGAAGGTAGATTCTCCAGCCTCGGTGGATTACGCTGTTTCCTTGGGAAATGTCCAGCCCGGCGTTTATTTCATACGGATAGATACGGCAGAGGGTACGGTGGAGCGGAAGATACGCCTATAACCCGGACTCGTCTGGATCGTTTATAGCTGGTAGCGGATCGCTACCAGAAACTCCCGGGGACGGATACGTACCCATGAGGTATAGCTTTCCAACGATGCGTATTGCGTGTATGCGTAGGTACGTTTGTCGAACAGGTTTGTCGCCGTGGTGGTGATTTGCCAACGCCCGGATTTCCATGAGACCGAGAAGTCCGCGAAAACGGCGTTGACGGATTGGTCTTCATTCACGTCATTGTGATAATGATCTACGGAAAGGCTTGCCTCTATGGGTGAGAAAATGTAGGAGAGTTGTACTTGTTGGGTGACGTTCCATAAGGGCGCCAAACGGGTACGTTCTCCTATTTTATTTCCTCCGTACCGGATATCGGTTTGGTAGCTGGTCTCCCAATGGCGGTTGGGAGTCCAGATCACTTTGGGTTCTAGGCGCATGAGACGATATTGATAGGGAAGCCTTTGTCCCCCGCTGATTTGCTCGGCCTTGCTGATATTGAGGAGCACAAGGAACGAGGTCTTTAGCCCTAACTCGTAAAAGCCTTGGATAGCGTGCTTTTGACGGTATATCCGGAGCCGTGGTTGGACAGTGGTAAGGAGACTCGTTGTACCTGTCCGTTCTCTATACGTTGCTCGTATATACGATTGTACCACTCCCGGTTGTGTGTCAGGTTTACTGTGGCGAAGAATTCCCGTGCCGTATTCTTGTATTCCCCATAAACGGAATAAAGCTGTTGTCTGTAAACCGGGAGGATTCCGCAATTCCAGACGCTATTCCGGTAATCCGTTTGATAAGGCCGGTCGTATAAGTCGGTCATCTCTCCGTATCTTTCCTTATAGGAGGCGTGCGCCGTGAAACGCCATGCGTAATTCAGTTTGTAGATAATGGACAGGGACGGATTAACCGAGATGCGGGAGAAACCGCCCCCTGTATATCCGGTCCATCTGAGAGGAACGCTGAGGGATAGGGTCCATTTATAGGTATTCCATTGGTAATCGGGTGAAAGATAAGTTTGCAGGCTTTTCTCGATATTGCTGATCTCCTCGTTTATGCCCACCGTATATCGCTGGGTGAGGGAACCGCTCTTTTTCAGGAATGAGAAGGAATTATCGGTATAAAAGTCGCGTAAGCTCATTGGATAAGGGTGGTTATCCAAGCGAAGATCGGCCGCGTTGCTGTGGTAACGGAGCGAAGACTGGGCTTCCAACGTGTATTTGTCCAAGCTCCACAGGGTCCGTAAATTATTACGCAAGTCGAGGTTCGGGGTTTTGATGCGTTGGTCCAATGTTGTACGGCCGGTGGAAATTGTGTTTTCAGTTATATGGGAAAGGCTGGATTGCCAATCTCCGGTGGCTGAGAACTGGTTCTTGAGATACCTTTCCTGCGAGTTGTTTTCCACTCCGATATTTAGGTTGGCTTGATCCGAGCGAATGCGGCTATCGCTTTGCTCCGTTAGATGAATCGTGTCCTCGGATTGGTAATAGGTCGTCTCACTCCCCCTTTCCTGTGTTCGCAGGTCGTGGATATAACCGGCGTTTATACGGAGTTGGGTGTTCTCGTTCAGTTTATATAGGCGATTTGCGGATAGGCTGTGTATATGGTTGAACAGCCAGCGCTCTTTCTTTAGCGGGGCGGAGAATGAGGGTTGTAGCAGAAATTGGGGAACCTTGGGCTCGGATAAACGGGATTCGGGTGATTCGGTAAGCGTATTTTGCTCGCCCGATACATCTTGCCCGGTATTATTCCCTTTATATAGATAAGCGGATTGGCTGCTGCGGCTGATCTGCAAGCGTCAGCGGCTCCTTTCCATAAGAACGGGGATGCGCCGAGACCGCCTTCGGCATTGATCAGCCAGCGATCCCGGAATTCCGGTCTCAGTTTGAGGTTCAACGCTACGTCTTCGGTCTTGATCTTTCTCTGTAACACACGGATCGGTTGGTGGTTCTCCATCACTTGTATGTTCTGTACGGCGTCGGCTCGCAGGTTCTCGCTGATTTGCTTGTATTTCCCGTTGGTGAGATCCAGTCCCTCCACATAGAAATTACGGATCTCTTTCCCGTTGTAAGAGATCTTCCCCAGATCATCGATATCGATACCCGGAAGTTTCCGTAATACGTCCTTGATGGATTGATCCTTTGGGGAGAGAAAGCGGGTGACATCATAATTGATCGTATCTTGCTGCCCCCAGACACGTCCCGGACGGATTTCCACCTCCTTTAGGCTGAATACCTGCGGCTCCATCTCAAAACGAAGCGTTTGTCCGGCATGTACGGCTTGTTGCTGGGTTTGGTACCCTAAGAGCGAGACGGAGACGAGAAGTGAGTCCGTCCGCTTCGGTTGGGTGAGGGTAAAGGTCCCTTCATTATTACTTAACGTATAGTTGATCGGAAGGGAGACGTTGCTCTAGTTAATTGCACGGTGGCCGCTTCTACCGGCAGTTGGCTTTCCCTGTCGATCACGATCCCTCGGATGACGGATTGGGCGGCCAATCCTGCCGGGCAGAGCAGCGTAAGTAAACAAAAAGTGTGTATATGCAGTATGATCCGTTTCATCTTTCTTCCCTTTCTATAGGGTTATACGGCATGTTCTTGGTTGGTAAGGTTTTCCGTTATCGTCGGTGACGGTCACTTTCACCTGTGGCGAGGTCAAGGCGATGTATCCGATAGGATCGGCGGCATATCGTTCGTAAGCCTTTTGCAGGTTCTTGCGGCTGATCGGCTCGAAATCGTTTCCTCCGAAAAGGATCGGGTTCTTACCCCGGCTCAGTTCGATACCTGTGCAGATGAAAGTGTAATGTCCTTGGCTGTCTTGGGCTTTTAGGATCAGGCCCGGTAATCCGCATAATTTCCAAGGACCTCGCTTTTCGGTATCTCCGGCGTGTACCAAGCCTCATAATGTCTGCCCTTGAAATGACAGGTCGCTTTCCGGCAAGGATAGGACAGGATGGTCATCGTATCGGGCAGTAAGGTCCATTCCGGGCGCTCCTCCTTTTCCTCGCAGCGAAAGCGACTGGCGGCAAGGGCATCCAAGGTCGTGGTCTTTCCCGCCGGATAATTCTTGTAGACCTGTGCATTGGTCTTGGAGGAATATCGTTGCAGGTGTTCATTGATGACTTCTTGTGAGGCTCCGGCGGCTTTGTCGGCCTCTAGTACGGAATCGGTGAGGAATTTGGCGTAACTATAGTAAACGGAGCATTTATCCCCGACCTTCAGCATGAGGGTCTCTTCCTCTTTCTTGTCGGGTTGGAGCGTGTCCGGCATGGACGTGGTTTGGTATTGTACCGTGAAACGTGTCTCGTCGATGGGCTTGGCTCTTAGTACGTCGTTTAGGTTGAAGATGTTGATTGTCACTTGGGCGTTCGTCTCGTGTCCCGCCCCTGACAGACCTACGCAAAGCAGGCCGATTGTCGCTATGATTCGTTTCATGATCTGTTGGTTTTAGAAGTTATTTGTCGCGAATGTAAGAGAGGAACGTTCGCCGTAAGGAAGATTTTTATTACTGAAATATTACTCCGCTTATAAAAATGGCTACATGTACGTTGTAATCATGGAGTAGCTATCTATCTTTGCCGGAAAGGAATGAGACATGGGAAAGAGAATTCGATGGATATGGGTAATCTCGTTGTCGGCGGCTTTGGCGGCGATCGGGGTACAAGGCTATTGGCTGTTCAATCAGTTCCGGTACGAGATGTGTACTTATGCGGATGAGATCGCCGGTGAGGTATTTCATGCCGGGCAGGAGGAATTTCGTATACGGAAGGAAGAGGCGGAGATGACGAAAGGTACTTATATCATAGAACGCCAGTCGAAATACCAGTCTGGTGATAGCGTGTTAAATGGGTTGAAAAACTCGTTCGGTTTCCAGCTTTATCCCAAGGATACGACAAAGATCCATAGTTTTCGGCTTCATCTGGACCCGAATATGCCGGAAGATAGCTTATTGGTTGGGGTAGATCGTTCGGTCGTGGAGTTCTTTGTGCCTTTCTCCGCGGAGCGTTTGGACTCCATCTTGTCTGTCGGTCTGCCCGGTCTGGATTATCGGGTACGTCCGTTCGTAGCGAGCGATACCTTGTCCGGACAGTCATCGGCCTTATGGTTACCATTATCGAAAAACCTGTTTTCAACCTCTATCTCGATATGCTATGTGTTCGCCCCGATCGAGCGAAAGGCGGTGTGGGTGGATGTGGATCTTCCCATGAATCCGTTATTGGGCCGGATGGGATGGCAGCTTTTCCTAAGTATTTTCCTTATCTTGTTATTGCTGGCTTGTTTGGGTCTCCAGATCCGTACGATCTGGGAGCAAATGCGCTTGAACGAGTTGCGTGAGGGATTCGTGCATACGATGATCCATGAGCTGAGGCGACCGGTACAAACCTTGAAGGTATTCGTCTCTTTCTTGAATGACCGGGAGATGCGGATGGATGAGGCCACGACGGAACGGTCCTTCAAGACTCCATGTTCGAGTTGGATAATCTTTCCGCCTATCTGGGAAAATTGAAAGATATGGTCTGTGCGGACGAGCGGGAGACGCTTCTGAGACCTTCCGCTTTTAATCTCCGTGAGTTGGTGGAGAAGGTGGTACGCCTAACCAATATCCCCGCCGGGAAAAAAGTCTCTTTCTCGACGGCCTTTCCCCCGGATATGCCGGATCTGACGGCCGATCCGGTACATGTGGCGAATGTCTTGTCTAACTTGATAGAGAATGCGATCAAATATTCGGGAGAGGAAGTGGATATCGATATCGTAGTGCTTTGGAATCAGCAAAGGGTGGAATTGACCGTTTCGGATAATGGCTTCGGTATCGCTCCGGATGAGCGGCGAAAGGTGTTCGATAAATTTTACCGTTCGTCTCATCTGCCGGATAAGCAAATTCCGGGTATTGGGTTGGGATTGAGCTACGTTCGCCAAATAGTAGAGGCGCATCATGGCTCTGTATCCCTGCGAAGTGAATTAGGTGAAGGCACTCGAATTACTATAAATCTACCGACTACAGCCTTATGAAATCGACATTGAAAATACTTTTCGCTGACGATGACCTTAAGTATTCCCTCGTCTTGAAGCGATTCTTGGAACGGGAGGGGTATGAGGTGACTTATACCGGCAATGGTACCATGGCTTTGGAGCAATTCCCGGTCGTGAAACCGGATCTGGTCTTGCTGGATATCAACATGCCCGGCCTAAACGGTTTCGAGGTAGCGGAAAAGATCCGTGAGCAAGACCGCCATGTCTTGATCTTTTTCCTTTCCGACCGTTCCGATAAGAACGACCGTTTGAAAGGTTTTAGCTTGCGCGGAAACGATTACTTGGCGAAACCCTTCTATCCGGAAGAGCTGATCGCCCGTATCAAGGACCGTTTTGAGATCGGTGTCCATGAAAGCGTGCAGGAGGAGAGCTTCCATTTCGGAAACACGACCTTCAACTACACCACGAACGAGATCCGTACGGGCAATAACAAGGTATTGATCACTTCCCGCCAAGCGGATCTTCTGCGAATCCTGGCGACAAACCTGAATCTGGCGGTGGATCGTGACCTTCTGCTGGAAACCGTCTGGGGAACTAGCTCATACGCCAACTCCCTGGCCTTGAATGTGCAGGTCACCTATCTCCGTAAAGCGCTTCATAACGATCCGTCTACCGGCATCGTATCCTTGCCGAAGAAAGGATATATGCTAAGAGGATAGAATTTATCCGGTAGAATTGGGTTTCTGATCTGTAAGCATTATCTTTGTCCCACAAAGTATTCACAGAAAGAAAATGAATCATATATGAACTTCAGCGAACAATGTTTCCGCATTTTTGAGCAAGCTACGGAGGCTTATCATGTAACTGACAATGTAGATGCTACAGTGCATAATCCCTATGCGGTAAAGAGCATCGAGTTTTATCTTTATCTTAAGAACTGGATCGATGCCGTACAATGGCATTTGGAGGACATTATCCGGAATCCGGAGATCGACCGGTGGAAGCGCTGGCTATCAAACGCCGCATCGACAAGTCGAATCAAGATCGTACGGATTGGTAGAGTTGATCGATAGTTTCTTTCTGGATAAATATAAGAACGTGAAAGTCTTGCCGGACGCTACGATCAATACGGAAAGCCCGGCTTGGGCGATCGATCGTCTCTCTATCCTTACGCTAAAGATCTATCATATGCGTGAGGAGGCAAACCGTCCGGATGCTACTGCCGAGCATAAGGCTCGTTGTGAGCAGAAACTGGCGGTGCTGATGGAGCAGAAGAAGGATTTGTCGATGGCTTTGGATCAATTGCTATCCGATATCCGTGACGGTAAGAAGTATATGAAGGTCTACAAGCAAATGAAGATGTACAACGACCCGGCCTTGAATCCTGTGTTGTACGGTAAGAAATAATGGCAAATATATTAGTAATACGACTTTCGGCTATCGGGGATGTGGCGATGACCGTTCCCGTTATCTATTCCGCAGCCAAGGCGAATCCTACGGACTCGTTTACCGTGTTGACGCAAGCGTTCTTGATCCCGGTCTTTATCAACCGCCCGAAGAACGTGAACGTGATCGGCATCAATACGAAGAGCACGGAGAAAACGTTGGCGGGGTTGCTTCGTTTTGCCTCTGCCTTGGTAAAATATGATTTCGACGTGGTTCTGGATTTGCATGACGTATTGCGGACCATGATTATCCGTACGCTGTTCCGCTTGAACGGCAGACGGGTGTTTGTCGTGGATAAGGCCCGGAAAGATCGTGCCCGGTTGACCGACGCGAAGCATAAACGATTTAAACAACTTCGCCCGGTGATCGAACGTTATGCGGATGTTTTCCGTAACGCCGGACTTCATTATACGGAATCGTTCACCTCGCTTTATGAGACCTCGACCCTGATTTATCCGCCTTGGAACCCTTGTGGGAACGAAGACGGGCAAATGGATCGGTATCGCCCCCTTCGCCAAGCACCGGGGAAAGATTTATCCGACCGGGGAGATGGAGCTGGTCATGGCCGAGCTTTCCGATCGAGAGGATTTTACCATCTTCCTGTTCGGTGGTCGTGGCTACGAGGAGGCGCTCTTGGATCAATGGGCTTTTGAGTATCCCCGGGTAAAAAGCGTGGCGGGCAAGTATTCCTTGGATCAGGAACTGGCTTGATCAGCCGGTTGGATCTGTTGATTTGCATGGATTCCGCCAATATGCATTTCGCTTCCTTGGTCGGTACACGGGTGCTTTCCGTTTGGGGCGCTACCCATCCCTATGCCGGATTTTACGGATATCATCAGGATCCGGAAGATTGTATCCAGTTGGACTTACCTTGCCGTCCTTGTTCCGTATTCGGCCAAAAGCCCTGCCTGCGGAAGATTGGGCGTGTATGAAACAGCTCAATCCGGATCTAATCATAAACAAGGTATTAACCTCTTTAAATGAAATGGTTTCGGATGAAGGAGGTCATTAACCCGGCGTACGGGCGATTCGAGGATTTTGTAAGGCGTGTACCTCGTATATTTTCAGAAGAGGGAAAAACGATTTATAAGGCGAGGAATGAGATCAAGGTTTTGAGGTAGATGGTGTGGAACTGAATGTCAAGCGATATAGAGTCCCCCTCTTGATAAACCGTGTTATTTATCGTTTTTTCCGTCAGCCTAAGGCTGTGCGAGCCTATGAGTAGCTCTGCGATTGGTTGCCAAGGGGTTTGAGACTCCTGCCCCGATCGCTTATGTCCTTTTTCGGGAGAAAGGCCTTTTGGGATATAGTTATTTTATCAGTTTGCAATCCAGCTATAAGACATTGTATAAAGTCGGACAGCGTCCGGTAGAGGAGAACGAGGATATTTTTCGTGCGTTAGGCACTTATATGGCAGAGTTGCATGAGGCGGAGGTCTATCATGCCGATTTCTCTCCCGGAAATGTATTGTACGATCGTACGGAGGAAGGGGTTAGGTTTTCCTTGATCGATATAAACCGGATGTATTTCGGGCCTGTCTCGCTAAAACGAGGATGCGCGAATTTCTCCCGCTTGGTGGGGACGGGAAGCCGCTTTTCATTTAATGGCTGAGACCTATGCCGAGAGCCGGCATTTTGATAAAGCGGAATGCCTTCGTTGGATATTATACTATCGAAATCGTTTCTGGAAGAAATATGCGTTGAAGCATGAGATTGAATTTGAATTATAGACTTTTATGAAAATACAAATACTCCGGTTCTGTTTAGTTGTTAGTTGTCTTTTGGCCTATGTATCTCCGGTTAAGGCGTTAGAATGGTGGGAAAAGGTAGAGTATCTGACTTACTCGCCCCGTTATTTCGGGCCAAATGCCTTTCCGATTCCCGAGTTGGTGGGAGGAAGCCTGTCCAGCCGTTGGGAAGTGGAGCTTCGGGGGGAATATCATAAGACGCGAGGCGATCAGACAAAAGATATCTTTACCCGTTTGTACATTCCTGTCGTAAAGGGGCGTGTAGGAGTGAATGTCAGTTGGGTATTCCAAGAATGGTATGAGATGTCGCCGGAAGTGCGGGATGAGCGTTATGCGGTAGAACTGAAATCCCCGATTGTTTGCCGGGGCGACGTGATCTTTAATTTTTATTTCCAAGCTCTCCGGAGCGAGAAGTGGATGGATATCGTGGTAAGCGCCAACCTGAAAACCGCCAGTGGCGGACGCTTGTGCGACGCTCGTTATACGGATGCGGCCTCTTATTGGTTCGACGCCAATCTGGGACGTACGTTGTGGAAGCGGAAAGATGTAAACGCTTCGATCCGTGTACAAGCTTTAGCGGGTTTTTATTGTTGGATGACGAACGATGTCGTTAATCGTCAGAACGACGCTTTCTGTTATGGGGCAGGTGTGTTAGGAACCTATCGGGGGGTCTCGTTGGATTGTAATTATGCCGGTTTCCGGGGATATCGGGATAATGGGGATAAGCCGATGATTCTACGGACAAAGCTAAATTATGAGCTTAAGAAAAATATCCTGTCCTTCCAATATAAACATGGAATGAAGGACCATCTTTATGATAGCTATTCATTAGCTTATATCCGTTGTTTCTGAATCTGTAAATAATCTATGCTTTCTTGATCGACCTGAATAACGTGGCGAAGCGTCTGTATAAGCCTTTACGCTGAAATCTTGGATGATATGCTCACGTGAGGCCTTGGCGAACGCTTCCAATCGCTCCGGGTTATCGATAAGCGAGCGGATAGGACGCCGCCATTTGTTGAGGAGAAGAAGGCGGCACTAACAATCCGGTGACTCCGTCTATGATTAAGTCTCTTGCTCCCGGTATGTCTGTTACGATACAAGGTACTGAACAAGCCATAGCCTCTCGCACGACTCTTGGGGAGCATCCCGGTGCGAGGGAAGTATAAACAACTGGGACGTGACCAGAAAAGAGATGGCGTCGGAACGCTGTCCCAGAAAATGAATTTGTGCGCTTACCTTCGACTGTTGGGCTAATTGGAAATCATTTTCCCCATATTCTCCCACGATTGTAAGATGTACCCGTGGATCATCCAATAAGATAAACGCATCAATCAAATCGGTTAAGCCTTTGAACGGCCTGTTCTTCGTCGCTCCGATATAGATGCAACGAAAGGCGTCGTCCGGAATATCGTCTGCTTGTTTGGGCGTACGGACTGCCTCCTTGATCCAATCGATATCAAATGGCTTTGTGCTGGTCGTTAGTCTTTTTCGTGCGATGAATCGGGAGAGATATTCCTCGATATCTTTGGTCTCGCATACGACATGCTCCACGGCGGGATTTAATATGCTAGATAATAGGTCGGATCGAACCGCTTCAATTTAGCCTGCGTACCTCGGTATGCGATATTCTTCGCCCGTGTGCCTATGGAGGCGAATAGAGCGTTTGATAAACCGGAACTACTCGGTGAGTAGATAAGGTCGATCCGATAAGTCTTGATGATTTTGCGCAGGGCACGAATAACGTTCCAGTTGAACTTCGAGGTAATGACCGGCAGATCCAAAGGTGTACAATTCCCATAGATCTTTTTGTCGGTATACGATTGGGGAGAAGCGATATAGATGTTGAAGTCCTCAAGCTTGGACAATCCTTCCAGCATTTTGTAGGTCGCTATATCGGCTTCTTTATAGACTAAAAGTATATTCATTGTGTATGGATAAAATGGATTTGCTAAGATTGTGAGATATTCTCGTATACTCGCATGAAATGAGCCGCTAATACGTCGGGCATGAATCGCCGTATATTCTCTCGTCCGCCGGAACGCATGGATTCGGCCAGCTTCGGCTCGTTCAATACGGACTCTATCAAGCTGCGCAGCTCTTGCTCATTTCTCGGATCGGTATATAGAGCGGACGATCCGCCCGCCTCTTCCAGACAAGACTGGTAGCCGCTATCACTGGAATACCGGCAAGCTGGGCTTCTAAGATCGGGATACCGAATCCTTCGAAAAACGAGGGATAGACAAATAAGGTCGCCATCTGATAGAAAGCGGCTAATTCGTTAAAAGGTATATGAGTCAAGATACGGACACGACCGGACAGGTTGTTTTCCCGGATATAGGTCTCTACCGTGTCCGTATAAGGCGTATGCTTACCGATAGCGATCACGGAGATATCTTCTTTCAGTCTTCAGGCTTTACCAGAAGCAATTAAATTCTT
>ENA-OQAS01000675-OQAS01000675.1-human-gut-metagenome-genome-assembly--contig:-NODE-675-length-17546-cov-1.689764_pt1 | contig 17546 bp, 19 predicted proteins | sample MGYA00242733_ERZ504523 | MGnify/ENA primary metagenome ERZ504523 (study PRJEB26092, sample SAMD00036239) | human gut metagenome | host: Homo sapiens | study: EMG produced TPA metagenomics assembly of...
AATCATAGTTCAAACGAGCGAAGTATCCTTCTTTCTTATATTCGCGTGTATAAGAATCCATTGAGCTTATGCTTACGAAGTTACTGTACTCATACGTTCCGGAAACGATCTCATTAGTCTTCATACCGTAGTTATATTGTAAACGGTAGCTATAGTTCTCATGGCCTAACAAAGCTTCGATGTTATGCTTACCAAAAGTCTTTGTGTAATTAATCAACTGGTTGAATGTCTGTGTCAAGAAGTTTCTATTTCGGATGTTCAAACGTCCCGGTCCTGCGGTTCCGTCACCTACCTCTGGGTTCTCATATACTCTACGGCGTTCATCCTTATTGTCAAATGCGTAGTTCACTGTTAAATTCAATCCTTCGATCGGAGTGATCGTTACATAAGTACGGGCACTAGAGTTTGTGGTAGACATCAAGCGATCGTTCCACAGGGCCTCAGCGATACCGTCGCGTCCATTGCTGGAGATACGGGCTCCTTCATAATCGTAGGTATATAAAGCCGGATCAGTAACTACGTTTCCTTCTTTATCCAAATAAGCCCCTGTCTCAATATCATGCTTATGTACCGGATAGATCGGTGCCATAGAACGAATGAAACGAGATAAGTTACCATAACCAGCGGAGTTGCTAGAAGTAGAAGTAGAATAATTGGAGTTTGTACGACTTAAACCTAAATTCAATCCACTCTTGAACCATTTCACCGGATAGATATTATAGTTCAAGCGTGCGTTGTAACGCTCAAAGTCTGTCTTAATCATATATCCCTTATCATTCAGATAGCCTATGGAAGCATATGTGTCGCTCTTTTCTGTTTTTGTATTGTAGCTTACATTATATTCTTGGCGATGTCCGGTACGGTAAGCGGCATCTTCCCAATCAAGGTCCTCACCCCATTTTAAAGCCGAGCTGATGGATTCAATAAACCGTCTGTGCCCACGATTGCGTCATTGGCGATTCCTACGAAAGGATTATATTTTAATTTGTTGATAATATCTTTAGAAGCATTAGCGGCAGCTCGGTAGCACTTTGTCCGAGTGACATATTTGCGTTTCTCAACATTTGCCATTGCAAAGGATAATAATCGTATACACCTACTTTTGCGTAATCGTTATAAGCTCTGCTAGACCAACCTTGTGAGATACTCAAGGTAACACCTGCGCCACTGCTGCTAGAACCTTTCTTAGTCGTGATCAAAACCACACCGTTACCTGCGCTAGATCCATACAAAGATGTAGAAGCGGCATCTTTTAAAATTGTCATTGATTCGATATCAGATGGGCTGATAGAAGAGATATCACCACTGAAGATGGCACCATCCACTACATATAAAGGAGCATTATCCGCGTTTACTGAACCAAAACCACGGATCGTTACCTTGGCAGCTTCTCCCGGTTGTCCGATAGAGGAAGTCATTTGTACTCCGGAAGTGTTTCCTTCCAATGCGGAGAGGGCGTTACTCAATGGACGTTTGTCCATCAAAGCGGCACCCACCGTGGATGCGGAACCTGTAAAAGAACTTTTCTTTGCGGTACCATAAGCTACGACAACAACTTCATCTATAGCTTGAGAATCTGAAGAAAGAACAATTCTCATGTTTTGCTGAGCTGTAGTTTCTTGAGTCCGTAAACCTACATAAGAAATAATTAGCTTAGCATCTTTCTGAGTTTCTAACTCAAATTTACCATCTAAATCGGTAATGGTTCCAATAGTGGTTCCTTTTACTACGATGGATGCACCTATAACAGGCTCCCCATCATCTTCATTAATCACTACACCGGTCACCTTCATTTGCTGGGCGACCATACACTGCACTCCCAGAAAGAATGAGAGTAGTACAAGCGTTAATTTGTGCTTCATAGAATGAATTTGTTTGTTAATTAGACACACATTATTTTTCAAGAGACCATAGTTTGCACAGAACTACAGTTAAAATACTTATCAAAAAAATGTACACACCAAGACTCCTGAAAATCACAGCCGCAAATATACTAATTTTTATTATAAAAAAGCAAACTGTTATAAAACATTCTAAAACTAATATAATATTGATTGATATTGTCAAATTCAATTTAGTTGTACTGGGGATCTTGTTGCATTATGATAGCTGGCAGGAGGGTTTTTGGTCTTAGTTATCTATCTGTTAATTATGCTGTTAAACATAGTTCTGTGCAGACTAAATGCCTTAATGGATGCTGAAAGGAAGATGTCCATAAAGGATATCTTCCCTTAAACTTGTGTGTATAATAAAAAAATGAAGTATTAATTAACGTTTATAAACGGATAGGGTTACCATTATAGAAATCTAGAATCTTCGTACGGAAGATAAAATCATATTTGGCCTGTGCCTGTTCCGCTAGACTTTGCGCGTATTTTGTTTTAGCCTCATTAAATTCAAAGACAGTGCTTTTACCTGCGTTGTAACGCTCTTGGGCATAATTGAACGCTTCCTTGCTCGCCGTGACGGATTTGTCGGAAGCCGTATATTTCTCTTGGGAAGCCGTTGCGTTGTAGTACGCTTGCTGGATTTCCTTGTATAACGTTTTCTTTGTATTTTCCATCAGCAATTCCCGGTTGATAATGTTGATCCTTGCGGTACGAACGCTATTGCGTACTTGGAAGCGGTTGAAAAGTGGAATACTCAATGAGAATCCGACGATCTTTTGCCCATTCTGCTTAAACTGCTCGCTAAAGGAACGAGTATCGGCAAATTCACCTCCGGAAGTAGAATGATAATATCCATTGCTGTAACTAGCCCCGAAATTTAACTTGGGGTAATAGCCCGCTTGCGCGACACGCAACATTTTCTTTTGGCTCTCTAGCAAATACTGTTGTTCCTTGATCTGAGGCTTGAACGTAACCGCATGATCGTAAATGTTTTCCGGAGGTAGGATGCTACTCATATTATCAGCACCGCATCTTCAATTACAGGAGTCTGTATATCGAAACTCCCGATCGCTTCGCTCTAGTTCCAGACTTGCGCCAGATCCAGTAAAGCGAGGTTCACATTGTTTTGCGACTCGGTAAGCGTGACCTCATCTTTCGCTAATTGGGCCTTGATATCATACAGTTGGGAAAGTGGCACCTTTCCGGCGTTCACCATGGCCTCCGTTTTATTCACCTGCTCCTTGTCTAGTTCCACTTGTAGTTGCGCTATTTTCAGTAACTCTTTATTATAAAGTACTTGCAGGTAGTAGGAAGCTATATTGATGGATAGGTCTTCTCTCGCCTTATTCAAGTTCTCGATAGACGCTTTTAGATCAAGTTTGCGGGCGGCGATATCGTTCGGTATTTTTAACCCGTCAAATAAAGGCATGTCCAGATTGATCCCCAATGTGGAATTGGCGGCGTTCTGGTCCACGATCACCCCGGATTTAGACGTGGAGCGTCCGAACTGGAAGCTCTGTCCAAGACTGCCGTTTAGGCCGGGAGCCAACTGTATTTGCTGGTATGTAAGTCTACCTTTCGGCTTTCCTGTTCCTGCTCCTTTTGCTTTAAGTCGATATTATGCTCGATGGCATATTGGATGCACTCCTCCAGACTCCATTGCTTCACCGCATCCTGAGCGAAAACATAGTTTCCGGACAGGGAGGGAAGCGATTGCCAGTATATATAAGTTTCTTCTCATCATACAATCTTTCTTTTATTTCTTATTCGGGTCAATAGCTGCGCCCCGGACTTTATCGGTTGCGGCCAGTCCTTCTTGAACCTCGATCTTGATACCGTCGGACAGACCTACCTTTACCGGATGTTTCTCGAAGACTTGCTCCGGTTGCTCTTGTTTAACTAACTGAACGAATGCGGAATCCCCTTGGAACTCGACCGTGCTTTCCGGGATCGTAAGAACGTCTTCCGCACGTTTTAGCACGATCTCGGCGTTGGCGCTATATCCCGCACGGATGAAAGCATCTTCGGGGATCGTCACGGCTGCCTTGATCTCAAATTGAATGGCTCCGTTTTTCTCAACACCTTTGGGTGATACATATTCCAGCAAGGCCTCGAACGAACGGCTTTCCATGGCTCCGATCGTAAGCTTGATAGGCATTCCCTCGTGAATGCGCCCGATCTCGGTCTCGTCTACGTTTCCCTTGAAGATCATGTCATTCATGTTGGCGACTGTGGCGATTGTCGTACCGTCGTTGAAGTTGTTCGCTTGGATAACGGAGTTACCTACTTTCACCGGGATATCCAGTATCATACCGGTGATGGTACTACGGATCTGCGTGGTACTGGCTACATTGGAGTTCTTGGCGATACCGTCACGAATAATTTCCAGTGCGCTTTGCGCATTCTCTTTCTCCTCGACCGCCTTTAAGTAGTTGGCCTTCGAGAGATCGAAATCCTCTTGGGCGATAACACCTTGCTTGAACAGCAGTTCATCTCTCTTATAGGTTTCCTCCACCTGTTTAAGAGATATATCCGCTATGTTTACGCGAGATTCGGCGCTATTTAGCTGTACCATCTCCGGTATGACCTTGATCGTGGCGATAATCTCCCCGGCCTGTACCATCTGTCCCGCTTCTTTCCTTAGCTCGGAGATGATACCGGATATCTGCGGCTTGATCTCTACCTCGTAGCGAGGTTCCACGCTTCCGGTGGCCACGTCTTGGTCTCTACCGTATCCCTTTTGGGGGTTACGACCTCATAAACGGTTATTACCGGTTGCGCCTTCTTCCATAAGAATAGAATGTGCCTATTACCGCCGCACCTACGATCGTTAATAAGATAATACGTAGGATTTTCTTTACGATGCGATTCTTCATGATTATATAGTTTTATTTTAATTATCGATTCGTTATTATTCATCTCGGATGGCATCTATCGCTTTGATCTGCATGCTCTCCATGCGGGAATCAGGCCAGCCATAAAACCGCTTATCAGCAGTACGACAGTGGCAGCTACCGCTGTTTGGATGTTTACGCCGGGATTCAGCAAGGTCGGATCGTTCGTTGGATTGGCGGACAATATCTTATCCAACAAATCCAAGAGGAAGACTCCGGCGCTTAATCCCAGTAAGCCCGCCAAGGCAGTCAGCACCAAGCTCTCGCTCATGACTTGCGAGATGATGTCGAAAGGCTTGGCTCCCAAAGCCCTTCGTACGCCTATCTCCCTCGTGCGCTCTTTTACCGTTACCATCATGATATTGCTGATACCAATAATACCCGATAGCAAGGTACCCATGCCGACCAGCCAGACCAAGATGTCGATACCTGTAAACAGTAGATTGAATGTCTTGAATTGTGCGGCGATATTGACTACGCCTATCGCCTGAGGATCGGTCGGTGCGATCTGATTTTGCGTCTTCATGATATTCTTGACCTGCTCGATCGTCGTCTCAATCGGATATCCCGGTTTCACGCTCAGTGCGAGGAAATGCAGGATGTCGCCTTGGTTCAAGGTCTGCTGCATGGTATTGAACGGAATGAAGACGGTTTCTTCTCCCCGGCCGCCCAGATTCAGGCCCGATGCCCTTTGGTTGACCACTCCTACTACTTGGTAGTAAAGCCCGTTCACCCGGATATATTTGCCGCAAGGGTCCTCGTTGTGGAATAATACCTCATTGATCTTCGTGCCGATCAAGCAAACCTTGCGCTTTTCCCGCATATCGATCTCATTCAATAAACGGCCATAGTATAGGTCTTGCGTATCGATATTGAAGTAAGCCGGATATATACCTTTCACGTTGAACGTTCCGGTCATTATCCCGTAAACGATATTCTTTTCCGAGCGGTTGCCCCAAAGGATGGGGGAGATATCCTGTACGCTAGGTACGTCTCGTATGATGGCGTCTATGTCCCGGTTCCTCATGTTCCAGTTTCGCCCCTTGTTGAATCCTTGGTAGGGTTCGCTGGTGCGATCGGCGTAGAAGAATAGCGAATTCGTCGCGAATCCGTTGACGCTCTTGAACATGGCGTTCTTGAATCCCGATCCGGTACCAGCAACAATACCAGCATAAGGATTCCCCAGAACACGCCGAAGCAAGTCATCAAGCTACGTGTCTTGTTGCGGGTGATGGTTACCCATATTTCTGTCCATCTGTCTATGTCAAACATATCTTTTCGGTTTATTCTGTTCTCATGGCTTCAATAGCGGATACATTCACGGCTTTGCGAGCGGGGAAATAGCCCGCCAGCACCCCGGCTACGACCAGCACCCGGTAGCGGCCAGCGATATCCCTAGGCTGACGGTCGGGTGCCGGAATAAGGTAAGATCCTCGCCGGGATTTCCTCCGGATGAAGCGTTGTTCATCCCGCTCATCGTCATGCCATAGTCGATTAGCTCCGTCAACCCGATTCCCATCAGCATCCCGATGTAACCGAATATGGCGGTGATCATGATGGACTCTACGATGACAAGCTTCAATATCGAGGCCGGTTTCGCCCCGATCGCCTTCCGGATGCCGAACTCCCGGGTCCGTTCGCGTACGGTGATCAACATGATGTTGCTAACCCCCACGATACCAGCCATCAAGGTGCCGATACCTACGATCCAGATGAAGAGCAAGATACCGTCTGTCATCGTATTGAACATACGGATCTCATTGCCGGTCATCCACATACCGATTGCGTTCTTGTCTGTCGGGTCGAATATGTGCTTACGGGCCATATACGACCGGAACCTGTTCTCGAAATCCTTGCACTCTTCTTCGGTGGAGACCCCGTTTACCGTAAGTAAATGGAGCCGAACCCGAAGCCTTTATTATAAGTTGTTGCGCTACGGTAAACGGTATATATGCGGGCGCGTTGTTACTCTTGTCGTCATCATCATAGATACCAACAACTTGATACATCATATTGCCGCATTTCACGTATTTACCCAGCGGGTCCTCGTTACGGAATAGCACTTCCGCCATACGGGGGCTTAGTATGATTACCTTGCGTGTAGCGTTCATATCCATCTTATTGATGAAGCGCCCGTTCTGGCTCGCTACATTAATATATATAATGGAATTGTAATCCTCGGATACGCCCCGCAGGTCGCCCACGATGTATTCTTCCCCATACGAGATGGTATCTGTTTGCGAAATGGTAGCCGAGCAGTATTCTATTTCCGGGAATGCCATCTTGATGCCGCTGAGATCCGCTTCCTTGAACTCGATCCTGCGGTTCGTGGGGTTACCTTTATAAGGCATGGTGGTATAGCGCCCCCAAACCTCCACGGTATTGGCGGAAAACCTCCGGAAGTTGAATATGATGCCGTTTCTCAACCCATTTCCCGCTCCCAGCAGGGTAATCAGCATAAAGATCCCCCATGATACGGCGAAACCGGTCAAGAAGGTACGGAGCTTGTTTTTCTTTATCGTGCTCCATATTTCCCTAAAATTGTCAAAATCAAACATGCGATTCTTCGTTTACGGTGTATTCAATCAATCCGTCTTTTACCCGGATAATCCGGTCGGTAGCTTCCGCCACGGATGGCTCGTGGGTAACGATCACCATGGTCATACCTTCTTGGTTTACGCTACGGAGGAGTTCCATCACTTCCACGGTCGTGGTACTATCCAATGCCCCGGTAGCTCGTCGGCCAATATAATCTGCGGCTTGGCGATCAAGGCACGTGCGATGGCCACACGTTGCTTCTGTCCGCCGGACATCTCGTTCGGCATATGATCCGCCCAATCCTTCAATCCCACCATGTCGAGATATTCCAGTGCCATGGCGTTTCTCTTCTTCCTGGCTTACGCCTTGGTAATAGAGTGGGAGAGCTACGTTCTCCACTGCGTTCTTAAACGAGATTAAGTTAAATGATTGGAAGATGAAGCCGATCATACGGTTCCTCAGCTCGGCGGCACGGCTTTCGCTTAGATTCTGAATCAACTGTCCGTTTAATAGATAGGTGCCCGTGTCGTACGTATCCAATATCCCCAAGATATTCAATAGGGTTGACTTCCCGGAACCGGACGCTCCCATGATAGATACCATCTCTCCCTTCTCTATATCTAGGTCGATACCTTTCAAAACGTGCAGTGGGGCTCCGTTAAAGTACGTTTTGTTTATTCCTTTCAGTTGAATCATCATATTATGTAGTTACTTTATATATTAGACGTACAGTTTGCTAAATAAGTTACACTGTTGGTGAACACTTTTATCATCTGGTTACAAATATATGTTTTACTAAGATACCTTGTATCGCAAGGTACTACTAATTATGTAATATTAACAAAGAGGTCTTGATTATAAGTAGATCCTTGTTCCTTTCCTCTGTATATTGTAGGCCAAACAAGCGGCTGTCTTACCCAATTCATAAAGATACATTCATCATGCACCAACTGATGCATGATCTTCTAACGCTGGTGCATGATCATCTACCAACTGGTGCATGATCGTCCACCAGCCGTTGGACGATGAAGCTAACCTTATCTTTGCCCTAATAGATAAAGGGAAAAGCTTTAGGCTATACAGGCATAAACCTTAACTTTGCGGCGAAATTCAAATAGCAGAAAGATTTATGGTAACAATTGGTACGCCCAAATCGGCTACGGCAACTAAAGTCGTGCTTTGTGGCTCGGGCGAATTGGGGAAAGAGTTTGTAATAGAGTTGCAGCGTTATGGCGTGGAGGTAATCGCCTTGGATAAGTATCCGGACGCTCCGGCCATGCAGGTGGCGCATCGTTCCTATGTGGTCTCCATGCTGGATGGCGATGCCTTGCGGGAGATCATCGAGAAAGAGAAACCGGATTATATCGTGCCGGAGGTGGAAGCGATCGCTACCCGTACCTTGATGGAACTGGAGGAAGAGGGATACCATGTGATTCCTACCGCCCGTGCCACTTGGCTGACGATGAACCGTGAGGGAATCCGCCGCTTGGCGGCCGAGGAGCTGGGCTTGCCTACCTCGCCGTATCGTTTCGCCGAGACCGAGGAGGAATTTAAAGAAGCGGTGAAGGTAATCGGTATGCCTTGCGTGGTGAAGCCGATCATGAGCTCGAGCGGACACGGACAGAGCGTGGTTCGTGAGGAAAAGGATATCGATCGTGCTTGGCAGTACGCCCAAGAAGGAGGACGTGCTGGAGCGGGTAAGGTGATCGTGGAAGGTTTCGTGGATTTCGACTATGAGATTACCCAGCTGACGGTTCGGCATATCGGAGGAACGTCTTTCTTGGAACCCGTAGGACATGTTCAGGTGGACGGTGATTACCGGGAGTCTTGGCAACCGCAAGCATGAGCCTTGCCGCTAAAGCGAAAGCCCGTGAGATCGCCGGTAAGATCACCGAGGCTTTAGGCGGACGTGGTATTTTCGGCGTGGAATTATTCATTAAAGGAGATGATGTCATATTCAGCGAGGTTTCCCCCCGTCCGCACGATACCGGAATGGTGACGATGATTACACAGGATTTGTCTCAATTCGCTTTGCACGCCCGTGCAGTGCTTGGCTTGCCGATCCCTAATATCGTGTTTCATGGAGCGGGAGCTTCCCGTGCCGTTGTAGTGGAAGGGGACAGTGACCGGTTGTCTTTGGGGAATCTGGATAAGGTTTTGGAACAACCCGATACGCAGATGCGTTTCTTTGGAAACCGGAAGTTCATGGACATCGCCGTATGGCCGTCTTGCTGGCTCGTGGTTTGGATGTGACGGAGGCAAGGGAGAAGACCGGAGTGATGATGGAGCAGTTAAATGTTAAATTGTGATGCTTCCTAGGATAAATGAACGTTTTGGTGTGTGTTGTGAATAAAATGTGAATATTTACAGACCTATTTTTCTATCAAAATAGTTTATTTTTGTCTCAAGTTTTTAAAGAGACATTTGATAATCTATAAACGCAGATTATATATGTTTGTTTCACTAAAGAGTGAAATCTGATTGCCGAAAGTTTGTACTTATTTTATGAATACAACAAATGGAAATATGGGCGTTGATTTGAAACGCTCTATTTCTATTCTCGGTGAAGATAAAAGAGTGAGCAAACAGATCAATAGCTAAGGGTGGGTAGATTTAACCAAACAGACATCCTTATCTCCTTTCGCCCACCCTAGCTATTGTTCTTATTTTACTTGGATTCCTTTTGTATTTCTCATGGTTTCCATCACGGCATGCGTATCTACTTGGGCCTTTTCTTGTATAAACTCCGGGAGGTTGTAAGTCCACAACAGGTCTTTATAATATTTTACGGGATTTTTTTGCGGCAGGAGGAATGGTTTATGGGCCGTACCTTTATCATCGATATAGGTAAAGAACGGGCGTGTGTATAATCCATCCAACCTGCGACTGCTAAATACCAGCCAACGATTGTTGTGGCTCCATGAATGGTAGCTTTCTCCTTCGGCGCTGTTCGCCTCGCTCAGCGGGTACGTCTTTCCGTCGGATAGGCGGATCATATATAATTAAGCGTCTTTATGCCAAACCCCGAAACCGCCATATTCCTGTAGGGTAAAAGCCAGATATTTACCATCCGGTGAGATTCTAGGGAAGGATACGCTTTTGTGATTGGCCCGGCCATTGTATAAAGTATCTACTTGCTGGCCTAGGGTGCGGGTTTCCGGGTCAAAGTCGACACGGCATAGGCTGTAGGTCATTTGTCTGAAATTCTTAGAAATAGAATCTACGGCGGCGGTCGAACTGAAATAGAGGCTCTTCCCGTCGGGAGAGAACGCAGGGAATATTTGCCATGCGTCTTTGGAATTTAACGCTTCGCAAGAGAATACCTCGTTCTTCTTCACGTCATAGATCACGATATCGGAGTTATGATCAATACTTCCAGCGTATTGGGATTATTGATGAAGAAGTTTTGGTAGGTATCGCATACGGTGGCCGCCAGATAGTTACCATTCGGATGCCAATACATGTAGACAAAGTTTGAGACGGTCTCGGGAGTCTTGGTATTTAGCTTGGTGATTTTCTTTCCATCAATCAGTACGGAACCGGCGTGTTTGCCTCGCATATGGAAAATCATTTATCCGGGTTCCCGGAGGAAAACGTGTGGCAGTTTACGCAGTTATAGTCGGTTAAGCTATTCTCATAAATCACGCTTTGGTCATAATTCTCCAAGTTCCGTTGATAGATACCCATCCTGTTCCACATATCATTACTCAAGGCTAATAACCGATAGGCTATATATTTATCAATGGAATCATTTACGATGTCCATATGAAAAGGCGTATAGGCGTTCCATTCGCCCTGTATGCGTTTAGCGATGGTCAATTCTATTTGGTTTCCGGCATTCTCTTTCAATAAGGCTTTCCATCTTTTTTGTGGGATCTCAAAGAGCCCCTCATCGCTATAGACTTGGAGTTGAGTCTTTTCCCCTTTAATGATAAGGCAGTGCTCACTGCTATCGGCGATAGAGAAATTGAGCGGGGCGATGTTCACAGGGATGGTCACATCCTTGTAATCCGGATAAATGGCGATTTCCTTGTTTAGACTCTTGGCGATCTGTACGTCGCTTTTGGAGCATGAAACCATCAAGGCGATGAGAAAAAGGAAAAGATATCGGTTTGTATTTGTGTAAGTCTGTCTTTCCATATGTGTTTTATTTAGAGAGTATCAAATAGTACCAGAAGTAGGTTGATAGTCGGCTATTCCAGTCGCTACATTTTGTCGGGCATGCCTTAGTCCCAATACACGTTGCTTGAATATCGAGAACTCGGACAGGACTTTATCGGTTACCCCATACTTGCGGCAATATTCCGGATCATGCTCCGCATAAGAGATCACGGCTTGTTGCAAGGGTTCGGGTAATGCGGGGAGTACTTCCGTCCCACTGAATCTTTCAACAAACGTTTTTATAGCGGGCAGGTCTTTCGATAATAATAACGTACCGATCGTATAATCCAATGCGGCTTTATTCAGGGGATTCTCTTCCAATATAATCATCAGGTTATCAAACAATCCGATTATATTGGCGAAAAGGTCTTTGTCGCTGGATAGGCTTTTTCTTTTTGTACCTAATTCCGGGTCACTCTCCACCGCTTGGTCATTATATAAGAACTTTCGTTGCGAGGAGGCCCATTCGTGATAGGCCCATGTCTTTTCCAATAAGGATATAAACTTCTCGGCCGCGGGATACTGTCCGTATATCAAATGGGATTTTATTAATAATTTAGTCATGACGGGACTGCCGTATGTAATTCCTACCGAGGTACCAAAAGCGAAATTGTATGCCAAGGACGTGATTCCTACATGGTAGTATATCTGGCTGAACAGGAAACTTTCCTCTATATGCGCTTGGTACTTTGAGACCAAAGATTGTATTCCGCTTTGCGGGTATTTGAATAAATCAGTCTGCATGACACCCTTGTGGGATAAGGCAAGGTTTAAGCAATTCAGGTGTAAGTAGTTATTATAGTTTAGATCGGCGGACGAGATTATGGCGTCCCATTGCTCGGTATCTATGTAATGAAACATTTGCATCAACGTATAGAAATCTTTATTCCTCTGTTGAAGAGCCGTTTGCGTATAATACATACCGGATAAGGCAAGTAATGCTACGGCTACTAAAGCTTTTAAATAGGTTTTTATGTGATCTAAGTAACGTGATAGGAAGAATAGAAGCATAACGAGTAGCGCTACTTGCCAAGAGAAGCCGTAGAATGGTTCCAGCTCAATGAAATACTCTACGTAATCTTCATCCAAAATACATAGTCATAATCGGGTTACTGCCTCCTAGGACACATAGGGAGCCTACGATAAGTAGCAGCAGCAACGGGATGAAGCTTGCGTACCAGCGTTCGCATTTTTGTAATACATCAAATAGTAAGATGCTAAGGGCGAATAATATAGCTACAGATCCCATCGTGTAAAACAATCCGGTCGCCAGCAAGCAACCAATTAAGGTACGGTACGTCCAATTAAATCTTCGTGCGCTGTAACTATATACGTTAAGCGCCAATGACCAAAACAACATGGCTATCAGTCCTTCATAATGATAGCTATCTTTCATTAGGTAAAGATATTGGAATAGGATGGGGAGAAAGGCCAAGGGCATAAGATATAATGCCGGATGTATCTTTCGTAAGGTCAGCCAGAATAACCAACCGGAGATTCCACCGATCAAGGCGGTCACCAGCGATCCGATAAGCGGGATTCTGAAAAACTGTATCAAGAATTGAGAGATAAAAGTCGCTAGCCCCCCTATCTGCTTAAGTATGCTGAATATATAGGTGGAATCGAATAGGAAAATCTGCTGCTGTTCCCGATAAAAAAAGAGAGCTCTTGCATGGTCTGCAAATGAAACCATAAGACGCCGGTCAATAGAATGAATGGAAGCGGTGGTAATATCTTCTTATATAAAGTACTCATGTGATTTATTCTATTTACGATAAGTTACGTCAATTCCTTTATCCTCTTTGGCTAGCGTGCTAAGCGCCCGGATCTTGGAGGATACTTTTCCGGTAATAAACTCGGGTATATTATAAGATTTCATGAAACGGTGATAGTAGTCTGTGTCTTTCTGAGGCAAAAGGAAGGGCTTAGACGCATTTCCTTCTTCATCTATATAGCAAAATAAGGACGTGTGTATAACCCGTCTATCCTTCGACTGCTGAAGACGATCCAGCGGCTGTTGCTACTCCATGAGTGATAGCTCTCCGTATCCGTGCTATTGGCGTTTTGCAAGGAATGAGAGATTCCGCTCGCTATATCCAGTAGATATAGATCTGCGTCTTTATGCCAGATCGAGAAGTTACCGTAGCCGGACAGCTATATAACAAGAATTTCCCGTCTGGGGAAACACGGGGAAAAGAGGCGCTCTTCCCATCTTCCGGCATTGTATAAGGTATCTATACGGGAGCCGAAACTCCGGGTTACGGGATCGAACGCTATGGAGCAAAGGTTATATTTACTTCTGAATATTCATGCGGCATGGAACGTGCCTCTGCCGAGCAGAAGTAAAGAGTCTTGCCATCGGGAGAGAATGTCGGGAAGTCTCAAACGCTTTTGCTGTCCGAATGGAAGGCGTACTGATAATCTCATGCTTTTCCGTATCGTATACAACTACGTCGGATTGGCTGTCGAAGACTCCACCCGGTTTTTGTCGTTGGCATGAAAGCTTTGGCTGGTCTGATTGACAGAGAAGGCTACGTATTTCCCCGATGGATGCCAAGAGGGATAGACCAAAGGCGAGATCGTCTGATCGGTCTTCGTATTTAATTTCTCGATCTTATCTCCGTCGATCAGATAAGTGCCCGAATACTTATCCCTCATGTGGAACAGCATTTTATCGGGGTTTTGCATACAAAAAGAATGGCAATTCATACAGTTTTGACCGCTGTATTTGTTTTCCATGATAGGGCTTTGCTTATAATCTTCCAGATTCCGTTGGTAAATACCCATTTGATTCCAAAGTTCGTATCCGGGTTCGATCAAGCGATAAGCCAGATATGAATCCATGGGTTCCGGAGCGACGAATAGTGAGAATTCCGGATAGGCGAGCCATTCTTTGTCTTTTGCGTAGAGCTTTACTTGTATCGCTTTTCCTGTCGCCCTTTTCAGCAATTTTCTCCAATCGGATGCGGGAAGATAGAATTGTCCCCCTTTTTCCTTGACTTGTATCTTTTCTTCTCCGAATTTGAGTACGGCGAAGGCTTCCGCATGTGGATTTTCTATCTTGAAATTTAAGGGAGCGATATTATAAGGGATCGTTACATCCGCATAATCGGGAAATAATACAGGTTTCTCCGAGGTTTCTTTGCTTACCGGGATCGTATCCGAGCAGGATATTCCTAGTAGAATAAGAAATAAACAGGTGATATATAGAATATTTCTTTTCATGGTTGTTGATCATTTAGAGTATAATAAGACCAATAAGTGTCTCCGAACGACTTCTTTATAAGTTGCGGAAGTTGTGGGTTGTTCCGGTTCTGCACGACTAAATTCCGATAACCTGCGAATTGCGGATCACATTTCCGGATACGTTAAAACGCTTCCAGTAATCCACATCCTTCTCTGCTAATAGGATAACAGCCTCTTGGAAACTCACGGGGAGAGAGGGGAGTACCGGTGTTCCATAATACTTTTCTATCAGCTTTGGAAAGCTTTCATGTCTTTAGACAGCAGATAGATAGCCCCGGTGAATTGGATCGGGAGCTGATTTTCCGGATCTTGTTCCGCACGGATAAGTAAATCATGTTCCAGTCCGTTGATACCGGATAAGTTACTTTCCTTCGGAAGAGCTTTTCGTTTAGGCCCTAATACCGGATCAGCTTCAATCGCTTTGTCGTTATATAAGAAGCCTCTATGCCGTTTGGCCCAATCATGATAGGCATATGTTTTTTCTAAGATACTGATATATTTCTCGGCGATAGGATACGTTCCGTAAATCAAGTTTGTTTGAACAAGCCGTTGCAGGTTCCGGGGATTACCGGCGCCAATTACGGTGACATACCCTTCAAAAGCCATCTCCTGCGATAATGCGATTTCCCCTAGCGTAAAATAGGCGTCGCTTAACAGGGTGGAGACCGTAAAGGTCTTGTTCCAAGAGGCGAGTAACCCTTGAGGACCGTGTTGATCAAAAGCGAACATCCGGTCTGCCAACTCCCCTTTTTCCGCAAGTGCCCTATTTAAGTAAGTTAAATATAAATAGTTTTTGATCGGCCCGTGACAATGCCGGATGATCTCGTCCCATTGTTCGGTACGGGCATAATAATCCAAGACTTTTAGAGGATAGGCTTTCTGGTCGTTATACCGTGGAATCGTTACCCAGCAAAGGAATAGGATTAGGATGAATTGAACGGTAAGCTCTATCCCTGTTTTTTTCTTTGATTGGTTTTTGCCTTTAGGATATACGAATGCCCCGATCAAGCTAAGCGGTAAACAGACCCATGCGAAATAGATGAGATTGGGAGCCGCCAGAATCGGGTGGTAAAAAGCGTCCGGTAAGAATGCGAAGCGATAACTGGTGATGGTAGTTGACCAGACACTTCCGATCCCGATAAACAGGTATTCAATTAAAACCGCTAAAAAATAGAACCCCTGTTTGGAACGGCTTATCGCTTCCTTGAGAACCACACTTAATGAGAATAGCCCGGCAATCGGTCCTCCTATCCAAAAAGTAGTGGGGTGATTACCAATGCGGCGGATAGCGGTAACAGGGATCTTTTATGCGCATCCATGCGTTCAGGCTAATCAAACAAAATAGGAATGCGATAGTGCCTTGTACTAAATAATTGAAGTCGTATTGAATCAATAATAAGAATAAACCGGGAGTAAGTAAAGCAGGAAGAGCTCTTTATTTGGATTAATTTGCAGGATGATCTCCCTCATTGTTAAGCCGATAGACGTAAGTATAGCTGCGATAATGAAAGGCCCTGCATAAGGCGTAATAAAGAATTGTGTCAAGAATTCCCCGATAATCAAAGATAAACCTCCCGGACTGCTGATTTTATCCGCAAGATAATCTTCGGAAAACTGGAATAGTTGAAGCTGCTCGATATAGAAGAAATGAAACTTGCCGGTTATTTGCAAGAAACCCCCTAATAGGACAAACAGGATCAAACCGAGGAGTATTTGTTTATATCTCATGGCTAGAGTACACGTTTCATTTTGATTTAAAGTCAAACAAAGATACGATTTTTATCGGAAATACCAATCTACACAAAACGAAGTAACTTAATTGGCACATGGAGTTAACTTCGTTGGCAAGTATGTTAACTTCGTGAGCAAGTTAAAGTTAACGTTTAACTTTTGGGGATTAAAAAGCAGGCCGGACATACTCACATGCCCGGGCTGCCCTTTCTGACTGTTAACCCACTTGTTTATTTCCAGTTTTCATTCTGAACTAAAAGACCATCCATCTTTAAGATTTCATTATGAGGGATAGGCATTGTTGCCCATTTTGCGTTGTATGTACTATTGGAATATTTACCTAAATGCTTAGCTTCGTATTTCACGAAATCATTTAATACCTCGGATGCGATACCCCAGCGAGCTAAGTCATACCAGCGATGACCTTCCATCGCTAACTCGATACGACGTTCCCAACGCAGTGCCTCCAGCGCTTTGTCTTTTGATGCGAATTGAGAAGGTGGATATAAACCTATACGATAGTTTGCGGCAGCATCTGTACTTTGCTTCCCGTTAATCTTGTCATCCAAAACATAAGTAGAACTAGCCTCGGTCATTGTTGCCGGATCTACTGCCTTTACATAGCTATTGGCGGCACGAGCACGTACTTGATTAATGTATTCACCTGCTTGTTGAGGCTGTCCTAACTCGATCAAGGTTTCAGCGTACCAAAGCAATACGTCTGCGTAACGGATCAAGTGGAAGTTTTAGCAGTGGAGTTTGTTTGCGTCGTGTTAGATAAGCTTCCTTTATCGGCTTTTCTAGGGATATTCTTCTTGTTTAGGTATAAACCTCCGTTAGAAACATCACGTACCCAACCATCCAACGCATTTGGCACTGTCCAATCTAAGAATGGAGTCTCGAAACGACCGGTAGAAACATCCAAACGAGGGTCTGTATAGACGGTCAAATCAGTGTGAGGTAAATTGTTCTCGTCTAAAGTTGATAACGCAGGATCATTACGATAAGAATCATCCATTTAGGTAATCCGTTTGCGTCAACAATATGAGCGTTGACCATATCATAAGAGGGTTGATAGAATCCCCAA
>ENA-OQAS01000676-OQAS01000676.1-human-gut-metagenome-genome-assembly--contig:-NODE-676-length-17531-cov-5.786256_pt1 | contig 17531 bp, 25 predicted proteins | sample MGYA00242733_ERZ504523 | MGnify/ENA primary metagenome ERZ504523 (study PRJEB26092, sample SAMD00036239) | human gut metagenome | host: Homo sapiens | study: EMG produced TPA metagenomics assembly of...
TGGGGCGCATAAACCCCGTTGCCCACCCGAGTGCCGCCTACGGTGGCTGTGCCGGTGGTGGGGGTCATCAGCCCGGCAATGGCCCGCAGCAGCATGGTCTTGCCGCAGCCGTTTTGCCCGGCCAGGCGTAAATACCGCCGCTTTCCAGCGCCAGGTCTATGTGGTCCAGCACGGTTTTGCCCCGCAGAGTCTTGGTATAGTCTTGCAATATGATTTTTGGCATAGTCCACCTCACAAAATATCTTTTGTCTTTAGCACCCGCCCCCAAAGCAGCACCCACACCGCCAGCAGTGCGCTGCCTGCGGTGTAGTAAACCCACAGGGGATAGGCAAAGAGCGTTTCGTCCGTGGGAAATGCACTGCACAGGCACCAAAGCACCGGATTGTATTGGCGCAGCGGTACCGGCAGCAAAAACAGCGCCATTACCGCCAGCAAAAAGGCGGCGGCACCCAGTAGTACGCCTACTTTTTCGCCCCGGGTCACGCACAGACCGGCGCACAGCACCGCAAAGCCAAAGAGCACCAGTGTGTCGCTAAACAGGCTGATCCCTATTAGTCCAACTGCGGCACCGGCAGGCAGGGCGTGGACGGCCACCGTGGCACACAGCGCCTGGGCACCGCAATACAGCAGGTTGTACAGCAGAGTTACTGCCAGCAGCCGCCCCATTTCTGCCCGGTAAAAGCGCAGATAGCGTCCCCGGCGGGTGGCGATGAATATCCCTTTTACTTGGTATTCCCGACTGAACAGTCCGCCCAGCAGGGGCACGCCGATGAGCAGATGCAGCAGACTGCGCAGCACCTGGGGGTCGGTGCTGTTCTCCGTCAGCATCAGCTCCGTTCCCTCTCGGGCGGTCAGATAGGCCGCAGTCCAGGTATCCGCAGGGGTCTGGTGCAGCTGGAACAGACTGTGCAGTCCGCCCAGCAGCAGCCCCAGTGTGCAGATGACCAGCGGGTATCGGTTGTAGGCAAGGGTGCGCTTCATAAGCAGTTCCTCAATTTCTTTGGTACGATCAACGCCGGTAGGAATGCCAGGGCCAGGTAAAAGGCCATACAGATGGCAAAACCGGCAGGGGTCGGGACGGTGGGGTTCATCCCGTATAGATAGCTGAGAATATTCAGCGGCCAATCCGGCGTTAAGATCAGCAGATATTCAATACCCTGTACCACCAAAAACATGATGGTGTAGGTGAAAATACGGTTGCGAACGAAAAAGGAAAATTGCCAGGCTGCCACCGCAAACAACCCGGCGACCAGGGCGGACAGCAGCATATAAAGCAGATAGTACAGATAAGGCGAGTACAGATACAGACGCTGGAAAAAGAAGTGCGGGTCACTGACATGATACCAGTATGTATAATCTTGAAACAGATCCCAGCCGTAGCGCTGGGTGCCGTTTAAGGGAAAGGCGATCAGGCACAGCCCCATATTCAGCGCCTGGGTGGCAAATATAGGTAAAAAGCCGCCGCAAAAGACGGCGACCAGTTTGGAGCGATAGTAACGGCCAATGCCCATTTTGCCCAGCAGCGGCGCCAGTAGGTGATTGTTGCGCTCATACAGAGAACTGTCAGAAAAAGAAATGCAGGCCAAAATCGGGAACAGATACATAAAGTACGGTGTGGTAAAACTTAATCCGTGAGTAGAATACGCACTGTACGGCGTGGGCTGGGCAATGGCGTCCAGGTGCATGTTGCGTAGGCACATGGCCACAAAGTAGCCCACGGCATATAACACCCCAAAGGCCATAGCGACCCAAAAGCCGGTGACCGCACCAGCAGTCGCATTTGATAGCGCAAGCATTTCTTCATGGGATCCGTCCTTTCTGACGGCAACCGTGCAGCAGTTGCTTTGCCTGTTCTTGTTCTATAGAATTACCCTTTATACCGGCGTGTATTGGTCGCCTGCCGGTCTGTCATAGGCAGTTTTTTAACTTTTTTGGTACGATCAGTGCCGGCAGCAGCGCCAGTGCCAGGTAAAAGATTATACAGAGCGCCATGCCGACATAGGTTTGGCCGCCGGGGTAATAGCCCAGCAGATACTCGTTGATATGCAGCGGCCAATCCGGCGTTAAAATCAGTAGGTACGCAATACCCTGTACCACCAAAAACATGATGGTATAGGTAAAAATGCGGTTGCGAACAAAAAAGGAGAATTGCCAGGCCGTCACTGCAAACAGACCCGCTACAAAAGAGGAGACCACCATGAAAAAGAAGTAGTATAGATAAGGAGACGCGATGTAAAGCCGCTTAAAGAGGAAAAGGGGATCGTTGACAATGCCCCAGTATGTATAGTCTTGAAACAGATCCCAGCCGTAGCGCTGGGTGCCGTTTAAGGGAAAGGCGATCAGGCACAGCCCCATATTTAGTGCCTGGGTGGCAAATATGGGCAAAAAGCCGCCGCAAAAGACGGCGACCAGTTTGGAGCGATAGTAACAGCCAATGCCCATTTTGCCCAGCAGCGGCGCCAGTAGGTGATTGTTGTGTTCATACAGGGAACTGTCAGAAAAAGAGATACAAGAAAGCAACGGCAATAGCATTAAAAAATATGGTGCCGTAAGACTAAGCCCTTGATTTGCATAGGCGCTGTACGGCGTAGGTTGGGCAATGGCGTCCAAGTACATGTTGCGTAGGCACATGGCCACAAAGTAGCCCACGGCATACAACACCCCAAAGGCCATAGCGACCCAAAAGCCCGGCGACCGCACCAGCAGCCGCATTTGATAGCGCAAGCATTTTTTCATGGGATCCGTCCTTTCTGACGGCAACCGCGCACAGTTGCCCACTGCACGGTTGCTCTGCATTTATGCGATTGAGTCGCCGGAGATGGCATAGGATAAGCCTTTGTTTCGCTGGATGCCTGGGATGCATAAAACCTCAAGGTGTCTTTGTTACTGGCAGACACGCCATCTTTGTATTTGAGATTATGGGTTCTATTATTTCCATTTACATAAATGCACTCTTGGCTGTTAATACTTTGGATTTGGTTATATCTTTTACCCAAACATAGCAGGCAAAATTTGACTTTTGCCCATAACTTCTTTGTGCGATCATGCCGCTGTGTTTGTCTGTTGAATCTTCTTTCTTAACATCACCGATCGTTGTTGTGGCACTGTTGGCTTGATCGTGGCAATGCCGTATTTGGAACTGGCCATTGCGGTGATGGAACCAACGGAAATGATGGTAACTAAGAACACACAGAGAAAGCTGATGAGTCTTTGTCGTTTAGAACTTTTCATTTTAGACCTCCTAAGTTAAAAAATAAGGTTGGTGGTTGAATAGAAAAGCGCTTTCCTATACTTATATGTGTGAATTAGACAAAAAGTGACAAAAAATTTCAGAATTATAGATTTTTTATCATTTTTAGCAGCTTTTTCTTTAATCGTTGGTGTTGTTTGCGCACGGTCGCTTCCTGTATGTTTTGTTGTTTTGCTATTTCTTTCAATTTCAGCTTTTGTCTATAGTGTAATATGTATAAGGTGCGTTCTTTGTCATTTAGTGCAGAAAGGATCGATACTGCCTGCTGTTGAATTTCATCGTCCGTTATCATTAAGTCCAACAAATCGGGATTGTAAGGAACATTTTCTATAAATTGTTCCATTTCTTCTGTGGTTGAGAAATTGTAAATCCCTTTTTGTTGCTGTGCACAGACGAGTCGTTTGCCTTGATTAACGGCGACTTTGTATATCCAAGCCATGGGGGTTTGTATTTCTTTCCCTTGTGCCAAATTGTCATACAAGGAAAAGAAAGCTTCTTGCACACAATCCTCAGCATCATCTATGGAAAAGCCGAAGTAGCGCATACATACCCCAAGGACCTTTTGCCGGTGCATATTGCACTGCCGAATTATATTGTATATCTGCTCTCTTTCCATACGCCCCCCCGAACATCGTAAAAACGCTTCTATTATATAGTGTGGCAAAATGGGAAAATACGCCAAAAATATCCTATAAATTTACAAAATTCGATGAAAAGGTATAAAAATAGACGGCAGAGTGCTGCCGTCCGCTGATTTGGTTACAACTGATTTTCTTCTTGATAGGCTTTGCTTTGCTCCACATGGGCACATCCGGAATGGGGGTTTGCATTTCTGTTTTGCCGTCCGGCTGGACGGTGGGGTTGGTAATATTTTCGCAGTAGCGGGCGGTGACCTCGCCGGTGGTCAGGGCGTACTTCTCGCGATAATCCCGGTAACGGCCGGGTGCATGGCGCACCGGCGCGTCCCAGTTATTCAGGCTGTTTTCCGTTTGGGGAAAGTGGCGGTTATTCTGCATGGTTGCACAGCTGTGCCGCCACGGCCTTTAAGTCCTCCAGGGAATTGATCTTGGCGCCGGATTGAATGATATTCTCTTTTACGCTCTCCGGCAGGGCGTTAAAGTATTGGTTCATCTCCGGCGTTAAATGAAATAAATCGGGCATACTGAAAACCTCCTTCGGTTTTAGTATGCCCGTTTTTGCGCTCATTGGTTGTTTGATTTTTCCAATTTTTGTGGCTTTTCGTAAGCGGCCAGCAGCGCACCCAGCAGGACCACCAGGGCGCAGAGTATGTCCTTGGTGCCGGGGACCTGGTGCAAAAGCAGGTAAGAGAACGGCAGCGACCAGGCGGCGTAAGTAATGTTCAGGGGCATGGCCTTGCCGGTGCCCAGCTTGCCCAGCGCCTTGTAGTAGCACAGATAAGAGGCGGTGCCGCACAGGGCAGACAGGGCGATGATCCACGGCGCCGCGTGCCAAACAGCCCGGCGGTAAAGCCCCAGCTTGCAGGCCGGCAGCAAAATAATGGCATAGGTCAGCGCCGACACCGGCTGGCGGATTTGCAGTGCCTGGCGTTGGTGACGGTGCTGCTTTGCAGTCCGTAGGTGCAGATGACCCCCTCCGCTGCCCAGCCGATACAGCACAGCAGTGCGCAGCCAAAGCCAGTAGCTGTCCCTTTGGCAGCGCCGCGCCGGGGGTGTAGCCCAAAGCGATCACCCCGCCAATACTCAGTGCCAGACCGATCAGGCCGGTAGGGCGCAATTTCCTTTAAGAAAAAGTGGGCCAGCACCGTGCCCAGTGCCGGGTACAGTGCGGAGATGATGGCGGTGTACGCCGGGCCGATGGCGTTGATGGCCAGCACATAGCCGGTCATACCCACCGGGCCGCCCAGTAGTGCGCCCAGCGCCACAAAACGGCCACCCCGGGTGCGTAGCGCTTGCCATACTGCCTTGTATTGGCGGCGCAGCCCGGTATAGCCCAGCATCCACAGGGAAGAGCACAGGTCGTGCAAAAAGGTGCTGGCAAAGGGTGCCAGTATCGCTGCTCTGGGGTCGCCGGTAAACACCGGCAGCGCCAGAGCAATGCCCAGTATGACCGTGTCCAGCGCCAAAGGGCGCCGCCTGTCAGTCCGGTTAACATAGGCTCCTCCTTAGTCCAGTAATTCTGCAAAATGGTGTTGGATACCAGCATACCCCGGGGGGTCAGGGAAATGTGACCGTTGGCGCGGCGCATAAATCCCCCGGCAATGTACGGCGCCGGATCGCGGGTGAGCCAGTCCTCCGGTATGCCCCGGTTCAGTCGCAAGCCTAAGAGAATTTGCTCCTCTCGGTCGCCGCCGGGGCCTTCGTCCTGCCAGATCCAGTCCCGGTCAAAGTAAAAGCGCCTACCGTTCCACAGGGAGTGGCGCTGGGCCCCAGTCCCAAGTACGGCTCCAGCAGCCAGTATTTCAAGTTGTGGCGGCTCTCGTACCCCGGGCGGGCAAAGTTGCTGATCTCGTACTGGGCAAAGCCCAGTTGTCCCAGCCGCTCCACCGTTTGCAGGTACATTTGGCACACGGTGTCCTCCTCCGGCAGTGCCAGCTTGGCTTGCAGGCGGTCAAAGGGAGTGCCCGGTTCGATCTTCAGCAGATAGGCGCTGATGTGGGTTACCTGCATACGCGCAATAAAGGCAAAGGTTTTCTCCAAGCTGTCCGGGGTCTGTTTGGGGGTGCCCAGCATCACATCCAGGCTAATATTGGTAATGCCTGCCGCCTTGGCTGCGGCTACGGTGCGGGCCACTTCCCCGCTGCCGGCACGGCGCCCCAGGGCGAACCGTTCCCGATCCACGGCGCTTTGCATACCGATGCTCACCCGGTTGATCCCCGCCGCTGCGTACTGCTCCATATCCCGGTCAGGTCCTTGGAGGGATTGCACTCTACGGTGATCTCCGCCGCCGGGTCAATGGCAAAGTGATCCCGCACCGCCTGCAAAATGCCGGTGAGCACCCGTGGCTCCAGGATGGAGGGGGTGCCGCCGCCAAAGTACACCGTGTCAAAACTGCCGGTATAGTCTTGCATTTGCCTTTGAGCTTCTCGGCAAAAGCATCGGCAGCTGCCGGGGTGTACTTGGTGCTGTAAAAATCGCAGTACGGGCACTTGGAAAAACAAAAAGGAATATGAATATAAAGACCTGCGGCCATACTTCACACTCCTTTTTGCGTTCATTTTTGATTTATTTTCTGCGGCTTTCCGCTTTCAGTCGCAGGGATTTGTCCAAGATCATCTTGCGCAGACGAATGCTCTTGGGGGTCACTTCCAGCAGCTCATCGTCTGCCAGGAATTCCATGCTCTGTTCCAGAGACAGCGTGGTGGGGGGCACCAGCTTCAGCGCCTCGTCGGAGCCGCTGGCTCGGGTGTTGGTTACATGCTTTTTCTTGCACACATTGCACACAATGTCCTCGTCCTTGGCGCATTCGCCCACGATCATACCCTCGTACACCTCTACACCGGGACCAACGAACAGCCGCCCACGATCCTGGGTGTTCCACAGGCCGTAGCCGCTGGTGGTGCCGGTCTCGTGCACCACGATGGAGCCGTGGGTGCGGGTGGCGATCTCACCCTTGTAGCTCATACCCGCCGAACAGCTGGTTCATAATGCCGTTGCCGTTGGTGTCCGTCAAGAACTCGCTGCGGTAGCCGATCAGTCCGCGGGCGGGGATTTTGATCTCCAGGTGGGTCATGCCGGTGGAGCGGGTGTCCATGTTCTCAATCTCGCCTTTGCGGGAGCACAGCTTCTCCATCACGGCGCCTACATACGCCTCCGGCACTTCAATGATGGCCAGCTCCATAGGCTCCAGGGTTTTGCCGGTCTGGGGATCCTTTTTCAGAATGACCTGGGGACGGCTGACGGCGAATTCATAGTTCTCCCGTCGCATGGTCTCAATGAGAATGGACAGGTGCAGCTCACCTCGGCCGGATACCTTAAAGGTGTCCATACTGTCCGTTTCTTCCACCCGCATAGATACATTGGTCTCCACTTCCTTAAACAGGCGGTCCCGCAGGTTGCGGGAAGTGACATACTTGCCTTCACGCCCGGCAAAGGGAGAATCGTTGACCATAAAGTTCATGCTGATGGTGGGCTCATCAATCTTTACAAAGGGCAGCGGCTCCACACACTCCGGGGCGCACAAGGTCTCGCCGATGTTCAGGTCCGCAATACCGGCCACGCAGATCAGGTCGCCCATGACCGCTTCCTCTACCGGCACCCGCTTCAGCCCCTCAATTGGTACAGCTTGGTGACCCGGATGTTTTCCCGGGTATCATCCCGGCGGCACAGCACATAGGGTGCGTTGACTTTTACGCTGCCTCGCTCCACACGGCCCACGCCGATGCGGCCCACATAGTCGTCATACTCCAAAGAGGAAAACAGTACCTGGGTGGGACCCTCCGGGTCGCCCTGGGGAGATGGAATGTACTTTAAGATGGCGTCCAGCAGCGGGCGCATATCACCGCTGCGCACATCCGGCTCTGTGCCGGCGTAGCCGTCCTTGGCGGAGGCGTAGATCACCGGGAAGTCGATTTGGTCATCGTCTGCGCCCAGCTCAATAAACAGGTCCAGTACCTCGTCTACCACCTCGCAGGGCGGGCGCGTCCCGGTCAATCTTGTTGACCACCACCAGCGGCGTCTTGTGCAGACCCAGCGCCTTTTTCAGCACAAAGCGGGTCTGGGGCATACAGCCCTCAAAAGCGTCTACCAGCAGCAGAACGCCGTCTACCATGGTAAGAATACGCTCTACCTCGCCGCCAAAGTCCGCATGGCCGGGCGTGTCTACAATGTTAATCTTGGTGTTGTTATAGTGTATGGAGGTGTTCTTGGACATAATGGTAATGCCCCGCTCACGCTCCAGGTCGTTGCTGTCCATGACCCGCTCTTCCACCACTTCATTTTGGCGGAAGGTGCCGCTTTGGCGCAGCATTTCGTCCACCAGAGTGGTTTTGCCGTGGTCAACATGGGCAATGATTGCAATGTTTTTATATCTTTTCTTGTACTCAAAGTGCTCACCCGAATTCTTATTTATTCTTCTTGATATTAAAACTGTCTCGCAGAGCAACGGTGCGGTTAAACACCGGTGCGCCGGGGGCAGAGTCCTTATCCATACAAAAGTAGCCGTCCCGCATAAACTGGAACCGATCGCCGGCCTTGGCCGTGGCCAGTGCCACCTCGCCGTAGCCTTGCTTCTCGGTCAGACTGTCCGGGTTTAGGTTCTCCTCAAAGGAGTTGACGCCGCTGTCGTCGCTGGGGTTCTCCACATTAAACAGCCGGTCATAGATCCGGGCGGTCAGGGGAGTGTTCTCTTTGGCGCTGACCCAGTGAATGGTGCCTCGTACCTTGCGCCCATCCGGGGCGTCGCCGCCAAAGGTGGCCGGGTCGTAGGTGGCGTGCACGCAGGTCACATTGCCATTTTCGTCTGTGTCATAACCGGTGCAGGTCACCAGGTAGGCCTTGTACAGCCGTACCTCGTTGCCCGGGTACAGACGGCGGTATTTCTTGATGGGCTCGGCCATAAAGTCGTCCCGCTCAATGTACAGCTCCCGGCCAAAGGCACGGTGCGCTTGCCGTATTCCGGGTGGTCCGGGTGATACTCCACTTCCAGGGCCTCGGTCTTGTCCTCCGGATAGTTGTCGATCACCAGTTTAATGGGGTCCAGCACCGCCATGGCTCGGGGAGCGGAGGTGTTCAGGTGCTCCCGTACGCAGGCCTCCAGCAGGGCAAAGTCCACCACGCTGTACGCCTTGGACACGCCGATGCGCTCGCAGAAGTCCCGTACCGCCTCCGGCGGATAGCCCCGGCGGCGCATACCGCTGAGGGTGGCCATACGGGGATCATCCAGCCGCTGACAATGCCGTCCTGCACCAGCTTTAAGCACTTGCGCTTGCTGGTGAGGGTGTAGTTCAGGTTCAGCCGGGCAAACTCGATCTGGCGGGGCTTTTGCCCCTCAATCAGCTCGTCCACAAACCAGTTGTACAGCGGGCGGTGGTTTTCAAATTCCAGAGAACACAGAGAGTGGGTCACGCCCTCTCTGGCGTCCGACAGAGGATGGGCAAAGTCATACATGGGATACACGCACCATTTGTCGCCGGTGCGGTGATGGTGGGCGTACATAATACGATAAATGATCGGGTCCCGCATATTCAGGTTGGGGGAGCTCATATCGATTTTGGCACGCAGCACCTTGCTGCCCTCCGGGAACTCGCCCTTGCTCATGCGCATAAACAGGTCCAGGTTTTCCTCCACGGAGCGGTTGCGGTAGGGGCTCTCCTTGCCCGGCTCGGTGAGGGTGCCCCGGTAGGCGCGCATTTCCTCCGGCGTCAGTTCGCAAACAAAGGCCTTGCCTTTCTTGATCAGCTTGATGGCGCAGTCAAAGAGAAAGTCAAAGTAGTCGGAGGCGTAGTACAGGTTGTCCCACTGAAAGCCCAGCCACTGAATGTCCTCTTTGATGGCGTCTACATACTCGGTGTCCTCTTTGGTGGGGTTGGTGTCGTCCAGACGCAGATTGCACACGCCCTTGTATTTTTCCTTTACCCCAAAATTGATGCAAATGGCCTTGGCGTGGCCGATGTGCAGGTAGCCGTTGGGCTCCGGGGGAAAGCGGGTTTGTATGCTGCTATACACCCCGTCTTCCAGGTCTTTATCAATAAAATCGTGTATAAAATTAGAGCTTTCTCTGATCTCCTCAGCCATGGTACTCCTCCTTGTAGTGCGCCAGTGCGGCGTTTAGTCTGGCTTGTGCGGTCTCTTGCCCCAGCAAAGCCAGTATCGCGTGCAGGTCCGGGGTGTTGGTGCGCCCGGTGAGCGCCACCCGGATCACGGTAGATACATCGCCTACATGGCCCTTGAACGCTGTGGGGTCCTGCTTGTATTCTTTCACGTTGGGGGTGCAGCCCACCTGCGGGCACAACGCCTTGATCTTGGCAAACCAGGTGTCTTTGTCGTCTGCGGTGTCCACCAGCTCTTTGTACTGCTCCAGCACCTGTACTGCCAGTGCCGGATTCGCATTGCCGGTCAGGTCGTAGCAGGGGGTAAAGGTTTGGTTGTAGAAATAGCTGATGTAGTCCGCCAGATCGCTCCACTTGGCAATGTCCTTGCGGGGCTTTTTGCCGCCCCGGTCAATGCTGAGCACTGCCACCGCGTAGGCCGGATCGCTGTCAAACAGCGCGGCCAGTTCCGGTTGGTGCCGATCGGCCCAGGCGTGGGCCAGGTCAAACACTTCCTGTGCAGTCATTTTGCTGATGACGGTCTTGGACACATCCGTCAGCTTGGCCATATCAAACAGGGCGCCGGACACGCTCATTTTCTTTAAATTAAAGGGGAAGTCTGCCAGGTCTGCTGTGGGGTTGGCACGCCGCCAGTCCTCAAAGTTGGAATTGGCAATGGTCATCATATATTCGTTGACCGCTGCCGCCGGAATACCCATTTGGTCGTAGTAGGTGACTGCCGCTTCCGGGTCCTTGCGTTTAGAGAGCTTGCGCTTGCCGCCGTTTTCTTCCTTAAGAATGGGGGCAATATGGGCGTATTTCACCGGGCGGAAGCCTAAGAGCTTAAACAGCTGCAGGTGCAGGGGCACAGAGGCGATCCATTCGTCACCTCGCACTACATGGGTGGTTCGCATCAGGTGGTCGTCTACCGCGTGGGCAAAGTGATAGGTGGGAATGCCATCGGTTTTCAGCAGCACCACATCAATCACATTCTCCTGCATTTCGATTTTGCCTTTGATCAGATCGTCAAAGCGCACCTTGCCCTCCGGCTTGCCGGGGGAGCGCAGGCGCAGGGTCCAGGGCTTGCCGGCGTCTATATTGGCCTTGATTTGGTCGTAGGTCAGATCCCGACAGTGGGCGTAGGAACCCAGTAGCCTTTAATGTCCTCGTTCTCCTGCCGGGCGTGCAGGTCTTCCAGCTCCTCCGGGGTGCAAAAGCAGGGGTAAGCCAGCCCTTCCTCCACCAGAAATTTGCCGTAGCACTGGTAAATGTCTTTGCGCAGACTTTGGGTGTAAGGGCCGTAGGCGCCGCTTTCGCTTCCGTCGCCCATCACGCCTTCGTCCGGTGTAATGCCGTAGATTTGCAGCGCAGAGAGCATGGTTTCCACCGCGCCCTCTACCTTGCGCTTTTGATCCGTATCTTCCACCCGCACATAGAATACGCCGTCGGTGCAGCGGGCGGTGCGGTATGCCGCCGCGCAGGAAAACAGATTGCCAAAGTGCAAAAAGCCTGTTGGACTGGGCGAAAAGCGGCTGACCCTGGCGCCCTCTTTCAGCTGCCGGGGCGGGTACTTGGCCTCGTAATCCGCCGGGGTCATTGTAATATGGGGAAAGAGCAGCGCTGCGATTTTTCATTTTCCGTCATGATCTCACCTACTGTTCCGGCCAACGGGCGATCGCGCCGTTTTGCGCCGGATATAAAATTACAGCCTATTATGACATATAAATAGAAAATAATCAATATAAAAGGCGGGATTTTTCTTGAATTCTCCCGCTTTTTATGGTAAATTTAAATCAAATCTGCACCGGGAGGCAAAAAAGATGGCTGCATTACCCAAGGACCCGTTTATTTTGTTTAGCGTAATCAATACCAAATTGCGGGATTTTTATCCCAGCCTGGACGCTCTGTGTGCAGACTTGCAGGTGGACCGGGCGGCGTTGGAGGCCCAGTTGGCTGCCATCGGCATGACCTATGACCCGTCGCAAAACAAATTTCTGTAAAAAACACTTGCAACCGGGCGCATTTTGTGTTATCCTATTGTAGCAATAAATCGAGGTGTGGCTCAGTTTGGTAGAGCACCACGTTCGGGACGTGGGGGTCGCAAGTTCAAATCTTGTCACCTCGACCAAAGAAAGCAGGACATTCTTTAGAATGTCCTGCTTTCTTTTTATTTATTTACAAGATTTGAACTTGCGACACGAGGCTCCAAATGCGCAGCATTTGGCAGAAACAGTCCAGGGGACTGTTTCGCAGCGAGTGCCTTATATTTCTGTGCTCGATTACTCCTTTCTGCCGGTGGAGCAGCCGGAATGTCCTGCTTCCTTTTTTGTTTATTTACAAGATTTGAACTTGAGACACGAGGCTCCAAATGCAAAGCATTTGGCAGAAACAGTCCAGGGGACTGTTTCGCAGCGAGTGCCTTATATCTCTGTGATTGGCTGTCTTTTTTCTCCAGCGGAGCAGCACTTTTTCTCCGGCGCTGCAGTACTTATTGCAGTACTTGGTCATGCAAGGTATAAAAAAGCCGGGCAGTTTTGATTTGCTCGGTCAGGCCTGTGGGTTAGGTAGATTGAATTTGTGTCCGGTGCCTTGAAGAAATGCAAAACACCGGACGACGCGATCAGCATTTTAGAAGCTCTGCGCTTCTAAGATAAAAAGTAGATGGCGGGCGGCCACCCGCCATGGGTGTGGGCTGCCCGGGTAGGTGGCTGCCCGAGCCGCAGAAAGGAAAATAACACAAGGAAGTAAAAAATGAAAATAGGAGTACAAAATGTATAATGATAAGCCTATATGCAAGACGGCCACCCGCCTTACAAGCCTACTGTACCACGCTTTGCAGTAAAGTGCAATGAAAATCTGTTCAGGGGCGTTTCACTGTACCAAAAATGACCCTGTTGGCAGTGAAAGTGAAGGTTTTTGTTGACTGCCGGTGCCAGTGACCGACAATCCCTGCATAAACGGCGTATTGCCAAAACAGAAAAAAGCCAATCGGGCGTCTTGCTCGGTTGGCTTTTTGCTTGCTTATTTTTCCGTTTTAATCAGATCCTTGACTACTTCGCCGGCTAGGATCAGGCCCACCACGGAGGGCACAAAGGCCACGCTGCCGGGCGTGCTGCGGCGGCCGGGGTGATCCGGATCCTCCTGTTCGGCGCCGGCGGTGGGTATAGGCGGTTCTTCGGAATAGACCACCTTTAGGTGGTGAATGCCCCGCTTTTTCAGCTCCCGGCGCATGACCCGGGCCAGCGGATCCATTTTCGTTTTAGCCAGGTCTGCTACCTGAAAGCCGGTGGGGTCCAGTTTATTCCCGGCGCCCATGGCGCAGATGATGGGCACGCCGGCGGCGTGGCAATGGATCACCAGCGCCAGCTTGGCACTCATGGTGTCTACTGCGTCCACCACATAATCGTATTGGTTAAAGGGAAAATCCGCCGCCGTTTCCGGCAAAAAGAAGCAGTTGTGCTTGGTGATCTTGGCCGCCGGATTGATGTCTAGGATTCGGGCCTCCATGCGTCCGTCTTGTACTGCCCCACGGTTTGGTGGTGGCGATGATCTGGCGGTTGATGTTGGACACGGCCACTGTGTCGCTGTCGATCAGATCCAGGTGCCCCACGCCGGTACGGGCCAAAGCCTCGCACACATAGCCACCTACGCCGCCAATGCCGAATACCGCCACCCGCGAGGCGGCCAGCCGCTCCAGAGCGCTGCTGCCCAAGAGTAATTCTGTTCTGGAAAATGCCTGTTCCATAGCGAATACCTACCTTTTTAATAGACTTATTATACGGCAAGGGTCGGCGCTGTCAACCGGCTTGAAAAATAGACAAAATCTTAATATGTCCTATACTGACAAAGTACATTAAATAATTCGATAAAATCTTAACAAAAAATATTGCACACTGTGTGCAGGCACGGCCTTTTTTAGTTGCGCCGGGGCAGGGCGGTATGCTATAATAAAGGTATAAAATAGAGGGGGTTCTATATATGAAACGGATTTTTTGCGCACTGCTGGCCGGTGCACTGACCTTGGGCGCCGCCTTGCCGGTGCAGGCAGCGGATGTGGCAGTGCTGCGTGTGGCGGCAGACGCCAAGCAAACCGCCATCTCGGATCATTTGTACGGTGCGTTTATCGAAGACATCAGCTACGCCTGCGACGGGGGCTTGGTGTCCAATTTGGTGAATAACGACAGCTTTGAGTACGCCTCTGCGCCGACCACCGGCTGGGTGGCGGATGGGTTGGAGCTGACCACCGAGGGCAACCTGCCCCTAAATAAGAACAATCCCACCTACGCCAAGGTGACGGTGGACGGCAAGGGCAGCCTGACGAACTTGGGCTTTACGGAAATTTATAAATACAAGACGGATAAATATGATAAAAAGAAAGCCAACACGGCGGATATGGGCTTTGTGGCGGACCAGGTGTATGATTTCAGCTGCTATGTGCGCTCCGGCGGCTTTACCGGCACCGCGCAGGTGTATTTGGATTGCGGCGACGGCAAGCAGATGGCAGTGCAACTGGACTTGAGCAAAACCGGCGGCGCCTGGAACAAGCTGACTGTACCGCTGACCGCCAGTGCCAGCAAGGATGGCGCCTTGGTATTTCAGCTGGAGGGTGAGGGGACTTTATACCTGGATTTCGTCACCCTGGTGCCCCAGGGCAGCTACGGTTACGGCAGCGACAGCTGGAAATATACCACTCTGCGCAGCGACCTGTTTGCAGCGCTGCAATTTGCACCCACGGTTTATCCGCTTTCCCGGCGGGTGCCTGGCAGAGGGCGGCAGCTGGATCAGCTGTACAATTGGAAAGATACCATCGGCCCCTTGGAGGAGCGCAAGCAAAGTGAGAACCTGTGGAAGGACGACAACGGCCGGGACTATAACAACACCAACGCCATGGGTTACCACGAGTATTTCCAGCTGTGCGCGGACCTGAACGCGCTGGCGCTGCCCATTGTGAATGTGGGGCTCAGCTGCCAGCCGCGGGCGCCTATGATGACCATGCGGCAGCGTATGCCAAGCTGCGCATGACCGACGCGCAGTGGGAGGCGTATTTGACGGAAAAGGTGGGCCTGGACGAAAAGGATACCGACGCCCGCACGGAATATACGGACAAAATCCAAAAGCTGAACATCAACAGCGCCGCCGACTGGGAGGCGTATTTGGACACCATTGCTCTGCGCCCTGGCACGGATGCGTGGGACAATTATGTGCAGGATGTACTGGATCTGATTGAGTACGCCAACGGCGATGCCACCACCAGCTACTGGGGTGCACTGCGGGCGGCCAACGGCCACGCCAAGCCCTTTAATCTGCAATATATCGGTCTTGGAAATGAGAACTGGGGCGCCGTGTATGAACGCAACTTCAAGGCGCTTTACAAGGTGGTAAAAGAGAAATACCCGCAGATCACTGTGATCTCCTCTGCCGGTACTTATCTGGAGGGGGATGCTTACGACGGCAATATGGCGTGGATTGACCGGGAATTTAAGGACACGGTGGTGGACGAGCATTATTATACCTATGACGGCTACCTGTTTGACCACAACGATCGGTACGACAACTTTGACCGCTCCGGTGCCCATGTGTTTGTGGGCGAGTACGCCGCCACCTCTGCCGGGATCGGCACCATAGAGACCAAGAGCAACATTTGGGAAGCGGTGGAAGAAGCCAGCTACCTGACCGGCTTGGAACGCAACGGCGATGTGGTGGATATGGCATCCTACGCCCCCACCTTTGCCAAGGTCAATGCCCAAAGCTGGAATGTGAATCTCATTTGGTTTGACAGCCGCCAAACGGTGCTCACTCCCTCCTATTATGTGCAAATGCTCTTTGCCAACAATGTGGGTACGCAGTATGTGCACGCCACTTTTGACGGCGGCAGTACCGTACAGGATGGGGTGTACCAGTCCGTTACCTGCGACCCGGAGAACCAGGTGCTGTATGTTAAGCTGGTGAATACCTCCGGCAAGAATCGGACGGTGAATGTGCAGCTGGACGGCTACAAACCGAATGCGGTTTCCGTCCAAAGCCTGCAAGGCAAATTTAAGTCCGCCTGCAATGAACTGGACAGCAATACCACTGCGCCCACCCAAACGGAGCTGACCCCCGGCACGGACCTCCAGGTGGAGCTGAGCAAGTACCAGGTGAGTGTGGTGCGGGTGGCCTATGGAAAAACAGCGGTGCGGATTTGTATAAATTGCCGGAAAAGGCGACCCCCACTTTGTCGGACGGTGGTAAGTTATATCTGCCTCCGGCTACTACGGGCATTGCTTTTGGCGCGGTTTTCGGCACTGCCGCTGTGTTTGCGGCCGTGGTGCTGCTGATACACTATAAGAAGAAAAAGCAGGGGAAATAATAAGTAAAAGCGGTAAAAAGACAAAAAATATGGCTCCCTTGTAAAGAGGGCCAAATAGCCAAATAAGGAAAACAAAAGGCGCACACCGGTTTGGTGTGCGCCTTTACTATGACGCTTTAGATGTGAAAAAACGGAAAGCGGCTTTTGCTGGTGTCGCGGCCTTTCAGATACACGGCCTCTACCGTGGCGGTCGGGTCCTTGAGAATGTTTTTGTCCAAGACGGCAAAGTCGGCACTTTCGCCCACAGCCAGTACAGCGCAGCCGGCATCCTTGCAGTTCACCGGGATCAGGTCGTTTACTGCCGGCAGTACCGCCTTGCCTCCAGGTCTACTGCCTTGGCGTCCCGGTAACACAGGGGCGTATTGTAGCCGATATAGGCAATCTTGCCCTTGTCCTCTACCAGCACACTGTAAGTGAGATTCTCCTCATTCAGGGAGATAAAATCTGCGTTTGTATATACAACCATGGTCTGCTCCTTACTGCGCCAGCGCGTCTGCCAGTGCGGCCAGCGCGGTGCGGTCTGCGTCCTTTAAGGCGGCGCGCACGGTGACGGTGCCCGACAGCAGGGTGATGGCTTTCATCTCCTCCAACTGGGCGGTCATGGTGCGGGCGGCGCTGGGCGCCAACTGCCGTTTTCAATCAAGCTACGGTGCGGTTTTGGTAACTTTTGCTTTTTAAGTGGTGCAAGAAGTCCGCCATTACCGGGAACACCCCGCCGTCATAGCTGGGGGCGGCGCATACCATTTGGCTGTACTGAAATGCTTTTGCTACTGCCTGTGCCAAGTCCGTGCGGCTTAAGTCCGCGATTTCCACCGTTACGCCACGCTTTTCAGTTCCTCCGCCAGTAGCAGAGCAGCCGCCTTCGTGTTGCCGTAAATGGAGGCATAGGCAATGAACACACCCCGGGTTTCCGGCTGATAGCTGCTCCAAGTGTTATACAGGTGCAGATAGGGGGTTAGGTCCCTTGCAGTACCGGGCCGTGCAGCGGGCAAATGGTGGCAATATCCAGGGCGGCGGCTTTCTTCAGCAGGGTCTGCACCGGCGCACCGTATTTGCCAACGATATTGATAAAGTAGCGGCGGGCTTCCTCCGGCCAAGGCTCGTCCGTGCCTACGGCGCCGAATTTGCCAAGGCGTCTGCGCTAAAGAGCACCTTTTCCGTTTGTTCGTAGCTGACCATCACCTCCGGCCAGTGCACCATGGGTG
>ENA-OQAS01000677-OQAS01000677.1-human-gut-metagenome-genome-assembly--contig:-NODE-677-length-17521-cov-5.138841_pt1 | contig 17521 bp, 22 predicted proteins | sample MGYA00242733_ERZ504523 | MGnify/ENA primary metagenome ERZ504523 (study PRJEB26092, sample SAMD00036239) | human gut metagenome | host: Homo sapiens | study: EMG produced TPA metagenomics assembly of...
GCATAAGCACTGATCGTAAACGAACCCACCTTTCAATCCACGTACACTGGAACACATGCAGCAGATCAACATCGTCATCTCAGGTTTCACCCCGTACGACGGCATCGACGTGAATCCGGGCCGTACTTGTTCCCGTGGCGCTCGCCGAATATTGGAATGATCCATCTCAATCCGTGGCGCTGTCCGACGATCTTCTGCAGGATGTTTCCATGAGCGTGACGACGGTGACGCTTCCGGTCAGTTTCGCCAATGCCTGGCCCATGTTGCTGAACGCCATCGAACAGGCGAATCCCGATATTGTCATCGCCACCGGTTTGAAGCGTTCGGCCCGCGGCGTGCTGTTGGAGCGATGCGCCACGAATCTGATGGACGCGGCCAAGCCTGACGCCGACAATGTGATTCCGCCTCGCCGTCCGATCAATCCGGAAGGGCCTGCGGCATATTGGACGCGCCTGCCGTTGCGTTCGATTCTGCGCGATTTCGCCAAACATGAGATTCCCGCCGCGTTGAGTTCGGATGCGGGCACGTTCGTCTGCAATTCGCTGTTCTACCATTTGCTCGACTGGTCTGCAGCGCAGGACAAGCGCATTCTGTCGGGTTTCGTAAGCCTGCCGATCGTCAACGAGCAGCCACATCCGCAACATGGACTGTCAATCGCGCAGCAAATCGCCGCAGGTAACGATGTGATCCGCGAATCGGTGCGTTATTATCTGCAGCCATCCTCAAGTGAGATTCTGCTCGGCTGAACGGCGTCGGCGTTTCCTCGAACGATTTCTGTGCTCTCTGTGAGAATTATGCGACTGCCGTGTGCCGAACGTTTGTTCTGCGCTAAAGTTCAAAACGGATAGGCGCGGGCAAGATGCGCGATGGAAGGGAATTCGTGAAAGGAATACCATGGTTGAGCAGTTCCCAATCGTGTTGAGGGGGTACGACAAGGAAAGGGTCGATGAGGCGTTCGCTTTGGCTCAGGAGACGGTGGACCGTCTGCGTGATCAGGTCAAGGCCGACGATCAGACCATCCTTGAACTGCAGGCACAGCTGCAGGAAGAGAAAAACAAGAAGGCCAACCCGAATTCGTTCGCATCTCTGGGCGCCAACGCGCAGCAGATGCTCGCCAGCGCGGAACAGACCAGCGCCGAGCTGCTCGACCGTGCCAAGAAAGACGCTTCCGCGGCACGCGCCACGGTGCAGCTTCAGGCCGAAACCCTGCTGAACAACGCCAAGCTCGACGCCAAGCGTATTCTCGACGAGGCCAACGCCAAGGCCGAAGCGGTGCTGTCGAAGGCCAATAATGATGCCGACACGTTGAAGTCCAACGCCCAGCGCGAAGCGGACCAGCTGCGTGGCGAAGCGCAGAAGGCCGTGGTGGCGCAGCGCCAGACCGTCGATCTGGAATTGACGAACTCCCGTGAGGAGCATGACAAGCGTCTCGCATCGGAGCGCGCCACGCAGGAGCGCGAGCTCTCCGATCTGCGCGCCGAAGCCACCGAGCAGATCGCGGCGCAGCGCAAGAACGCCAATGACGAGATCAACCGCATGAAAAGCGAGACCAACGACCAGATCGAATCCGCGTTGGCCGAAGCCAACAAGAAGCTGGCCGACGTGCGTGAGCAGGTGTCCAAGATGATGACGGACGCGCAGCGCCGTGCCTCGGAAATCACGGATACCGCCAAAGCCAAGGCACAGGAGATCACCGACGAGGCCGAAGTGCATCGCACCAAGACCATCAGCCAGGTCAATGCCGAGGTGGAGCAGATCCGCGCCGACATTTCCGCCCAGCAGGATGAGGCTACGAAGAAGGTCAACGAGCTGCTCGCCGACCTGAACGAACGCCGTGAAATCGCCAAGAAGCAGTCCGACGAGCTGATTTCAGAAGCGCAGCATACGCGCGATGAGGCCGAGGCATACGCTTCCGACAAGCGTGAGGCAGCCGACAAGCAGGCTGCCAGCATTCTCAAGCAGGCCACCGAAGAGGCCGACGAGCAGATCAACGAGCGTCGTGAGGCAGCCAAGAGCGAGCTTGAAGGTGTGCAGCAGCGCATCGCCGACCTGCAGACCCGTGAGGCGCAGATCACGCAGCGTGTCAGTGAACTGCGTGCATGTTTGCCAACGCGTTCTCCGGTTTCGGCGCGAACGGCCTGTCCGTGGTCAATTCCATCGACGGCGAACAGCATGATTCCGCAGCTGAAGCTGAAACTCCGGCGGAATCGCACGACGAGAGTGGCGAAACTGTTGCGGGCGAACCGGAAGTGACCTTCGACGAGGATGTTGTCTCCGACGAACAGCAGAATAATGACGATTTTGAAGAACCGTCCGAAGACGAGCAGTCTGACCAGGGCGAAGAAGCACAGGAGGAACAGAACAATGACTGACATCACGCCGTTGAGCGCTGATGCATTGGCAACGCTGGCTGAGGATTTCGAAGCCAGCGACCACAACCGTATGGCCATGAACGCGGTCACCGCGGCTGGCATCAACAAGGTGGCACGCAACTATGACCGCGCTCGCCTGATGCAGCGCCGATTCTCCACCATTGTCGACAATGGCACCGCCACCCATCAGGATCGTTCCGGCCGTTGCTGGCTGTTCAGCTCGCTGAACGTGGCTCGTTTCGTGGCCAAGAAGAACATGGGGCTGAAGGAATTCGAGTTCTCCCAGAACTATGCCATGTACTACGACAAGCTCGAGCGCGTCAACTACTTCCTGCAGGACGTGGCCGAACTGGTGAAGGCCGGCGAGCCGTCCGACTCCCGCCTGATCCAGCATCTGCTCGCCGACGTGATGGGCGACGGCGGCCAGTGGACCATGGCCATGAACGTGTACAAGAAGTACGGTGCCGTTCCGAAGGATCTGTTCCCGGAAACCGAATCCTCCAAGAACACCGGCGAAATGAACGTGCAATTGCGTCGCCTGCTGCATACGGCCGTCGCGCACATGTATGCTGATCCGGCTTCGATCGAATCGGTAATCGCCGAAGCGACCGCCGCCGGACACCGCATTCTGACGATTCACTTGGGCGAGCCGCCGAAGAGCTTCGACTGGGAGTGGACCGACAAGGACGGCGAGTTCCACCGCGATGGTGAGGTCACGCCTGTGGAATTCTGGCAGAAGTACGTCGGTTCCGCTGATTTGGAAAGCTACGTGTGCCTGGTCGACGATCCTCGTCAGGAGCATGCGAAGGGCAAGAAGATCGGTATCGAGCACTTGGGTAATGTGGCCGGGGGAGACCCGACCGAATACCTGAACGTGCCGAACCAGTTCATGAAGGATTGCGTGCGTCAGATTCTCGAAGAGCAGGGCATTCCAGTATGGTTCGGTGCTGACTGCCACCCGATGATGGATCGTGAAAACGGCGCTTGGGCTACTGATCTGTTTGAATACGGCAAGGTGTATGGCGTCGACTTCGATCTGAACAAGGAAGATCGCGTGCGTTTCGCCGATTCCGCGATGAACCACGCTATGGCGTTCGTCGGCGTGGACGTGGCCGAAGACGGCACGACCACCCGTCGTTGGCGTGTGGAGAACTCTTGGGGCGACAAGATCGCAGACAAGGGCTACTTCACTATGAGCGACGACTGGTTCACCGAATACGTGTACGAGGTCGCCGTGCCGAAGGCGCTGCTCCCTGCCGAATATCAGGCCGCTCTTGACGAGCCAGCCACCATGCTCCCCGCATGGGATCCGATGGGCGCTCTGGCTGACTGATACGTAAACCGACAAACCGATTGACGAATGCCACTGCATGGGACTTCGCAAAAAGTCCAGCATGCAGTCGGCATTCGTGTTATTCCACTTTTATCCGTTAAGGTAACTTCGGTGATTATCATCCATGCACAGTATGCATGAAGCAGGTATGCAGGTATAAGGAGGAGCAGAAGAGATGTCAGGTCTTCGCGGTCCAGATAGTTCGAAGGATGCGCAGTTGTTGGATAACGCCGTGTTTCCGGAGACCGTGGATGTCAATATTCGACAGTTGGACCCGATTCCGGCTCCCCGATATTTTCTGAAGGAATTCCACTCACCGACGAGATGAGCGATCTGGTGTTGAAGTCCCGTCAGGAAATCCGCGATGTGCTCAACGGCAAAGACGATCGTCTGCTTGCCATCGTCGGCCCATGCTCGATTCATGATCCGAAAGCGGCGCACGAATACGCGGCAAAACTCGCCGCGGTCAAAAAAGAACTGGAAGACCAACTGGTCATTGTGATGCGCGTGTATTTCGAAAAGCCACGCACCACCATCGGTTGGAAGGGTCTGATCAACGATCCCGATCTCGACGGCCAGTTCAATATTCGCAAGGGCATGTGGCTCGCACGCAAGGTGCTGGCCGATGTGCTGAGCCTTGGACTCCCGGCAGCCACGGAATGGCTGGATCCGATCACCCCGCAGTACATCTGCGACCTGATTAGCTGGGGTGCGATCGGCGCTCGCAACACCGAAAGCCAGGTGCATCGCGAGCTCGCGTCGGGCATGTCGATGCCAATCGGCTTCAAGAACGCCACCGACGGTTCGATCAAGCCGGCAGCGGATTCCTGCTTCGCGGCCGCCTTCGAGCATCATTTCCTGTCCATCAATCTTGACGGACGTGTGATTTCCGCCGAAACCAAGGGCAATCCCGATTGCATCTGGTGTTGCGCGGCTCCTCGCACGGCCCGAACTACGATACCGATTCCGTGGCGAAGGCGTTGGCCGATCTGAAGGTTTCCAAGGCGTCCGGCCCGAGCGAACACGGTCTTGTCATCGACGCGGCGCACGGCAACTGCGGCAAGGACGAAGTGCGCGAAGCCGAAGTGATCGAAAACATCGCCTCCCGCATCGCAACGGGAGAGTCGGGCATCAGCGGCATCATGATGGAAAGCTTCCTGAAAGCCGGCAATCAGAAGCCCGCTCCGCTCGACCAGCTCGAGTACGGCAAGTCCATCACCGACGCTGCGTGCCGTGGGAACGTACCGAACAGTTGCTGCACACGCTTGCCGATGCGGTCGAAAGCCGTCGCGCACTCGCCAAATAAGCGCAAATAATCGCAAATAACTAACCGTGCGGAATACGCGTAACTGCGTAATCGCACGGTTTTTGCATAGCGACTGCCATTTGATTGATATTCTTGGGGAGATAGGTGATTGTCAAGGAGAGCAGTGAAATGCAGCAGCAGCTGAACACGCCTGAAGAGCTTCGCGCCATCCGCGAGGCCATGGATGAGGGAAAGAATCCGCTGGTGGCTACGGATGTGCACGCTGGGAAGATCAGGTCGCATCAGCCGCATCGTGAACCGCAGGGTGCTTGAATTCGAGGTGCTTCCCACGCCGGCGCAGGTGTTGGGGGACCTGCCGCTCAGCGATCAGGCGCAAGAGATCGTCGCCTATTCACGCGATGAGATTCGTGCCTGCCTGTACGGCCAGGACGATCGATTGCTGGTGATCGTCGGTCCGTGTTCCGTGCATGATCCGGCTGCCGCACTCGATTACGCCCGTCGCTTGGCCGCGTTGAAAGACGAGCTGGGCGGAGAATTGCTGATTGTGATGCGCGTGTATTTCGAAAAACCGCGTACGACGGTCGGTTGGAAAGGCTTGATCAACGATCCCGACATCGACGGTAGCTGCAATATCAAAAAAGGCCTGCTTTTGGCCCGTCGTACGCTGCTTGGCGTATTGGACGCAGGTTTGGCCACCGCCACGGAATTCCTGGAACCAACCAGCCCGCAATACATTTCCGACGCGGTCAGCTGGGGTGCGATCGGCGCTCGCAATACGGAAAGCCAGGTGCACCGCCAGCTCGCTTCGGGCATGTCGATGCCGATCGGCTTCAAAAACGCTACCGACGGTTCCATCAAAGCGCCGACCGACTCGTGTTTTGCGTCGGCACAGCAGCATACGTTCTTCGGCATCGATCATATGGGTCGTGCGGCCGTAGTCAAAACGCTCGGCAATCCCGACTGCCATGTGGTATTGCGTGGTTCGAGCAGCGGCCCGAACTATGACGCCGAATCCGTGGCGAATGCCATGAAGCTCATCCGTGAGGAAATGCCGGTCGAATCCGCGGCGGCACACGGTCTGATCGTGGACTGCTCGCACGGCAATTCCGGCAAAGACGAACATCGCCAAGTCGAAGTGGTACGTAATATCGCAAGCCGTATCGCCGAAGGTGAGGAAGGCATCACCGGCATCATGATGGAAAGCTTCATCGAAGGTGGCAGTCAAAAACCGGCACCGCTCGCCGAACTCACGTACGGTCAATCCATCACCGACAAATGCTTGAGCTGGCAGATTACGGAAGCGTTGCTGCGCGAACTTGCGCAAGCTGTGGGCAAGCGCCGCTGGAAGTGAGCGAAGCGAAAATAAGCGAAACCGAGCGAAAAGCGTGAAGCAATCGAAAGGAACGAACGCATGAGCACAATCGCCATCATCGGCGCCATGGACGAGGAAGTCGCCAATATCGCATCCGCATTGAGCGACATCACCGTAACGGAGGAAGCCGGCGTCAGCGTGACGCGCGGCACCATCGAAACCAACAAGGGCACTCGCGTCAACGTTGCGGCAACGGTCGGCGGCATGGGCACCGTCAATATCGCCGCCACCACGCAGCATCTCATCGACGCGGACCAGCCTGACGCCGTGATCTTCTCCGGCATCGCAGGCAATCTCAACACGCATCTGCACATCAACGACGTGGTGCTTGGCGGCACGTTGCGCTACCTCGACACCGACATGCGTCTCGTCGGCCAGTGGAAGCCAGGCACTGCGGACCAGCCGGTGGAGGAATTCCACTCCGACGACCGTCTGATCGAAGTCGCTGATAAGGTGCTGACCGATCTGAGCGTGCATCACATCACCGGCATCATCGCCACGGGCAACTATTTCGTGGACGATCCGAAGAAAGTGGAGCAGGTGATTCGCGAAACCGGCGCGGACGCGGTCGAAATGGAAGCGCCGCGGTGGCGCATGTCGCGGCGCGCAACGGCCTGCCCGTGCTGGTCATCCGCGCGTTGAGCGACAATGCCGACACGGATTACGTGGAATTCAAGGAATTCGACATTTCCGAATATGCCGACACCGCGGCGAAAATCGCGGTGAACATCGTCAAGCGCATGTAAGCGCATGAAAGACGGCCCGTCCAACGCATCGGTTGCTGGACGGGCGTCTCATATTTCGGTATGGCGAATCTCACGAAAGTGAACTGCGGGGAAACTTCCGATGGCGTGAGGGAATCGCGCACGGAAATCGCTTTCCGGAACCGCTACTGTTGAAGGAGAATGACGGATTATCGGAAGGTTAACGTATGACGCTGGAGCACGTGGTGATGGCGATTGTGGTTGTTGCCGTCGCTGTGGTCGCCTTTGTGCTGGGGCGTGCCCGTGGCGTGCAATTGGGGGAGGATGAGATCGACCCGAACGATCCAAGCCTGTTCGGCGCGCAGAAGAACATGTCGCTGTTCGGGCCGCGCGTGCCCGTGCAGTCCACGGAACGCCAGCTGATCGCCGTCATGCCGGAGGCGTTGATCGTCGTCGATTCACTGGCGTCGGTCACATACGTTTCCCCGGGCGCGCAACGTTTCGGCATTGTTGAGGACAGTGCGATGACGCTTGCCGAAATCCGCGATATTCTGCGATTGGTGTCGACCGACAGCGTGGTGCGCGAACGCGAATTGTCGATTCCGCTGGATCGAGCCGCCCGTGCGGCCGCGAAAAACACTGACGGCAAAGGCATTGAGGCAGGTAAGTTCCGTCCTTCCGACACGCTGTATCTGCATGTGCGGGTCGGTCAGATCTCCGATGATCTTTTTGCGATTTTCATTTCGGATATGAGCGAGCAGCGTCGTTTTGAGATTATGCGACGCGATTTTGTGACGAACGTTTCGCACGAATTGAAGACTCCTGCCGGTGCGATTTCCCTGCTTGCCGAAACGATCGGCGACGCTGCGGACGATCCCGGCATGGTGAAGTATTTTGCGGGCCGCATTTCCAAGGAATCCGAACGATTGACGGAATTGGTGCATCGCTTGATCGACTTGCAGAAGGCGCAAAGCGCGGCTGCGGTGCTGAACGCGGAACGGCTTTCCGTGCTTGCGTTGGTACGCGAGGCGATCGTCGAAAACCAGGTGAAGGCCGAATCGAAGCATATCAATCTGGTGCTTTCGCTGAATGGCAAGCAGAAGCTGGTGCACGTCGAGGGTGCCGTAAACGCTGTCGATGAGGATGATCTGTTCATCAACGCCGATCATGAAACCATCAAAACGGCGGTGAAGAATCTGGTGGAAAACGCCGTCAACTATTCTCCGGAACACACCACCGTCGCAGTCGGCATCGGCAGTGGCGATGACGAGGTTGCGATTCGTGTCGTCGATCAGGGCATTGGCATTCCGGAATCCTCGCTGGATCGTATTTTCGAGCGATTCTACCGTGTCGATCCCGCACGTTCCGCGAAACAGGGGGTACAGGATTGGGTTTGGCCATCACCAAACATTGCGTGCAGGATTGCGGAGGCACTATCGCCGTGTGGTCGCGTGAGGGGGAGGGATCGACCTTCACCATCACCCTGCCTCAGGCACAAGCGGTGGAAACAGCGGAAACTGCAGGGACTGCGGGAAACGTACAAACTGCGGAAGCGGATCGCATGGAAGTGACGGGCGAAACCGAACGCATCGAAACTACGCAATCCGAGTAATCCGAGTAATCTGAGCTAAACCGAATACAGCAAATAACAAGCAACGTTCCCATCAACAGAGCAATGGAGGAGAAGCACTGATGACACGTATTCTGATCGTCGAGGACGAGGAATCGTATCGAGAGCCGCTGGTCTACCAGCTCACCCGTGAAGGGTACGACGTGTCCGCCGCGGCCACCGGCGAGGAAGGGCTGGAACTGTTCACTAAAGGCGGCATCGATTTGGTGTTGCTCGATCTGATGCTGCCAGGGCTTGACGGCACCGCGCTATGTCGCAGAATTCGTGAGCAAAGCCGTGTACCGATCATCATGCTCACCGCGAAAAGCGCGGAAATCGACAAGGTGGTCGGTTTGGAAATCGGCGCGGACGACTACATCACCAAGCCGTACTCGTTCCGCGAGCTGCTGGCGCGGGTGCGTGCGGTGCTGCGACGCAACCAGATGGTGGCCGACGCGACGGAATCCTCCGATGACGATATTCCGCTGATCTGCGGCGACATTTCCATGAAGATCGGCCAGCATGAGGTGATGGTGCGCGGAGAGAACGTGTTCTTCCCGCTGAAGGAATTCGAGCTTCTCGAATATCTCATGCAGAACAAGGGCCGTGTGATGACCCGCCACCAGCTGATCGACCGCATTTGGGGGTCCGATTACGTTGGCGACACCAAAACGTTGGATGTGCACGTCAAGCGCGTCCGCTCCAAAATCGAGGAGGATCCGGCGCATCCGAAATATCTGACCACGGTGCGCGGTTTGGGCTACAAAATCGACGTTCCAGCGGAATAAAGCGGAAATATCGCGATAGATGGAAATATATAAGATAAAACACTGCGATTCCAGTACTCATCGTAAGTTTCCGAATAATTGATTATTAATTGATAACTGAATGTAAGACCGTGGTATCACGGTAGTCGCCGAAGATCGGTGAATGGAAATGACGAAAACGTCCGAAGTGTCGTAGAGTGTTCATCTTCCGTTCACCGATTTTGGTTTTGCGGGACCCAAACCACCAATAGGCTTGACAGTGTCATGAAGAACGATGGCGACAACAGCATATGAAATGTCAGAAACATACGCCATCAGAATGTTGACAGAGGGAAAAGAATAATGCGTAATTCCATTCTCGTACGCTCCATTGCAGCTGTGTCCGGCATTGTGATGCTGGCTTCTGTCGCGGCTTGCGGCGACAACACTGCTTCCAACACTGATTCTTCGGCTAGCACCGACACCAAGACCACCGAAGCCGTGTCCGGCAACTTCTCCGGCGCTGGCGCTTCCTCCCAGCAGACTGCTGTGGAAGCCTGGATCGCCGGCTTCCAGGGCACCAACCCGGATGCCAAGTCGCCTACAACCCGTCTGGTTCCGGCGCTGGCGTTTCCACCTTTCTGACCGGCGCCACCGCATGGGCCGGCTCCGATGCCGCCCTGTCCAATGACGAGGTCGAGCAGTCCAAGAGCGTGTGCGCTTCCGGCAACGCCTTCGACATCCCGGTCTACGTCTCCCCGATCGCAGTGGTCTTCAACCTCAACGGCATCTCCGGCAAGGGCAAGACCCTGAACATGGACGCCGACACCATCGCCAAGATCTTCGACGGCAAGATCACCAAGTGGAACGATGACGCCATCAAGCAGCAGAACCCGAAGGTCGACCTGCCTGATCTCGACATCACCGTGGTGCACCGCTCCGACAAGTCCGGTACCACCAAGAACTTCCTGAGCTACGTCAAGGATGCTGCTGGCGACGCTTGGAGCTACGAGCTCGGCGAGAACTGGCCGAACGAGGTTGGCCAGGGCGCTAAGGGTACTTCCGGCGTGATCTCCACCGTGCAGCAGGCTGACGGCACCATCGGCTACGCCGATGCTTCCCAGGCTGGCGAGCTCGGCACCGTTGCAGTGAAGGTCGGCGACAATTACGTGCCGTTCTCCGCTGAGGCCGCCGCCAAGGTTGTGGATGCCTCCCCGCTCGACGAATCCGCCACCGGTGACAACCGTGTGGTCGTCAAGCTCGATCACAACACCACCGAGGCCGGCGCTACCGATCGTGCTTGTCTCCTACGACATCGCCTGCCCGGCATACAAGGATGCCAACACCGCCAAGTTCGTCAAGTCCTGGCTCACCTACGTGGTCAGCGACGAAGCCAGCAGACCGCTGCCTCCGCAGCAGGCTCCGCTCCGCTGTCCGACACCATGCGCCAGAAGGTCCTCAAGTCCATCGACGCCATCGAAACCAAGTGAGCTTTGGTACAGTAAGCGATAAGCTCTCGGTGAACGGCAACTGACCGTCTGTTTCAGGCCGCAGCCGCAACATGAAAGCGGGTGCGGCCTGAAACGGTACTTGTAGGTGAAACGGAAAACGTAACCATCGAACGTCATCATCGCAAGTCATCGAACGTCATCGTAGACCTGTTCAAGCAATCGCAAGTTAAGGAGAACCCGTGAGTTCGCAAAGCAAAACGGCACAGCAGCCGGTGAGCGGCAAAACGCGGACAAGGTGTTCAAGGGCGTGGCCTACGCCTGCGGCATCCTGATCCTCGTGGTGCTCGCCGCCGTCGCGCTGTTCCTGCTGTTCCGCGCATGGCCGTTGATCGGCGGCGATCAGCAGGCCAATAGCGAAACCATCAGCAACTTCACCGGCGGCAAGGCCTCCAGCTTCTGGGGCTACGTCGGACCGCTGCTGTTCGGCACTGTGCTGATCTCCGCGCTGGCACTGTTGATTTCCTTCTTCGTGTCGGTCGGCATCGCACTGTTCATCTCGCACTATGCGCCGAAGAAGCTCGCCACCGCCTTGAGCTATGTGGTCGATCTGCTTGCCGCAATCCCGTCCGTTATCTACGGTCTGTGGGGCGGCCTGGTGCTGGTGCCCGCCATCTACCCGTTCTGGAATTGGGCGGCCAAGTATCTTGCTGGATTCCGCTGTTCGCAGGTCCTGCCGCCAATCCTTCCCGTACCGTCGCCACTGTGGCCGTGGTGCTCGCAGTCATGATTCTGCCGATCATCACCTCCATGTCCCGTGATATCTTCCTGCAGACCCCGCGCCTTCAGGAAGAGGCAGCGCTCGCCTTGGGTGCCACTCGTTGGGAAATGGTCAAGCTTGCGGTGCTGCCGTTCGGCAAGTCCGGTGTGGTGTCTGCTTCGATGTTGGGCTTGGGTCGTGCCCTTGGCGAAACCATGGCCGTGCTCATGATCCTGTCTCCGGGCCTCAACTACTCCATCAAGCTGCTGCAGGCTCGCAGAATCAAACGATTGCAGCCAACATCGCCGCGCAGTATCCGGAAGCCAACGATCTCGGCGTGTCCGTGCTGATCGGCACCGGCCTGGTGCTGTTCCTCATTACTTTCGTGGTGAATTTCATCGCCCGTAAGCTTACCGAGAAAGCGAGTGCGTGATGACCGCAGTGAATAACAACGCTTCTCCGATGGACGGTGCCCCCGTCATCGATTTCGACAAGTTCAAGCCGACGCGTTCCTTTACCGCTGCACGTAAGCGCAAGGACCTCGCGATGCGCGTGCTGATCGCGCTTGCATTCATTGTGGCGCTGATTCCGCTGTTCTCGGTGCTGCTCACCACCATCGTCAACGGTGTCAAAAGGCTGAACCTCAACTTCCTGAGCTATAACATGACCGGCGTGGTCGGTGGCAATCCGACGCCGTCCGGTGGTTACGGCGGTATTCAGCACGCCATCATCGGTACGCTGGAAATCACGTTCGGCGCTATGGTCATTTCCATTCCGATCGGTCTGATGTGCGCCGTGTACTTGGTGGAATATTCCAACCGCGGCAAGCTGGCTCGCGTCATCACCCTGCTGGTCGACGTGATGAGCGGTATCCCATCCATTGTTGCCGGTTTGTTCGCATTCTCGATGTTCACGATTCTGATTGGACCTGGCACCATCAACGGTTTCGAAGGTTCCGTGGCACTGTCGCTGCTGATGCTGCGACCGTGGTCAAGTCTTCTGAAGAAATGTTGAAGATCGTGCCTCACGATTTGCGTGAAGCGTCGTATGCTTTGGGCGTTACCAAGCAGCGCACGATTACGAAGATCGTGTTGCGTACCGCTTTGCCGGGCATTGTTTCCGGTGCGATTCTCGCCGTCGCCCGTGTGATTGGTGAAACCGCTCCGTTGCTGATGACCGCAGGCTACATCGCCTCCACGAACGTCAACCTCTTCTCCGGCCAGATGACCACCCTTCCGGTGTACGTCTACCAGGAGTACTCCAAGCTCAACGCGAACTGCCCGGCTTCCGCCGACGCTTCCTGCGTGACCACCATCCCGATGGAACGCGCATGGGCCGCAGCTCTCGTGCTGATCCTCATCGTGCTGATCCTCAACCTTATCGGTCGACTCGTGGCGAAGATCTTCGCTGTCAAGTCGGAACGATGAGCGGTAGTCTTACATACAGAAACAACATATAAGGAACCAAAATGGGACAACGTATTGATGTCAATCATCTGAACATCTACTACGGCGACTTCCTGGCCGTTGAAGATGTGAACATCAACATCGAAGCCAACAAGGTCACCGCTTTCATCGGACCTTCCGGCTGTGGCAAGTCCACGGTGCTGCGCACGCTCGACCGCATGCACGAGATCATTCCGGGCGCTCACTGCGAAGGCGAGGTGTTGCTGGAAGGCAAGAACCTGTACGACAAAGACATCGACCCGGTTGCCGTGCGTCGCGATGTCGGCATGGTGTTCCAGCGTGCGAACCCGTTCCCGACCATGTCTATCCGCGAGAACGTGCTCGCCGGTGTGAAGCTTAACAACCGCAAGATTTCGAAGTCCGATGCGGACGATCTGGTTGAGTGGGCTTTGCGTGGTGCCAACCTGTGGAACGAGGTCAAGGATCGTCTTGACAATCCGGGCATTGGCCTTTCCGGCGGTCAGCAGCAGCGTCTGTGCATCGCCCGCGCCGTGGCCGTACACCCGCAGGTGCTGCTGATGGACGAGCCGTGCTCCGCTCTTGACCCGATTTCGACGCTGGCTGTCGAGGATCTGATCAACGAGCTGAAGAACGACTACACCATCGTGATTGTGACGCATAACATGCAGCAGGCCGCCCGTATCGCCGACTACACCGCCTTCTTCAACCTGAAGGCCGTCGGTCAGCCGGGTCACCTCGAGTACTTCACCGACACGACCACCATGTTCAACAACCCCCAGAACGAAGAAGCCGAGCGCTACGTATCGGGACGCTTTGGCTGATCGGCAAATCATCTCTTACTCCCGCTTACGGGGGATTGTCGCACGAATGTGTGGTCGAAAGTGGTTGCTTCGCTAACCATTTCGATCTCATTCGTGGCGGCCGTTCTCCTGAGCGGGAGTTTTTTTGTATGTGATGTCTGATCGCGACACGCTCTATTGATAATGATTCTCAATTAGGTTATGATAGCGTTATATCACGTTAGAGAGGATCTATCATGCACCGTATTACGAGAATTGCGATTGCCGCACTTGCTTCTGTAGGAATGCTTGCGTCGGTTGCTGCGTGTGGAAGCGGCCAATCAACATCCGAAAAAAAAGGGACCATCGAAGTGGTCGCTTCCGTGAATCAGTGGGGTACCATGGCGAAAACCCTGGGCGGCGACAACGTCAACGTAACCAGCATCATCAATTCCACCAATGTGGATGCGCATGATTACGAGCGACCACGTCGGATATCGCCAAACTGCAGAAAGCGCAAGTCATCATCGTCAATGGAGCCGGCTACGACGCGTGGGCGGTCAAAGCGGCGCAAACCGCCAACGCAACCATCGTCAACGCCGCTGAAGTCGGCGGGGTGAACGACGGTGAGAATCCGCATGTCTGGTTCTCCGCCGATGTGCGCAAGGCTGTGGCACAGGCAATCACCAAAGCGTACGAACAGGCCGACGCCGCAAAAAAGAGCGATTTCGACAAGATGAACGACCAATGGGCGGCTGAAGAAAACAACGTCGAAAGCAAAATCGCCGAAGTGAAACAGAAATCGGATGGATTGGCGTACGCCGCAACGGAATCCGTGGCAAGCTATCTGGCGGAAGACATGGGGCTGACCGACGCAACGCCAAGCGGGTACGCGCGAGCCACCGCGAACGAAAGCGAGCCGACGCCAACGGATATCAAGCAGTTCACCGATGCGTTGAAGGCGGGCGAAATCAAACTGTTGGTGGTCAACACGCAAGAGGAAAGCGAGTTGACAGGCAAAATCACGGACGCTGCGAAATCCGTGGAAGTGCCCATGGTCGAACTGACCGAGCAAATGCCGGAACAATATGATTCCCTGACGGCGTGGATGGAAGGTCTTGTTGACGCCTTTTCGCAAGCCATTGCGTAGGTCAGTTACATAACAAGTAATACGAAAGCAAGCAAAACGGGATAACAAGAGGGGCGACTCCGCAGTGAAAGCGGAATCGCCCCTAGTATTTTCACATCAGTCGTTTGCATGGATACCGATGTGAACCGACATTCGGAATTACAGGATTGCGGTGATGATGAAGTCCAGAATGAACAGCAGCGACACAACCCAGATCACCGGATGCACTTCCTTGGCCTTGCCTTGCAGGTCTTGATCAGGCAGTAGGTGATGAAGCCGCCGGCGATGCCGTAGGAGATGGAGTAGCTGAACGCATGAATACGGAGGCGAAGAACGCCGGTACGGCCTCGGAGATATCGCCCCAGTCGATTTCCTTCAGCGAGGACGCCATCATGCAGCCCACCACCACGAGCACGCCTGCGGTTGCGGCGGACGGAATGGCGGAGATGACCGGGGAGAGGAAGGCGGACAGGGCGAAGCAGATGGCCACGACCACGGAGTCAAGCCGGTGCGGCCGCAGCGGCGATACCTGCGGAGGATTCCACATACGTGGTGGTGTTGGAGGTGCCGCAGATGGCGCCGATGGAGGTTGCGATCGAATCGGCGAACAGGGCCTTGTCCATCTTGGAGGAGAAGCCGGAACCGTTTTCGAGGGCTTCCTCGTCTTCCGCGGAGAAGATGCCGGTGCGGCGGCCGGTGCCGATGAACGTGCCGATGGTGTCGAAGGTGTCGGACATGGAGAATGCGAAGATCGTCAGCAGAATGATCGGCAGCTTCGACATGTCGGAGAACAGCGATGGGAAGCCTTCGGCGCTGAAGATAGCGCCAAAGGTCTGCGGCAGCTGGGCGAAAGTGTCGCCGATGGAGATGGAGTTGGCCATGGTGGTCTGACCCATCGGAATGCCGGCGATGGCGGTGACCGCGATGGCGATCAGCATGCCGCCGCGCACCTTGAGCACGGTGAGGATGATGGCGAGGAACAGGCCGATGATGAACAGCCAGATGGTCGGATTATTCATGACGGCCAGACCTGGGGTGCCTGCACGGTGTCGCCGTTCTTGGCGTCGGCCTTGGTGGTGAAGGTGAAGAAGCCGACGTTCAGGAAGCCGACGTAGGCCACGAACAGGCCGATGCCGCCGCCGATGGCGTTCTGCAGCACTTCCGGAATGGCTTGGATGATGATCTTACGAATCTTGGTGACGGTGATGAGAATGTTGATCAGGCCACACAGGAACACCATGCACAGGGTCTGCTGCCAGGTGAAGCCGAGGCCGAAGCAAACGGTGTAGGTGAAGAATGCGTTGAGGCCCATGCCGGCGGCCTGAGCATACGGAACGTTGGCGAACAAGCCCATGACGAGCGTGCCCGCGATGGCTGCGATGATGGTTGCAAGGAACACGCCGCCCCACGGCATTCCCGTTTGCGACAGTATCTGTGGGTTGACGATGATGATGTACGACATTGCGAAGAACGTGGTCAGACCGGCCATGACCTCAGTGGACACGGTGGTGCCGTTCTCCTTAAGATGGAAGAACTTTTCCATTTTTCCCTATCTCTATTTCTCTTGGGTTGGTAGGAACGTTCCGACTATTGGGCGGCGCGTTCCGGCGAGAATTGCGACTCGCCTTGTGGAATCGTGGGATTCCGAACAAGGCTTAACCGTAACACTTGAGTGAGTCATGAAGATTTCGTAAAGCGCGACACGCCCGGATGACGGCAAGTCCAAGCATGACCGTAAGTTGTTCACCTGTAAACCACAGACCGTTGGTTGGAGCGTGCAAGCGCTCACGAAGTTTGGTTCGCCAAGCCAACGCAGGTTGAAGAACATACGCCCACCAAGGGCTTTCCGCTTAGCGGTCGAATGTTGCTCTGCCTGCGTGCAGGGCTTTTTTATTGTCCGGCGAAACGTTCCTGCTTCACAGTCAATGGTTGACTAAGGAAGGAACGCCATGAAGAGGCCCGAAAAGGAAGCGGTGGTCGCCCAGCTTACGGATAAGTTCCGTGAAGCTGACGCTATCTACCTGACCGAGTACCGCGGGCTTACCGTTCCGCAGATCTCTGAACTGCGCGAAAAGCTAGGCCGCGATACTTCCTACACTGTGGCTAAGAACACGCTGATTCGCATCGCAGCCAAGGAAGCTGGCATCGAAGGTCTCGATGAGATCCTCGCCGGTCCGACCGCTGTGACCTTCGTGAAGGGTGACTTCATCGAAGCTGCGAAGACCCTGCGTGACTTCGCCAAGACCAATAAGGCACTGATCATCAAGGCGGCTTCGCTGATGGCACCGTCTACGATGCTGAAGGTGCCAGAAGCTGGCAGACCTCAAGTCTCGCCCGCAGCTGCTCGCCGAGTTCGCCGGCGACATCAAGGCTACGATGTCCAAGCGCGTACCTGTTCAACGCTCTGCCGACCAAGGCCGTGCGTACGATCGATGCGCTGCGCGAGAAGCAGGAAAAGGCTGCCTGATTTCGTTGCGGCTCGCCGATGAATGAAGCAACCACAAAAAAGAAAAAACAATTGTTTTAGGTGACGGCCACCTCTTCAATTCAGTCCGTCGCCAAGAATGAAAGGAAG
>ENA-OQAS01000678-OQAS01000678.1-human-gut-metagenome-genome-assembly--contig:-NODE-678-length-17513-cov-4.392845_pt1 | contig 17513 bp, 24 predicted proteins | sample MGYA00242733_ERZ504523 | MGnify/ENA primary metagenome ERZ504523 (study PRJEB26092, sample SAMD00036239) | human gut metagenome | host: Homo sapiens | study: EMG produced TPA metagenomics assembly of...
GTAATGTACAACCAGTTATGGCTGCTACCATCTGGGACAAAGCTTCAGAAATCATGAAAGACGTATATACCAGATTATCCTGATTTCCACCATTGCGGCTGTTGTAACTGCATCGGTTGCTTTGCTTTTGATGAATTTTCCAAATCCGGAAAACCGTGGATGAATCCAGGGCATGGCTCAAACGAATCATCATTACATGGGCGATTCTCAATGGTCTGGGATTTATCATGGCTTACATCACTCCGTTCTTTGCCGGCGGTCAGTGGAATGGATAATGCAGATAAGGAGGTGGCTCTGTCATGGGAATACTTGACGGAATTGTAGAATGGATTGCCGAACAGGTCATGAACATTCTGGATTTGATTACTACTTCTGTTCTGGGTGCACTGGGATGTTCCATGGATACTTTTCTCCGGTATTTTCCAGCAGCGGAAACAATGTACCAGATTTTTCTGGCACTGGCTATCGGACTCATCCTTTTAAACTGGGTTTGGCAGCTTTTTAAGAATTATTTTATGGGGACAGGGATTGACGCTGAAGATCCAATCAAATTATCACTGCGGACTTTTATGTTCCTTTTCCTGACATTCTATGCCAAGGACATCGTGGATCTTCTATTGAATATTGCAGGAACCCCGTATAGCTGGATTCTGACTGAAGATCTTCCACCGCTGGAATTTGCCAAATTCAATTCTGTGATCACAGTAATCCTGGGGGTATGTGCCAACGGTGCTGTTGCCATTGTTGCCCTCATACTGGTACTGATCCTTGCCTGGAATTACATCAAGCTGCTTTTTGAAGCTGCGGAACGTTACATACTACTTGGAGTTCTGGTCTACACCGCACCTGTTGCGTTTTCCACGGGTGCTTCCCAAGCTACCGGAAATGTTTTTAAGAGCTGGTGCCGTATGCTCGGCGGACAGTTCTTTTTGCTTTTAATGAACGCCTGGTGTTTGCGGCTGTTTACTTCCATGGTCGGAACATTCCTTGCAAACCCTTTATCACTCTAGGAAGGAGGAGATTATGAAATATAAGAAAACACTGCTCTGCAGCCTGCTATTGATTTCTTGTCTGATTCTTGTAACTTCCATGCCGGTCTTTGCCGCTGAACTTACAGAAGCAGAGGTACAGCAAGCTGTGGATGCACAGGGAAAAGAAACGGTCACCGGTAATGTCTTTATCTGGTTTCTGTGTGCCATTGCTTTTTTGAAGGTTTCTCAAAAGATTGACAGCTTTATGGCAAGTCTGGGGGTCAATGTTGGAAATACTGGTGGAAATATGATGGCTGAACTTTTAATCGCCGGAAGAGGTCTTGCAAGTTCCTTTCGAGGGCATGGAGGTGGAAGCCATAGTAGTTCCCATTCTTCCTCTCCCGGAAGTGCTGCAGTACAAAGTTCTTTCCTTTCCGGAGGATTAGCCGGAGCCGTTGGAAGGCAGACAGAGCGTTCTGCGGTAAATGCAGCCACCGGATATACCGAAGGACCAAGTATCGGAAATGCACTCTATCAGTCTTCCCTTGAAAAGGGCGGAGATTTTGCCAATAACGTTATCAGCAATATTGCTCAAGGAAACTATGGTCAAGTTGGCTCGATCAAAGGTGATGGAGCTGTTTCTGCATTTCAATCCTACATGGGAATTCAAAATGAAGATAAAACGGATCATTCCTATACCAATGTTGAGATTGGTGGCGGCAGGATAACAGGAGTTGAGTCCGGTTCCAATGGGGACAGCCGGGAATTTGCTATGTACCATGCCGATCAATATACGGCTCCTACCCAGGGAACCTATGAAACTGTTCAATCTGTAGACGGAGCTACCTGGTACAAACAGTATGCTGAAAATACGGTATCCAAAATTCCTTATGATGCTGGCGATGGAAAGATAGCCTACAACGAATCCATTGTCCAAAAGCTTCCCCCTACTCCTCCAAGAAAGGATCGGATTTAGTGATGGATACAGAACGCTCTGGACTTGACGAAGCAATGGATGTAGGCTCCAGTACCATTTCTCATCTAAAGTCCTTAAAAACAGCAGCCACTTTCTCCAAAGCAGGATATGGTGCAGCCCTTGGCGGGCCTTTTTCAGCAGCGATTGGCGCAGTCATAGCCAACCGGAATCAGTTCGCTAAAATTCTCCTTGTTATTCTCGCCATACTGCTGCTTCCGGTTTTATTTATTGTGATGCTCCCTGGTCTGATCTTTGGAAGTCTGACCGAACAAAGCGATGTGCTAAACAGCAACTCTATGATCAGTGAAAACATCCGTGCTTCCCGTGATGCCATCGTTGAAGTGTTAGAAGAAAGCCATGAAGACATTCTGGCAGAGATCCATGCAGCAATTTCCCGTCTTCCACAAGGAGATACTGCATCCATCAATGATCCCTATACATACAGCATCTCCGTCAATGCCAATCTGCTGATTTCACAATTTTGTGCCAGCCAGGATGACTATAAAAACATCAACCTAAACCAATTAAAGAAACTCATCCGTGAAAACAAAGAAGGACTTTTTTCTTATGATGTAGCAACCGAAACAGTTACCATGGAAGTTACCGTTGATGGCGGTGCAGAAGGAGAAGCCGGCACAGAACAGGGACAGGCACAAACACAGACGGTTACTTTTACGAAACACACCTATACCGTTGTTTATGCTGGGGATTCCTATTTTGCAGACCATGTATTCCATCTTACAGACAAGCAGAAAGAACTTGCCAAAAACTATGCAGAAAATCTGACTGCTTTCTTTGGAACTGCTTCTTCCGGCATAGTAGCTGCTATCAATCTTAGTGATGAGGTATTGTCCTACCGCCCTGCTGTAGAAAGAGCCGCTGCGAAATATGGTATGAGTGATTATGTGGATTTAATTCTGGCAGTCATGATGCAGGAATCTGGCGGACGAGGCTGGATGTTATGCAAGCAGCGGAAGGTGGATTTAATACCCGCTATCCCCATGTGCCAAATGGGATTACAGATCCTGAATACTCCATTGAATGTGGTATTCAGGAATTAAAATATGCCCTCGACAAAGCCGGCTGTACCGGACCTACGGACTTAGACCGGATTAAACTGGCTCTTCAGGGTTACAACTACGGTTCTGCATACATTGACTGGGCAATGGAGCGTGACGGTGGATATACCAAAGAAAATGCGATTGCCTACTCTGATATGATGTGTGCAAGACCAAGCTGGCCTTATGACCGGTATGGTGATAAAGAATATGTGGAGCATGTCCTTCGGTATTACCAAATTACTGCCAGTGGCGGCAGCTATCCCGCAAACGGCATGCAAATTCCACACTATCTCCAGACAGACTATGGAAATATCCCCTATGGCGGTGGTTCCATCGCCAGCAGCGGATGCGGTCCGACAAGCTTTGCTATGATTGCCAGTTATCTTACAGGCACTACCATTACACCTATTGACGCAATATCCTGGTGCGGAAATTCCTATTACAAACCAGGAGTCGGCACTTACTGGTCTTATTTCCAGGCAGCGTCCGATCATTTTGGGTGTGGGGCTGTCACACAGACCAGTGATCCCAACCAGGTACTTCAGGCTTTATCTGAAGGTCATCCGGTCATCAGTTCCCAAAGAGCTGGGCTTTTTACCAGTGGCGGACATTTTATTGTCCTTCGTGGTGTAACGGCTGGAGGTAAAGTATTAGTCAATGATCCCAATGACAGTTCCTCCAAAAACTACATCAACCGTGAATTCGATATGATGACGGAAGTGCATGCAACCGCAAATGCCTATTGGATCTTCGCTAAAAATAAAGGAGACACTTATGAACAGAAAAAAAGCAATTCTGGCTATCTTTATGATGGCCTTTTTAATTATCATCGGATTTGTCTTTCCCTCCATCTGGAAATCCCAAAAAGGAAACAAAAAATCGAGACAGAAAATACTCAACACGATAATAATGAAAATACTGAGACAGAACAAGCAGAAAATAACGAATCCATAAGCTTTCAGGATTTTGAAGCTTTGGAAGACTTTTTCTCCAAGGAACAGGTGAAACTTTTTCAGGAAGAACTGACCTCCTATCTTAAAAACGTAAAACAGATGTCTCTAACTTCCATCCGTTTCCTTGCTGATGATACTACCTATCCCAATGCTTCTGATATTAATTTTTTGTTCCAGCTTCCGGATAAGTCCGTTCTTCCTGTGTACTACACTTCTTCTACTGGAAGATTCTTTTTCGGTGAGGAACGTACCCCTGATTCTGGAAAAGAAATCATCTATGAACGTCCGACAGATGACAAACTTCCTTCCATCACAACAGAGGAAATTGAACAGTTGCAAGAAGGAGGTTATGACGATACCTCCGTGAATTCGGAAAAAGCTGCCCCTGTCACAGAAGTTCCTGAAACTCCTTCCATGGAAGAACCAAAGGAGGTGCAGCCATGAACAATACTGAAGAACAACATCCTGTCTTCATCCCTCGCAATTTTATAGAAAAAGGGACCTTTATGGGCGGAATGTTTAAAATCCGTAATGCCATCGAAGGCGGTATCCTGGCAATCCTGATCACCATTCCTGTTATCAATCTGCCTCTGACACTGACTGTCAGAATTATTATTCTCTGTATGACTGCTCTTCCTGCAGCTATGATTTCTTTAATTGGAATCGGTGGGGAAAGCATTACTGCATTTTTAATGAACGCTTTGCGTTTTCTGAAAAACCGCCGGGTTATTTACCGTATGGATGTACATCCGGAGCCGAAAAAAAAGTACCGGATAAAAAAGCCCCGCAACAAAGAACCAAAAACCAAGAAACGCAAACGGCATCCAAAACAACCTGCAGAATCTTCTTCTGAAGAGAACTGCTCACAGATGTCTTCCGAAGAGGAGACAAAAGAATCCTCTGCTATTAAAAAAAAGAACGCCGGCAGTTTGACACTTCTACAAAACGTGGAATACGCAAACAGGCTCGTGAAGACATCCGGATTCTTAAATTTGAGTCCCGACAATTAAAAAAAGAACAAAACGCTGCACGTAAAAGTGCGAAAAGGCAGGCAAAACTTGAAAAACAACAGATAAAGCAGCAACTTTCGGAGGAACGAAAAAACGAAAGAACTGCGAATAAAGCTTCCAACCAGCCTTCTGCTTCCGGGAAAAGCAAAAAGAAAAAGCGAAAAGAAATCACCTTGGAAGATTATCTTCCTATTGATAAGATTGCCAATGGTGTTATCTACACGACAGACCATCGTTATGTAAAAATCCTGGAGATTGAACCGATCAATTTCCTCTTACGCAGTGCCAGGGAACAACAGGGATCATCTTCAGTTTCATTTCCTACTTAAAAATCAGCCCTGTGAAACTGCAGATTAAGATGATCTCCAAAAAAGCGGATATCAACAAACATCTGGAACAGTCCCGTTTGGAAATGGAACGGGAATCGGATCCCAACTGCAGGCAGTTACAAAAAGACTATATCCAATTTGTCCGGCAGTTAAGTTCCAGAGAAGCGGTTTCCAGACGTTTTTTCCTAATCTTTGAATACGAACCTTTCAATGTGAATCGAAAGGTGGAGGAAAAGGAAATCCTGGCAGCTTTGGAAACTGCTGCACAGACCGCAAAAACCTTTCTATATCAATGCGGCAACGATGTGCTGGTTCATGACAATGAAGATGAGTTTACAACCGATGTACTCTACACTTTACTGAACCGTACCAAATGTACCGAAACACCTTTGCCAAAACGGATTAACCAGGTACTTACCCGCTATATGGAATCTGGCCGTGAGCAGGAAGTGGATAACATCCATATCAATGAATTCATTGCACCAGAGTCTTTGGACTTTAAGCACAGCAACTATGTGCTGGTAAATGGCATCTACATTCTTACCTGCTGGTGCCGTGCGATGGTTACAAAGCAAAAGTAATGCCAGGCTGGCTATCCCTGCTTATCAATGCTGGCGAAGGAATTGACATTGACTTTTTTCTGCATAAACAGCCCAAAGATAAGATCCAGCAACGTCTTGGACAGCAAATCCGGATCAACCGTTCAAAGATCAAAGATGCCTCTGATACCAATGCGGATTTTGATGATCTGGATTCTGCCATCCGTTCCGGCTATTTCCTCAAACAGGGACTTGCTAATAATGAAGATTTCTATTACATGAATCTTTTGATTACGATTACGGCAGGTGATCTGGAAGAACTGCAATGGCGGATTCAGGAGATGAAAAAACTTCTCATCTCACAGGATATGGATCTGCGGTCTTGTTACTTCCTGCAAGAACAGGGATTTTTATCTTCCCTTCCTCTTGTAAACCTGGATAAGAAGCTCTATGAACTCTCAAAACGAAATGTCTTAACCACCGGAGCTGCCAGTTGCTATCCTTTCGTCAGCTACAGCATTTGCGATGATAACGGTATCCTGTTTGGAGTAAATAAGCATAACAACTCTTTAGTGATTGCTGATATTTTTGACTCCAAACAATATAAAAACTCCAATATTGCGATTCTTGGCACTTCCGGATCTGGAAAAACCTTTACCATGCAGACTATGGCACTTCGTATGCGGCGTAAAGGAATCCAAGTATTTATCATCGCACCGTTAAAAGGTCATGAGTTTTATCGGGCTGCCCGCAATGTAGGGGGAACCTTTATCCAGATTTCTCCTGCCAGCCAAAACTGCATCAATGTCATGGAAATCCGAAAAGTAGATAACTCTGTCAATGAGCTGCTGGACGGTCCAACTTTAGACGCATCTGCCTTAGCCAGTAAGATTCAACGTCTACATGTTTTCTTTTCTCTGCTCATTCCAGATATGAACCATGAGGAAAAACAGCTTTTGGACGAAGCACTGATTAAAACCTATGCAAGAAAGGGAATTACCCATAAGAATGAATCCCTCATTGATCCCAAACACCCGGATCATTATAAAGCGATGCCAATTCTTGGAGATGTATATGATGTTTTGATGGAAACTGAAGATACCAAACGACTGGCTCACATCCTGAACCGTCTTGTCCATGGCTCTGCTTCCTCTTTTAACCAGCAGACCAATGTAGATCTGACCAATAAATATACCGTTTTGGACATTTCAGAGCTGACTGGCTCCAGTGATCTCTTAACGGTAGGGATGTTTGTTGCTCTGGACTATGTATGGGATAAAGCCAAAGAAAATCGTACCGAAGAAAAAGCCATTTTCGTAGATGAAGTATGGCAGCTCATCGGTGCCTCCAGTAACCGTCTGGCCGCTGAATTCGTTTTGGAAATCGCCAAGATCATCCGGGCATACTCTGGTGCCGGTATTTTTGCAACCCAGGACCTCAACGACTTTTTTGCTCTTGATGACGGAAAATATGGAAAAGGCATTATCAATAACTGTAAAACCAAAATTATTCTTAACATGGAAGATGAAGAGGCACAACGTGTAAAAACCATTCTTCGTCTTTCCGAAACCGAAGTTATGAATATCACCCATTTCCAACGTGGAAACGGACTGATTTCAACAAACAACAATAATATCACTGTGGAATTTAAAGCTTCCAACCTGGAAAAAGAATTAATTACCACAGACCGACAGGAACTCCTGGAAATCTTGAAACGCCAGGATAAAAAAAGTCGGTTAATGTTACCTGCAGCCCGAATATGGCTGCTTTTCTTTTTAACAAAGGAGGAGATTTATGTTAAAACCAGCAAAACAACCTCATATCCGGCTAACCGCCCTTTTTCTTTGTGTCACGATGTTTCTTAGCACACTCTTTTTCAATGCCCATACCGCTTATGCTGCAGATGGAACCATTGATTATAAGGCAGGAGCCAAAATTCCATACGGGGACTATTATACTTCCCGCATGAGCTTTGATGGAAATAACACGGCTTATTGCGTAGAACCATTAAAGAAAACACCAGCTTCCGGAAAATATCCTTATAACCTTTTGGGAAAAAAATTCCCCACTCAGAAAAGCTCTTTACTACTTAAACGGTGGATATGGTTATGAAAAGGTAATAAAAGATCAATATTTCCAAGGATGGTCCGATGACAATTCTTATGTCATTGGTCATCTGGTCGTTGCCTATATCCATGCAGGAAATAACGGGGACACCGGTGCCTTCCATGGCGCACCTCAAAATTATATTGACAAAGCATTGGAAGTTGCCAACGCCATTGAAGGGCTTCCTGCCCCACCAGAATCCTTCCGTGCTTTTATCGTTCCTGGCGATGCTTCCCAAACTTTTGCAGGAAGCTGGTATCAGGTTCCAAACGGCTTTATCGAACTGCAGAAATCCTCTGCCAATACCGATATTTCCGATAAAAATGGCAATTACTCTTTAGAAGGAGCCAAATACGGAATCTACAAAGGGGAAGAACTGGTAGAAACTCTTGTTACCGATAAAAAAGGATATGCAAAATCCAAAGAACTGGCAGAAGGAAGTTACACCGTTAAAGAAATCAGTGCCCCAGAAGGGTTTGCTATAGATACTTCCGCCCATAATGTTACGGTAAAAGCAGAAGGAACATCTACCGTAAAGGTAAAGGATATTCCTCAAAATAATCCTGTAAAATTGCTCCTTAAAAAGCTGGATGCTGACACCCAGCAAAATTCTGCACAGGGAACCGGCTCTCTCGCCAATGCCGAATTTACAATAAAATTCTATACAGAACAGTCAGCTACCGATCCCGGAGCAAATGGAAAGAAACCGGTTCGCACCTGGATATTTAAAACAGATGCCTCTGGAGAAATCCATTTTACAAAAGATTATTTGGTATCCGGGGATGAATTTTTCTATGCCAGTGATGGAAAGACCGTCTGCTTCCCACTGGGTACAGTAACCGTACAGGAAACCAAAGCACCTGCCGGCTATCTTCCAAACGAATCTGTTTTCGTACAGCAAATCACCAGTACCGGTACGGAAGAAACCATCTCCATTTATAACGCTTCTTCTGTCGAAGAACAGGTCTTCCGAGGCGGCGTCAAAATTCAGAAGCGGGATCTGGAAACTCAGGGAACACAGGCACAAGGAACCGCATCTCTTGCAGATGCCGAATTTACCATTACCACTTTGAACAAACAGCCGGTATGGGTAGGTGGAAAGCTCTATGAAAATGGTCAGGCAGTGCTTACAATCAAATCGGATGCACATGGTATTGCTGCAAGTGCCGCTGATGCCCTGCCCCTTGGACATTACCGGATAGAAGAAACCAAAGCGCCTTCCGGATACCTAACCGATGGTGCAAAGGCTCTCGAATTGACATCACCCAAAATGGAGAAATCGTAGATTTAACAACAGAAGAGACTTCTGTTTCTAACCAGATTATCCGTGGCGGTGTCAAAATCCAAAAACGGGATCTGGAAACGGGAGAAGCCAAACCACAGGGAAATGCTTCTTTAAAGGATGCAGAATTTACAATCACCAATCTTGGTCCAAATCCTGTTCTTGTGGATGGAACCCTTTACGAAAAAGATCAAGTAGTTCTCACTTTGAAGACAGATGAAAAAGGGCTTGCTTCCACAAAAAAAGATACTCTCCCTTATGGACATTACCGGGTTGATGAGACAAAAGCACCGGAAGGTTATTTGAATGAGGGAAAACTCTCTCAGGAGTTTCATATCACAGAAAATGGGAAAATTTTGGATTTAACTGCAAAAGAAACAGCGATTTCCAATCAGGTAATCCGTGGCGATTTAGAATTCGTAAAGGTATCTGACGGAGATTTAAACCGGCTGGCAAATGTCCCATTTTCCATTACCTCCAAAACTACAGGAGAAAGTCATACCATTGTAACAGACAAAAATGGCTATGCCAGTACTTCCTCAGAATGGAATAAGCACACTACAAATACCAATCGTGGGGAAACTTCTGAAGACGGAATCTGGTTTGGCTCTTCTAAACCTGATGATGCCAAAGGAGCCCTGATTTATGACACCTACATTTTGGAAGAACAACGCTGCGATTCCAATGAAGGTATGAACCTCTTAAAAATTGAGGTCTCTATATACAAAAATCACGTAGTCGTGGATATGGGAACTTTAACGGATGATCAGATTACCATTGGAACTACTGCCCTTGACAAAGACAGCAACTCCCACTTTGCCAAACCAGAAGAAAAAATCACTCTGGTTGATACCGTAGAATACGAAGGTTTAAAAAAGGGACAGTCTTATAAGCTCATCGGCACACTGATGGATCAGGAATCCGGAAAGCCAATTGAAATAGATGGAAAACCTGTCACAGCAGAAACCACCTTCAAACCAAAAAAATCTTCTGGTTCTGCAAAAGTGAACTTTACGTTCAATGCCTCTTCTCTGAAGGGCAAAACAATCGTAGTATTTGAAGAACTGTACCAGGAGGATTTAAAACTGGCTGTTCATGCGGACATTACAGATCAGGATCAGACTATCTATTTCCCAGAAATCGGGACCACTGCAAAAGATAAGGAAACAGATATGAATCTTTCCCAGGCAGATAAAGAAGTTACCCTTGTAGATACGGTAGCTTACAAAAATCTTCTGCCCGGCGAAGAATATGTTATGACTGGAACCCTTATGGATAAAGAATCCGGAAAGCCTGTCGAAATAGATAAGAAAGAGGTTACTGCCGAAACCACATTTACTCCTAAAGAATCCTCTGGAACGGTAGATGTGATTTTTTCTTTTGATGGAACTTCCCTTGCCGGAAAAACCGTAGTTGTTTTTGAATCTGCTACTTATGATGGCAAAGAATTTGCAACACACGCAGATCTTGAAGATAATGGGCAGACCATCTACTTCCCAGAAATCGCTACTACTGCAAAAGACAAAGCAGACGGAGATCATTTTGCCAAAACCGATAAAGAGATTACTATTGTTGATACGGTTAAATATAGTAACCTAATTCCAGGAAAAGAGTATGCACTTACCGGTACCTTGATGGACAAAGAGACAAAAGAACCTCTTCAGGCAGATGGTAAACCGATTACTGCCACTACGACCTTTACTCCTGAAGATGCCTCTGGCAGTATTGAACTTACCTTTACATTTGATGGCAGCATCCTGTCCGGCAAAACAATTGTTGTCTTCGAGTCTTTAACGTATCAGGAAAAAGAGATTGCTGTTCACGCCGATATAGAAGACCATGAACAGTCTATCTACTTCCCGGGAATTGGAACTACTGCGAAGGACAAAGCGATGGGGATCAGGAAGCCGTTGCTACGAAAGAAGTAACCATCATTGACACCGTATCCTACCAAAATCTGATTCCGGATACTCCATACAAACTGGTCGGCACACTGATGGACAAAACAACCCAAAAGGAAGTTATGATTGATGGAAAACCTGTCACGGCAGAAACAGAATTTACACCAAAGGATTCCAATGGTTCTGTCGAAGTCATCTTCACTTTTGATGGAAGCACATTGGCTGGACATGATGTAGTCGTTTTTGAAAAACTTTTTTCCCTTGAAGGAGAAACAGCACTTGAAATTGCTTCCCATGAGGATCTGGACGATAAAGGACAGACGATAAAACTTACGGAAGCTCCAAAAGACACACCTGAACCTTCCAAACCAGTCAAGACCGGAGATGAAACAACCGTTCTTCCTTATCTTTTACTGGCAGGTGCCGCACTCCTCTTTGCTGCAGGATTTGGTATCTTATATATCCGTAAGCGGAAAAAAGATAAGTAACTATCAATAGATATGCTCACAGGCAGCTTATTACGGCTGCCTGCTATAAAGGTGATGAATATGGAACAATCTCGTTGTAATGCCGATGCCAAACACATCCGGCATTTTTTAGATATTTGTGATGGAAATTGGCATTCCTGTATTTATGTTCGCTGTGTTTCCTGTAAAACCCCAGGTTATTGTAATGGCCCACACTTCTTATATCATCCAGATGAAAACGGCAGTCCATGTGTCCTGCCCATGGCAGATGCCCGTATGCTCTTCTCCCGCATACCGGAACCAACGGAATGTCTATCCGCCATAACACTGGAACAATTTCAGTCTTTATATGGACTCTACTTTGCAAAAGAAGCATTGACCGATAAGCCATGTCCTTGTTTTGCTTTACTGCGGCACCAGGAAGCATCCCATTATCACTGGTAAAAGGTTGCACTTTTGGCACTTTCTGCGTACAGGATAAGAAAGGAGGCGATTTTATGTTGAATTTCACTGCTATGATTCAAGGAATCGATACAATATTTACGAACTTTATTTTTATTCCTGCACTTTTAATCCTGTACCTGAAGTTTCGTCCGAGAAAGCCCTGGAACAAACGCACCAGAAATCTGTATCGGCTATGTATAGCTCTGATTTCTGTTTATGTCATCCGGATTTTCTGTGCAGGGTTCATCTTTACACCAGTAAATTACTCACGTTTTGCAGACAGCGGTTTCTTTCCGCTTATCAAGCACTGTTCTATTCTTAGATTTTCTGCATTTTGTGCCATTTAGTCCGAATCTGGGAGTAGTTTCTATGCCCATCCTATGGGAATTCATCACCTGCTTTCTTACAATATACGTATAAAACACGTAAGCGAGGTGAATCTTTATGAAACAGAAACAAATCCGCTGCCCATACTGCGGCAGCATCGCAATTTTAAGGGATGCGTCCTATGTATATGGAAATAAAGCGAAAGATGGAAAACTCTATGTGTGCAGTCACTTCCCACAGTGTAATTCTTATGTAGGAGTTCATCCTGGCACTACCAATGCCAAAGGAAAACTGGCAAACAAAGAGCTTCGGCAAAAAAGGATCCAAGCACACCGGGTATTTGACCAGATATGGCTAAACCACATCTTTACGAAATCGGAGGCTTACCGCTGGATTGCTGATAAATTCTGTCTGACTGCCAAGGAAGCACACATCGGAGAATTTAGCACTTATATGTGTGATCAACTAATTCTGGAATCCATGAAGATTCTGGAGAATAACCATATCCCTCTCAGGGCCATTGGTTGAAAGGGGGGATATGTATGATCATCCCGATGACAGATGATGAACGCCGATTGACAGAGGAGTACTTATATTTGGTACCTGAAATGGTAAAAAAATTGACTTCCCGTTGTGCTTATGTCTCATACGATGAGCAGCAAGACCTTCTGCAAGCCGGAAACTTAGCTTTATGCAAAGCCGCCATGAACTATGACAACACCCGTCCCTTTGCAGTTTACGCCAGAGTTGCCATACGAAATGCCATTTACAGTTATTGGAGAAAACTGCAAAAAGAACGAAAATACACCTGTTCCATGTATGCATCTTCCGAATTTGACATGGAACCCCTGCTTGTAGACCAAAAAACCGAACTATGGCAGGAACAATGTATGAACCAGGAACCCATTTATAAGCACCTGCAGTCCTTAGAAGCGAGAAGCTGCAATACACTAAGAAAAGGAATACATGCCCTGCTCCTGCAGCAAAAAGGATATACCAACCAAGAAATTTCCAAACATTATGGTGTCCCAATGAATCATGTCCGGGCATGGCAAAGCAAAGCCCGGAAATACTTACAGCAGGATACCAAATTATATACTCTTTTATCTTGAAGGGAGAACGATTATGCTGACACTTTATACTGCAGTCGGAATCCTACGATTCCAGGATTCCATAAAGGAACATAAAACACCGACAGTTATCAATAACCAGCAGGAATACGGACTGACAGAAGAAGAATTCTTTCTGTGGAGCAGCCTCGCATTTCAAATCCGACAGATCCATGAATTGCAGTCTGCCTTTTCGGAACGTTTGAAAAAACATCACCGTTCGGAAAATATTCCCATTGAACCCTACATGAATCGGCTGCTGCTTCGAGGACTGGTTGTAAAAGGGGATGGTTTAACTGGTGTGGATGCCCTGTACCGCCTCTTAGGAGAACTTTATATCAGCCCATTGCAGGACAGTTTTTCAGTACGGCTTCTTACCTGCATCTATCTCTGCATGAAGAAAAAACTGCACACAAAGGAACTGATCCATTATCTAAAAAAGCCGGCACGGACTGCTATAGAGGACACGGTACTCCAAATAGCAAAAAAGTACAGATTTCTACGGCAGAGCTTGTAACCTGTGTAGAACAGGGCATCCATCCACAAAATACAGAGCAACTTTTGACGCAGCTCTATGAAACCTCGGATGCAACATTCCGTACCCTGGCACAGGATATCCAATTCACCCATGCCGGTTATCCTGTACTGGAAGCCATCAGTAATTTGTACCTCAATAAACAGATTGCATTTGAAAAACTATAGAAAGGAGCAAATTATGCCAAAACCATTTCTTAATAAGCTGATTGTCCATGGGGCAATCGGCTTTTTCTGTGTCCTATTTGGATGTATTTACGGATTTATAACAGACGACCAGATATTTCTCCTTATGAGTCTTTGCATCGGTGTTGGAACTACCATACGAATTGTGAGTCTGCTACATACCATCAAGATACATGACTATACCGAATTAACTGGAACCTGTACAAAACGTGAAGTCAGCCCACTTACCAAGAAACAGAAAATTATTTTTCGATCCACTGACCAGAAAGAATATCACTTTACATTCGATAAAAATATCCGCCTTTTATCTGGACATTATTATCGCCTATATTTTCGGAATGTAGCAAACCTTTCGGGTGAAGAAAAGGTTACTCCGGATTTACTTGCGTATGAGGAATTATCCCTAAATGAAGATGTTTCCCCGAAGAACTCTTAGATTTCTTCTCTAAATACAATAGAAGTGGATATGCCACTTTCACATACCCACTTCTATTATGCTTTATAAGTTTTCCTTCTGCCGTCCCAGTGAAATGACAAAAACCACTCCGAACTACCACGTATTCTGTCTCAAGGATGACAGCATAACAGCAATCGCAGGGAATAATAATCTATTGTATTCCAGAAGACTCTTCAAAAAATGGACAGTGCTTCCACTTTCAGGGTTTCAAAATACAGTAACAATATCTTTTATTTTTCTACTGTGACCAATTTTTTCATATTAAGGGCAACTTTATACTGACAGTGAAAATTCCCGCTTCATAATTCACTTGAATATCACCACTTATTTGTATTACTAGCTTTCTAGTAGCATACAATCCGATACCACTGCTTTTTATCCTTGCTTCATCTTTTGTGTAAAACAAATCAAATATAGATTTTAATTCTTCATCACTAAATTCTACATTTACTTGATCTTCTTTCCATACTTTCTTTAAATAAGTTGGTACAATACCTAAGCAGAATGGATCTGCCATAAAGAAAATATTCATACGTTGAGCATCTAAAGTTCCAACAACATTTAAAGGATCACAGTTATATGGATAAGTAGCTACTGAAGAAGCAGTCATCATACAGCCAATTTGGTAATCTTCACTAATTTCATGTCCTAATTGAACTGTTTTAGCATTAGCAATCAAAATATTATGATAAGCATCCCATTGATCTTGTTTTGTAGTTGAACCAATTGGATCACTAGGATCTTTAGGATCTTTAATTGTTAAAACCCCGCCAGCAACAAGCGGCATTCTAAATAACGCATTGACTTCATTAAATGTAAGCCAGAATTTAACTTTCCTTTATAACGTGTAAAAACAGTTTTACATAGCGTAACCAAAAATCAATTAATTAGGATTAGACCATCCACCATATTCAGTAATTAAATGTAATGGTGTTTCATAATGTGATAAAGTAATGACAGGTTCCATTCCTAATTCATTCATGCATGCAAACATATCATCATAATAAGCAAGACCTGCTTCATTTGGTTCAAGTTCATCCCCATTAGGGAAAATTCTTCCCCAAGCAATAGAAGTTCTAAAACTATTGAATCCCATACCTTTCATTAATTTTAAATCTTCACGGTAACGATGATACCCATCTACGGCATCATGTGATAAATAAACTTATCAGGATTTAATTTCATTTCATATTTTTTCTTATCTTCATTCCATTGAATACCAGGATCTTTAGACATAATACCTACAAGTACATCTGTAACGTTTGGTTGTTTCCCATCTTCCAACCAAGCACCCTCATATTGATTAGCAGCGATAGCGCCACCCCATAAAAAATCTTTTGGAAAACTCATTTTCTCTACCTCCGTTTTATCTAGGAGGTATTATAACACTTACAAAACAAGAGATTTATTCGTTTCATAATATGAAAAAAGAGCAATCTTTTTAATTACTCTTTAAACATATCTTTTAATCATTAAGATTGAAATACTTTTCAATACTCTTTTTTTCATTCTCTGATAATTTTAAAATGTTTGTTGCTCTTTGATATGAACAATTTAACTCATTCATCACATTTCTTACATGTTCTATATTCTTTTCTTTACGTTCTATTTTTTTGCCTTGGTTGATTACTTGACTAATTCCTTGACTGATTCCTTCATTTCTTGCTTTTCTTTCAAGATAGTTTGCATAATCACACATTTCTTTGACCTCCCTTTCTGTTTCCTTAAATCCATATCCTTTAATAATAGAAAAATGAAAAGCGATCCTTTAACAGGACCTCTCTATATTGGAACAGGGCAAACAGATAATTTAAGTGAAATTGTGAAAATGATGAAACTCTTTCAAGAGCATTATCCTCATGTACAATTTCATTTATTAAGTGATGATAAAGAAAAATTATTAAAACAATTAGAAAGCAATCTTCTTGATTTTGGTCTTTTTATTCATGATTACGATAGAAATCTTTATGAAGGAATTCCTTTAAAGAGTACAAATTCTTTAGATATTCTTACTTTTAAAGAGCATCCCTTCGCTTCTAAAAAAATCATTGCAGAAAAAGATCTTAAAGATGAAAAAATAATGGTCGCTAGACAAGCCATGCAAAATCAAGAAATACCTGATTTTATTGATAACAAACAAATTGTCGCTATTTTTGATTTACCAGAAAACGTAAAAATAATGGTTAAAGAAAACATACCTTTATATCATTGGCACCTTATTAAAAAAAAGAAACCTACTTCTTTATTACAAAAAAAATTTTATAGAAATACTAAAAAGCGAGTACTAACCAAGTATTCGCTTTAATAATTTCGATTTTTCTATAAATTTTTGACAATGCTTTTTATAAAGGGCATGTTGTTTTACACAATCTCTAATACGATTTGATGATTTCATTAAACAAATTGCTCCAATAATAAAGAATGGAACTTGAGGAGCAATTGGAAGCAATAAACCAACGAATCCTAATAAAATAAAGAATAGTCCAATAATAAATAAAACACTTTGGTAGATGTAACGTAACTTCATCGATGCCTCCTTTTGTTAAAAAAAGCATAAAAAAAGTTATATAAACAAGCCGTGAACTATTTCTAAAGAAAAACCAAATAATTCTAAAAGAAAAATTATTTTTTTAATAATCGCAATAAGTCCTTTGGTTGTTTGAAAACCAAAGTGGCTGGTATTTCTTGCGTAGCAACACTACCCCATTTTGCAAGACCAAAATCAATGTGTGCATTTTTAGATGCTTCATAATCCGAATGAGCATCTCCAATATAAATGACTTCTTCAGGTTTTAAATTTAATTTTTCAATACATTTAATAATGGTTCCGGATGAGGTTTATGAAAAGTAGTATCATCTTG
>ENA-OQAS01000679-OQAS01000679.1-human-gut-metagenome-genome-assembly--contig:-NODE-679-length-17510-cov-1.611632_pt1 | contig 17510 bp, 27 predicted proteins | sample MGYA00242733_ERZ504523 | MGnify/ENA primary metagenome ERZ504523 (study PRJEB26092, sample SAMD00036239) | human gut metagenome | host: Homo sapiens | study: EMG produced TPA metagenomics assembly of...
CGGATACCGGAAACGATCTGTTTTACCTGACTTCCGATTTTTACCTGGGAACATAATAATTTCTTTGACTTCGGCACTGCTTCACAGGAAATGATCTCTCCGACCTGGAACTGCATTTTCATAAAATCATCATATTCGATCTCCGGTTTTGCCTCGATATCGATTGCTTCGCCTGATTCCTCTGTAGTCTCCGGCAGCTCGCCAAGCGCCTTCTGCTCTGCCTCAAACTCTGCTTTCTGTGCTTCACGGATCGCATCGATCTTTGGCATGATCTCTTTTGCATCCAGACGTGAGAAGTCGTTCCGTTGTCTGTCACTTTATTTCCATTCTCATAAAGTCCGAATTTGTCCAGATTATCATATTCACGCATACCTGCATTCAGCTGCGCTAAGATACGGTCTGCTGTCTCCGGTAAGAAGCTCTTTAACAGACATGCTCCGATCGTGATGGACTCTACCAGATTATAAAGTACTTCTGCCAGCCGGTCTTTTGCTGCCTCGTCCTTTGCAAGTACCCACGGTGCAGTCTCATCAATGTATTTGTTGCAGCGGCGGAATAAGTTAAATACCTCTGTGATTGCATCTGCAACACGCAGATTTTTCATCTTCTCTGCAACTTTATCTCTCGCAGATGTCACAACTGCCTTTAAGTCTGCATCAACTTCCTCTGTCACACCTGTGCTCTTTACCACACCGTCAAAATATTTATTGCTCATGGAAATGGTACGGTTTACAAGGTTTCCAAGGATATTAGCAAGGTCAGAGTTGTAACGCTCGATGACAAGATCCCAGGTAATGATTCCGTCATTTTCAAACGGCATCTCGTGTAATACAAAGTAACGTGTTGCATCCACGCCGAATAAATCAGCATATCATCTGCGTAGATCACGTTTCCTTTAGACTTACTCATCTTCTCGCCGCCCTGTAAAAGCCACGGATGACCAAACACCTGTTTGGGCAGCGGCAGATCCAGTGCCATCAAAAAGATCGGCCAGTAGATCGTATGGAAACGGATGATGTCTTTTCCGATCAGATGTAAGTCTGCAGGCCAGTTCTTGTTGAACAGATCACTGGAATTGCGTCTGCATCGTATCCAATCTTGGTGATATAGTTGGTCAGAGCGTCCAGCCACACATAAACGACATGTTTCGGATCGAAATCTACCGGAATGCCCCAGGAAAATGATGTTCTGGAAACGCACAGATCCTGTAATCCCGGAAGTAAGAAGTTGTTCATCATCTCATTTTTTCTGGAAACCGGCTGGATAAATTCCGGATGCTCATTGATGTAGTTGATGAGTTTGTCAGCATATTTGCTCATTTTAAAGAAATATGCCTCCTCTTTTGCCGGCTGGACCTCACGTCCGCAGTCCGGGCATTTTTCCATCCACAAGCTGTGACTCTGTCCAGAAAGATTCACACGGAGTACAGTAAAGTCCCTCGTAGGAACCTTTGTAGATGTCACCTTTATCGTATAATTTTTTGAAGATCTTTTTTACCTGTTTCTCATGGTCTTCATCGGTTGTACGGACAAAATTATCATAGGAAGTGTTCATCAGATCCCAGATGCGTTTTACCTCTCCGGCTACATTGTCCACATACTCTTTCGGAGTGATCCCGGCCTTCTCGGCCTTCTCCTGGATCTTCTGACCATGTTCGTCCGTTCCGGTCTGGAAGTAAACATCATAACCTTCCTGACGGCGGAATCTTGCGATCGCATCTGCAAGTACGATCTCGTAGGTATTTCCAATGTGCGGCTTGCCGGATGTGTAGGCAATCGCTGTTGTCATATAAAATTTTCCTTTGCTGCTCATGTGTATTTCCTTCTTTCTTAATGATTTGCTTGTTGATACTGTGGGTTATTTCATCTTATAAATAAAAATCCCGTCCTCTAAAAAGAAGACGAGATGTTATCCCGTGGTACCACTCCCATTTACCGGCACAAAATGCCAGCCTCATTTCGATATCTCACGGACTGCCCGGATACATACTGTACCGATGCTCATCTGCTGTAATATCTCCCGCTGTAACAGGCGGACCTGTCGGGACTTATCTGTCAATTTTAAACAGTTCAGTCCTGCCACTCCAAAGCCATCTTCCATCTATATCCGCCCGTTTCCTCTCAGCCTTATTCCGATTCGGTATTTCAGTTTCTGTGATACAGGTTTTCTTATTAAAATACCTGACTCACAACACCTTTTCCGGAAATATAGAAACTTCTCTGTAAAGTTCCAACAGATGTACTCTCTTTTTCATGGTGTTTTATTTCTTACGATTATTTTCAATCTAGCATGGAATGTGTAAAAAGTCAAGCGGCTGATCCACTCTACTTTTTTTGCTTGCCATTCGAGAAGCGATCACTGCAAATTAATTATATTTTTCTCCATTCCTTTCATCATCAAAATATGCTACACTAAAAACAGTTTAGTTCCTGTCTGTCTGACAGGAGTATTTGCGCAGCATACGCAGAAATGGAGAGTTTATGAAAACAAAATCTTATGTAACAACCTTATTGAAGTTTGCACTGGCTTTTACTTTTTCATTTATTCTGCTTATTTTGGCAAATGTAAATGTCGAAGCAAAGACTGCAACTGTCACAAATTTAAAAGAAACAGATATTGAGCCCTACGAAAATCCAGATATTACCCTTACCTGGGATGCGGTTTCGTCAGGTGACCAGACCATCTATTATCGTCTTGAAATAAGCGAGGACAAAATCACCTGGAAGGATGAAGGTTCCTATTACGAACCGACTGCGAAAATACATGCTCCGTCCGGCAAATCTGTTTTTTATGCGCGTGTCTGCGCCTACACAGCTCCTTACGACTATGCCTATATGGACGATAAAAATCTCTGTGATATTGGAAACTGGTCTGACACCTTAAAAGTTGTTGCACGGATCAGCGATAAAACATCAAAAATTACAGGAACCAAAGCAACCGCTGCATCCCTGTCCTTTAAATGGGCAGCCGTTTCCGGTGCATCCGGATATAAGTTGTATATTATCCAAGTGGTCTTTCCGATCTTTCCAAGGAACTTACCACAAGTACAAATTCCTGTACGATTAAAAACTTAAAAGAAGATGGCTCTTATGCAATCTGCGTTTATGCCTTAAACAGCAATTCTGACTTTACGGCTGTTTCTAATACTTACACAGAAACCTACGCCACAACACTTCCAAAGAAAATACGTGATTTTAAAGTGACAACTGCTTATCCCGGAAATACCAGCTTTGAATGGAAAGGCATTAGTGGTGCTAAAGCATTTCAGTTGCAGATAACAAAAGTTTCTGATTCCAAAAAATTTAAAAAACCGATTGTAAACGAAACAAAATTTTACAGTTACCTTGGAACATATACCAATTCAAAAAAAATCAAAGCAGGCACTTTTTATTCAGCAAGAGTCCGTTCCTATGTCACACTTGCAGGCACTAAGCAAAAAGTTTACAGTCCATGGAGTACCGTCATTACTTTTGGCACCTCGCCTAAAAAGATTACTGCAAAACAGTCCGGCTCAGGAATAAAGATCAACTGGTCAAAAGTTTCCGGTGCTTCCGCATATGAAATATACGTTTCCACAAGCTACGATACGAAAACTTTTACGAAGTAGACACCGTTAAAAGTAAAAACACCAGCTACACCCTGAAAAAATTTAAAAAGAAAAAGTTGAAAAAAAATACCATGTATTACATCAGTGTCAAGCCGGTCTGCAAAGTCGGAAAGAAAATTGTTCCACAACCGTTTATGTATCCAATCCTACATCAGTATTTTATAGCAAATAAAAAGCTGACCATAAAATGATTGCAAAAACATCCGGGGCGAAACAGATACTCAAAGATATCTGTTTTGCCCCGGATGTTTAAAATTTATTCACACCGCATGTAATCTATAACTTACTCCACATTTTTCGTTGCGATCACATCCACACCTGTCCCTGCAACATTTTTCACAAGCACATCCCCGATGTGCACCGGGGCAGCAACCTCAACATTTTTCAATGCTTTGACACAGTCAAATATTTTTCCTTTCGGGATATCCTCTTTCGTCTTTACAGAAACCATCGCTTCGCTTCCTCCGGTGACTCTTACGGTGGAGGTCACGATCCTGGTCGGATTTGTCACTTCCTTCCTCGCATAGATATCACCGCGCTTACAGGTATTTCCCGTAACGCTTACGACTTCCCCATGTTCCATTTTTACAGTCAGCGGGCAGCCCATCGGACAGCCGATACAGATTAAATTCTTCTCTTCCATGATATACCTCCATTTTATTCCTGCTCGATTTTCACTGTAATCGTCTTTAGATCCGGGTACTGCAAAAGCTGCTCTTTTGTCAGTTTAATCTCTTCCATTTCTCCCGGTGCCACGACCGGACGTTTTCTGTGAATGACTCTCTCATCATCAAAATAAGCGCTGACGTAACAGTTCTTGTATACACCGCCCACACGGAAACGGACTGTGATCTGCTCATCCATATTAGCAACATTGATGGTTCCCGGCACCGTATACCGGACACCCTCGATCGGATTTAAAACAATGTCGTTATCTCTTGCCGCCTTCACGCCATCTGCTTTCACATAAGCTGCCGCATTTTTTCCGGCTGTCTTTGCTTCCTCGGACACGAAATCCACCAGATCATGCACATGCAGCACATTTCCACAGGCAAATACACCCGGAATATTTGTCTCAAGGCTCTCATTGACCTTCGGTCCGGAAGTAATCGGGTTCATGTCGACACCCATGCCTTTGGAAATCTCATTTTCCGGGATCAGTCCTACCGAAAGCAACAGCGTATCGCAGCTATATTCTTCTTCGGTCCCCGGAATCGGTTTTCCTTTACTGTCAACCTCAGCTAACGTGATTCCTTCTACACGCTCTTTTCCCTTAATGTCCACAACCGTGTGGCTTAACTTTAACGGGATTCCATAATCATCCAGGCACTGCACAATATTACGTTTCAGACCGCCGGAATATGGCATTAATTCTGCCACGACCTTAACCTTTGCACCCTCAAGTGTCATTCGCCTTGCCATGATCAGTCCGATATCACCGGAACCTAAAATGACGACTTCACGTCCCGGCATAAAGCCTCGATGTTTACCAGACGCTGTGCCGTTCCTGCGGAGTAAATTCCCGCCGGGCGGTATCCCGGAATATTTAACGCGCCTCTCGGTCTCTCGCGGCATCCCATAGCAAGAATGACTGCTTTTGCCTGGATCTCAAACAGGCCATCCTCACGGTTCATCGCCGTAACGACTTTCTCATGGCTGATATCCATGACCATAGTATTTAATTTATATTCAATGCCCAGATCTTTTACCTGTGAAATAAATCTGCCCGCATACTCAGGTCCTGTCAGTTCTTCCTTAAATGTATGCAGTCCAAATCCATTGTGGATACACTGGTTTAAAATTCCGCCTAATTCTTTGTCTCTCTCTAAAATTAATATGTCATCGATTCCGTTATTTTTTGCAGAAACAGCAGCCGCAAGCCCTGCCGGTCCACCTCCGATGATTACGATATCATATGTTTTCATGCTCTGGCTCCTCCTTCTTACAGACTGTCCTTGTTGGTTCCGACAATAATCTTTGAATTTCCGCCTGATTTTGTGATCTCAGACTGGTTCACACCGCGCTCTCTCGCTAAAATTTCCATGGTTCTCGGTGAACAGAAACCCGCCTGGCAGCGTCCCATTCCGGCTCTCGTCCGCGTTTGACACCATCTAACGATTTTGCACCGAGCGGACGTCTGATGGCATCGATGATTTCTCCCTCTGTGATCATCTCACAGCGGCAGATAATGTTTCCATACTCCGGTTTTTCCTTAATTAATGCCGCTCTTTCCTCTTTACTTAATGTGTTCGGATTTAATACACCCTTGCGTGTTGCAATGAAATCTTTTTTCTCTTCCAAATGCATTTTCTCTTTTAACAGATCTGCAACCATCTCTCCGATCGCAGGACTGCTCGTAAGTCCCGGTGACTCGATTCCGGCGCAGTCGATAAATCCTTTGCATCGGCAACCTCTTCAATAATAAACTCATGACCATCCTCATGTGCACGAAGTCCGGCAAAAGATGTGATGACCTGACGCATCGGAATATTTTTTACATTCAGGTTTGCACCTGCAATGACCTGATCCAATCCTTCCCTTGTGGTGTTGGTTCCCTCTTTATCCTCAATGTCAATCGCGGTAGGTCCTAACAGCAGATTGCCATGCACCGTCGGCGAAATGAGGATTCCTTTTCCATATTTGCCCGGCAGCGCAAAGACCGTATGACTTACATGGCTTCCGGCACTCTTGTCAAGCAGGCAGTAATCACCGCGTCTTGGCGTAATATGGATTTTCTTTTCACTGACCATATTGTGAAATTTGTCCGCATAGACACCGGCTGCATTGACCACATATTTTGTCTCGAACACACCCTGATTTGTGTGGACTTCCCAGATATCTCCCGACTTTTTCAAATCGGTTACTTCTGTGTCAAACTTAAATTCCACACCATTTACATTCGCATTCTCAGCCAATGCGATATTCAGGTTGAACGGACACACGATCGGCGCTTGGCGCATACAATGCTGCGCAGATATCATCCTCAAGATTCGGCTCCATCTCATGCACTTCCTCTTTGGATAAAATACGCAGCCCCGGCACACCGTTTGCCACGCCACGGTCATACAGCGCTTTCAGATTCGACATATCCGCTTCATCCCTGCAGACTACCAGCGAACCGATCCTCTGAAATGGAAAATCGAGTTCTTTGGAGAGCTGCTCCATCATGCGTTGCCGCGCACATTCAATTTTGCCATCAGTGAACCTTCCTTCGCGTCATATCCGGCATGTACGATTGCGCTGTTTGCCTTGGATGTGCCACAGCAGACATCTTCTTCTTTTTCGATCACACATATTTTTGCATTGTAGCGCGACAATTCTCTTGCCGCTGCTGCGCCGGATACACCGGCTCCGATGATAATTACGTCATACATTTTCCATCTCTCCTTTTTTTACTTTGTTCTTCTGGTATCTAACCCGGAGCTTTTTCATTCATAAGATGTAATCTCCTATGAATAAAAAAAAAGCCTGACAAGTAAGCGCACCCATGCTGTTGCGATTATCCTGTCAGGCTCTCTTCTCTCTTGCCCCTCAACAATAGATTGCAGGTTCCACATGCACATCTACTGTCATAAATATAAAATTGTCATATAAAGTTACTTATCGCATGACAAACATACGGTCTACCATGGAATTGCTCCATATAGCAGTACTGCAGCAATTGCTCCGATCACCGGTCCCACCAGCGGAACAACTGCATATCCCCAGTTGGATGTTCCTTTTCCCTTAATCGGAAGAACGGCATGTGCAAGACGCGGTCCGATATCTCTTGCCGGATTGATCGCATATCCGGTCAGTCCACCAAGTGACATACCGATCGATACAATGATTCCAAATACAAGAAACTTTCCAAGTCCATCGGTAAGTCCCGGCACATTCGCCATACCTTTGATCGCAAATACAAGGATAAACGTTCCAACTGCCTCACTGAAAATATTCTGTCCCATGTTCGGAATAGAAGGCGCTGTACAGAACACCCCAAGTTTTGTCGCCTGATCCTCTGTTGCATCAAACTGTCCTTTAAACAAAAGATATACGATCACCGCTCCAACAAACGCTCCTGCAAACTGTGCAATGATATATCCCGGAACCATTGCCCAGTCAAAACTTCCGTCAACTGCAAGTGCTAACGTCAGCGCCGGATTAAACGATGCTCCCGATGCTGCTCCGAAAATAAATGCCGGCAGCATAACCGCAAGTCCCCATGCAAATGTGATCTGGACAGTTCCTCCACCCTTCATGCCAGATTTGTTGAGATTTACGTTTGCAACAACTCCATCACCTAAGATGATCAGAATCATAGTTCCCAAAAACTCTGCTATATATGGTAACATACTATCCCCCCCTTATTCAATTAACTTTACCAATACATTACAATCTTTACCTTCCCTATACAAAACCTTCTTTTTAATCTTCCTTTGCCCAGCCGTATGCATATTTGACTGCTTTGTTCCAGCCTTTGATCATTTCTTCTCTCTTTGCGGCATCGATCTGCGGCTCAAATGTCTTGTCGATTGCCCAGTTTTTAATAACATCCTCTTTACTTGACCAGTAACCGACTGCCAGACCAGCAAGATATGCAGCGCCCATCGCTGTTGTCTCTACACATTGCGGACGATTTACCGGCGCATCAATAATGTTCGCCTGTGTCTGCATCAGGAAATCATTAGCACTTGCTCCACCGTCAACTTTCAAAGCGGTAAGATCAATTCCGGAATCTGCTTTCATGGCAACCAGAACATCATTCACCTGATATGCCAGAGATTCCAATGTTGCACGGATAATGTGATATTTATTGACGCCACGGGTAATACCTACGATCGTACCTCTTGCATACTGATCCCAGTGAGGTGCACCAAGACCGGTAAATGCCGGAACTACATAACAGCCGTTCGTATCTTTTACTTTCTTTGCCATGTATTCAGAATCAGGTGCAGAATCAATGACTCTTAATTCATCTCTTAACCACTGGATCGCAGCCCCCGCCACGAAAATAGAGCCTTCCAGTGCGTAATTAACTTTTCCATCCAGTCCCCATGCAATCGTAGTTACCAGACCATTCTTGGAAAATACCGGTTTTTCGCCTGTGTTCATTAAAAGGAAACATCCGGTTCCATATGTATTCTTTGCCTCTCCTGCGTTAAAACAGGTCTGACCAAACAATGCTGACTGCTGGTCTCCGGCAGCACCTGCGATCGGGATCGGTCCACCAAGGTAAGAAGGATCTGCCTCCCCGTAAATACAGCTTGACGGTTTCGGCTCCGGCAGCATACATTTTGGAATATTTAACTCTGCTAAAATATCATCATCCCACTGAAGAGTGTTGATATTAAATAACATTGTTCTGGATGCATTGGAATAATCGGTCACATGAACAGCGCCTTTTGTCAGTTTCCAGATCAGCCAGGTTTCTACCGTTCCGAATAATAATTCACCTTTTTCGGCTCTCTCTCTTGCACCCGGTACATTGTCAAGCAGCCATTTTACCTTCGTGCCTGAAAAAATATGCATCAATGACAAGACCTGTTTTTTCCCTGAATTTATCGGTAAGTCCTTTTTCTTTTAAGGTATCGCAATATTCTGAAGTTCTGCGGCACTGCCATACGATCGCATGATGGATCGGCTCTCCTGTTTCCTTATCCCAGACGATCGTTGTCTCTCTCTGGTTCGTAATACCGATTGCTGCAATATCCTCTGCTGTCGCATTGATCATGTTCATCGCCTCAACTGCAACACCGAGCATACTTGCCCAGATTTCATCTGCATCATGTTCCACCCAGCCCGGCTGTGGGAAGTACTGTGTAAATTCCCTCTGTGCCACGCTGCACATCTCACCTTTCTCGTTGAACAGGATACATCTGTTGCTTGTAGTTCCAGCATCCAGTGCCATTACATATTTTGCCATACTTTTTCCTCCTCTTTCTTTTGGCTTAATTTAATATTTAAACTGCTCCCCCCAGAGCATTATAAATATTCGTAAAATTGATTGTTCTTTTTTCTATTGAAATATATTATTTTTTACCCTACATATTCCAGACTTTATGGTTTGTGGATGATACCGCCATCGCACCCGCTGACAATGCTCCCATCACGTCTTCTTTATCTGTGATCAGCCCTCCCGCAATAATGGGTACTTTTACCGAATGACTGATCTGTGCAATGATCTTTGGCATTACTCCCGGAAGTACCTCGATAAAATCTGGTTTTATCATGTGCTGTTGCTGCCTGATATTTTCAAATGCCATCGAATCCAGTAAAAATACACGAAGTACTGTATACATAGACATTTCTTTTGCTTTTTGATCAGTGACGGCTTCGTGGAAATAATTCCATCCGCTTCGGTCTGTTCTTTAATAAATTCAACTGCAATCTCCTTTGGACTTAAACCACTGATGAGATCCATATGCACCATTGCAATCTTACCTGCATCCCTGATCGTCTTTACAATTGATCCAATAGAACAGACATCTCCAAATAAAATAAATATGACTCTGATATCATCATGCTTACAGCATTCTGTCACATCTTCCATATTTTTTACCGCTGCAATGATGGGATTATCCGCTACTGCTTCATAAAAATTCTGATTCATGCTTTCCCCTTCCCAGACACCTTTTTCCTAATTCATATGTATACAACTAATGATCACCTCATGACGTTTTTACATTGCAGTTTTAATATAACATAAAAAAGAGCGACAATACCAACGGCTTCATCGGCCGTTCTATTCGCTCTCCTGTCATAGCTCTCTTATTGAACTGACTGCATCATATCATAATGCACAATACAATGCAATACTTTCTTGATGCTTTTTATCATTTTTGTTTGTGTTTTACAGTTTTATTCGTTTTGTTTTATATATAATACACAATTTCGTTTCTTTATCCATAGCCTCTTTGTTATATTTTTATCAATATATAACATTTCGTTTCATTCTGTCTAAAAATCATCCAAATCAAACTTCTTACCTGTCATTTTATCCGATCTGTTATGATGCTCCGTCCATACTGTTTAACTTTTCCTCACATGCCTGCGCCGTGCGTGCTCCCATGCCTAAATCCATACCAAAGATTCCATATTCGTCTCCTGCTGAAAGTCCGACGATCTTACTACGCCGCCAGCACTCCAAGCACTGCCTCCGCCAGCTTTTTGTGACCTTCCTTATTCAGATGTTCTCTGTCCTCTTTACTCGGCTCTGCCACATCGGATGCTGCAAGGAAATCACAGTCATATTTTCTGCAACTTTCTGATAAACTGCTTTCAGTCCCTTCGATACCTCCACGGACTTTTCATTAAACTCCGGATCATACCCCGCTCCCAGACACCTTCCCCAAGCTGTATCGGGAGATCAGTAAAATCCGGATATTCTGATCTGCCTTACGTATCTGCTCCACCAGACGTTCCACACCTAGACCGATCACCTCTGCTGAGGCATTGTAAAATGTCTTGCAGTCATTCGTTCCAAGCATCAAAACGACACGATCACCGGTGCATGACTCTCTAAAAGAGTTGGCAGCAATGCAGCTCCTTTTCTTCCCTCACGCAGCTCATCCTCAAAAACCGTTGTCCTGCCGCACAGTCCTTCCTCAATGATGCGGTAGCCTTTTCCATATAACTGCTGTTCGATCAGCCTGTCCATCTTGTATCTCTGCCGTAGCGGTTTTTCGTTCCCGGTATCAATCCATAAGTATTGGAATCTCCAAAGCATAATATTTCTTTCATAGTAATCTCCCTTCTATCTGAACTATTTTGTATCTTCATTATCTTATTTCCTACTATGTTAATATGAATACTATGTTTTGTCAACAAAAAAATATGGTGACAGAAAACCCTATCCTTAACAGTGACAGAAAACCCTATCCTTAACAGGATAGGGTTACAAATCCAATATTTATAAGGCAGATCAATGCAAGCAGTGTCACCGCCAGCTTTCCGCCTGTCTGCTTTAATTTTTCTTCCACAGCATCTGCCATACGGTAAATGCAAAACATTGTCACAAACAGCAATATAAAATACAGGGTAATATAAACACGCTCACCGGAAACATAGATCGTCGCCATAAATCCAAGGATCATGCCTGCACCAAATCCGCATCCCAACATAAGAAGCGCGTAAATATACTCTATCGGCTGCTCTCCCAGGATAATCCACAATGCATAAAGCATCGCCGCCACTGTGACTGCAAGATACACCATCGGAAGCCAGGTAGAAAGCGTGCCCCAGCTCCATTCTGTGATCTCCTGCGGCATGACAAACAGACCTGATAATCCCGGATAAGCAGTACGCATTGCCGTCTGCCCGAATAAAATCAAGACCGGTAACGCAGAAATAATGGTCTTTTTATAGTCATCCGTTTTTACATAGACAAGCATTGCAAGCACCAATGCAACTGTCAGAAATACGGCATCGCAGTTTGCTATAAACACACGCTCAATACTGAGCAGACCAAGATACAGTTTATCTCCAAATCCATATGTCTCAAAAATTGGAAGATCTGCAATGCTGACCGCATTTCTTCCGGCATTTCCCGGACAAAGCAGGATTGAGATCAGTGTTATGATATTAACAAGTACCATTCCTGCCAGATACAGATTATTGCTGTGTATCACTTTTTTGTCTGTCAGCGTGCTTCCAGCAGAATCCTGCACCAAAGGCGTCTTTTTAGATTTCCCACAAATCAGATAAATGCCATACAATATAAAAACCACAAACAGGATCACCGCTACCTGCTCATGACTGCTTGCGATCACACAGACAAGTACCCCTGCAATGCCTTCCACAATATTGATTTTCTTATGTACCAGCATTTTTTCAGCAGAAATCCAACAAAGAACATTCCCCAGACCGGCCAGAAATAATTTACCGTTGTGGTAATCCAGCCGGCCGTTCCCATATCATGAAACGGATATAAAAGAACCGCCGCTGCCGCACACCAGTCCATCAGTTTTCCGCCATCAAATATTTTTGAGATTAATACCGGAAACAAAATAAAAAGCGTCAGATCAATGAGTCTCCACAAAATTGGATACTTTATGATCCAGACAAGAAGAAACTCTATCACAAACCGGGATGTCCACGTCTCATAACGCTGTATCAGATAATCCCACAATCCAAGTTCTGACGTTGCCTGCGAAAAAAATACATCATCTCCCGCCATCGGACGGATCCTCAGATGATAAATAATCCCCACAAAAGCCACAATGAAAAAAGGCATTAACTGACGCAGATCTGCCCGGGCTTTATTCTGATTTTCCACGCATCCGGCTCCTATTCCTCAATATATCGTCCATTTTTGTTCCGCAGCTACTGCAGAATGCTGCTCCCTGTGGCATTTTGGCACCACATTTCGGACATTCCACGGCTCCCTGAAGTTTAAATACTTCTGCGCGCATGCGCTCAATCTCTCCAAGCGCCTCCGTGATCAGGAAAAAGTGCTCCTGTTCCGGTGTCTTTTCTTCGCCTTCTGCGCTCTCTTCATTCTTGTGTTCTCATAATATGCTTTTCCAAGTTCCGCATACTGTTTTCCACGAAATCCTCTTTGGATCTGATATCCATCTTTAACTTTGCGATCTCAGATACATCCTTCGCTTTCTGACCAACATCCTTACCTGCACTCACGATTGTCTCGCTTAACTTATCAAAAAACTCCATACTGTGCTACCTCCCTGAATTGGTTTCCTGATTGTTTCTATACTACGCAGTACCTGTTTTGACACTGCTCATGCTTACGCACATTATACTCTTTTCCTAATATATCTTCAATAAATAAGGTCTTAACTTTATATAAAATGGGGTTAATCGCTGCTGATTACACAGTACGATTGATATGAGCTGCCCGTTCAAATGGTGTGTTGCAGGCTTATGAATGGCATCCCTCGCAAAGCCGGAGTAATTTTTGTTCCGTTGTACGAAAATAAGGCAATCTAAATATGCCTGATGTAGGTTCTCTCGGAGTGACGTGACCGGCAGACCAAGATTTTCTAATTTTCTCCCAAAGTCACCAAAATCTGCTCCGGCTTTTGTCAATGAATGTTTCGTTAAAAAAATATTACCTTATGCAGTCCATACTTTTTTTACCAGACAATCTAATAATATCAGTATGATTGCGCACAAAATTATATATGTGGAATTTAATGGTGTTATACAACCGATGATTACCATTATACTTGATATAAATAACACTGCATTATGTATTTTCCTATGTCTTGAACAATCAATCTTTTTCCATATATAGCATGCAATAAGATATACTATAATTAAAATTATGATTCTATCCATTATTTCACTCCTGAATACATATCTTCTTTACGTCTAATACTGGTATATTTAATTCCTCATTGTAACACTTATGCAATCTATTTTTATTTCTTCACATTTCAATGTAGGATTTATGCTTTTTGCCAATGCAATTATCCTGTAACATATGCTACTGAAATAGACACACCTTCGGAATAAGTATATGTGTCCTCCGGCATTAAACAATATACTTTCTCCGCCGGAGCATATATATCAATTTTTCTCCATATCCAGAAAACTCATATATTTTACCATTTATCCCCAAACCTCCTACACATATAGCATTGGGTAACTCAAAACAAGCTGGATACACATGTTGTACATCTACATTAGAACTATTTTTCCCACCTGAGCAAACAAAAATTGCATCTGAACATTCTTTCATTATTGTATATAATTTTTCACTATATACTTCCATATCCCAACTACAATTAAAAAGACGAATTCCCTTATTATATCCATATTTAATTGCATTAACCACATCATCAACTTGATTATTAGAAATTTCTTGATCGTTATGATATATTACACTTTGTAAATCAGAAGATGTAATATCTATACCACTATCTATAATTCCCACAATAATGTTTTCATTTCCATATGTTTCCTTCCAAACATCTTCTATATGTATTTTATTTTTCCAATATTCAGTCTGTTCGCATCCTGCAGTCTGTATAAATAATGAAGCAAAATTATATTTGCATCCTTTCGCTGGTGTTCCATCTGCTAATGCTTGTTTACTTCCTTTTGATGTTTTAGCCCATTTAAACGATGGTAGTGTTCCTAGCATATTATAATACGTTATGCTTTTTGAATTTGTACTATAGGCAAAACCTCCACTCCATGCAACACCAATTGTGTCTGTATAACTCCAAGGATAATAACACTTTAGCCAATTAAATGATTCTGTAACTTTATATTTAGAATTTTTTCGCTTTCCATCTTTATATGTTGATTGAATACTGTTTGTGAAAAACTTAGTTTTGAAGTAGCAATTGATGAGAGCGATTTAATTTTTTAAACTGTCAAAACAGAATTATACTCTTTTCCCTGTATTTCTTCAATAAACACCTTTTTCATCTTATACATTATCTTTCTTATCTCATACAGATATATATCAGATATCCTGCATAACATGCAAGCAGCGCCACACCTTCTTTTTTCTCTATATGAAGCCTGCTCCATGCAAACACCCATACAAGAATGCTTACCAGCACCAGAAGTATACTGTCCACCACATTTTCCATAATAAACGCTACCGGACTTATCGTTGCTGTCACTCCCAGAATAAACAGAATATTAAAAATATTTGATCCGATCACATTTCCAAATGCCATATCAACTTCATTTTTTCTTGCAGCTACCACAGAGGTGACAAATTCCGGCAGGCTGGTTCCCATTGCAACGATCGTAAGTCCAATCAGATTCTGGCTTAACCCGGCTTTTACGGCAATCGCTGACGCACCATCTACAACAAAATCCCCGCCAAATTTAATAGCCACTGCACCACCCACAATATATAATATACATTTCCATGCAGGATAAATTTTATATTCACCGGAAGGATCTTCTGCTTCTGCCGATGCCGCATGCGCTTTTAATGCTGACCGTACCATCCATACCAAAAATCCAATAAAAAGAAGTAACAATATCACACCATCTGTTCTTCCTATCTCCATGCCGGAAATTCCCAGAACAAACAAAAGCACCGCACACAGAACAGAAACTGGTATTTCTTTTTTTAATGTATCTTTCTGTACGATCAGCGGTGCAAATAATGCACATGCCCCGCATACAAGCATTAAATTAAATAGGTTAGAGCCAATCACATTGCTGACTGCCAATGCATTATTTCCGGCAACAGAAGCTGTTACACTAACAGCAAGTTCCGGCAGGCTCGTCCCCATTGCAACGATCGTGAGTCCGACAATCATAGACGGAATCCGCAGAGCCCTTGCAACGGAAGAACTTCCCTCAACAAAAAAATCTGCACCTTTAATCAATAAAACAAATCCCACCAGTAATAAAACTATTGACTGCATCATCGCCACCATACACATTTCCTCCTTCGTTTTTCCTGTTATTTATAAAATACCCAGATGTGTCAAAAGGATTCTGACACCGAGCAGAACTAAGATCAGTCCACCAACAAACTCTGCTTTCTTTTCGTACTTGTTTCCGAAAAAGTTTCCGACATAAACCCCACCAATAGAAATAACAAAGGTAGTGATTCCGATCACCGTGATCGCCTCTACGATCGGGTAATCCAAAAACGCAAATGTGATCCCGACTGCAAGCGCATCAATACTTGTCGCAACGGCAAGTACAAACATCTCTTTTAAATCGAGTGGTGCATCCATTTCTTTTACTTCGTCATCTTCCTTATCCGGTTTCACAGATTCCACAATCATTTTTCCACCAATAATTCCAAGTAATATAAATGCGATCCAGTGATCGATGCTTGTGATATACTTTTCAAACTGACTTCCTAAAAGCCATCCGACAAATGGCATCAATGCCTGAAATCCTCCGAAAAATAACCCGATCACAAGTGCTGTTTTTTGTTGACCTTTCGCATCCCGAGTCCTTTGCAGATCGACACTGCAAATGCATCCATGGACAGCCCGACTCCCATCAGAAACAATTCAATAAAAATCGCCATCTTTTTTCACCGCTTTCTTTTTGTATCAGACATTTTCCGTGATATTTCCGCAGTTATTTTGTACTGTATGCGCCATTTCTGCAGTGATTTCCAATTTTCCTCATGTTTTTACTAATAATATTTATCTGTTAAATATGACAAAAAAAGAGACTCCACGTATATTCCTGTACCGGATATCCCCACAAATATCCTCACAAAAATATACATGAGTCTCATTCTTTAAGATTTGCCAGGTTCTTCTGGTGTGTGCCCGCCAAAAGAAAACCGGTATGTTGACAAATCACGCAATCACGCGAACTACTCCCTCACGGTTTCACAGGCTGTCTGCCTTAAAAATCAGCCTGTGCTCATCATAAGTTTTTCACTTATGCCAAACGCTGTTTTCACATCATATCTTATGTACCATGATTTGTCAATCAATGTTTTAATAAAAATACATTACCTTATGCAGCCCATACTTTTTTAATCAGCCAAGCAATTCAAGAATCTCTTCTTTGGTAAAGCTTGCAGAATCCATTCCTTCGCCCTCGAGCACCTGCTCGGCAAGTTTCTTTTTCCGTTCCTGAATGTCAATGATCTTCTCCTCGATCGTTCCCTCCGCCACAAGTTTGTATACCGTCACGACATGCTTCTGCCCGATGCGGTGCGCACGGTCTGTCGCCTGGTTCTGCACAGCAACATTCCACCATGGATCATAATGGATGACAATGTCTGCTGAGGTAAGATTTAATCCGGTTCCCCCCGCCTTTAAGCTGATACAGAATACCGGAACATCATCGTTATTAAAACTTTCCACCATCTGCATACGTTTTTCCTTATTTACAGAACCGGTCAGAAGATAGTAGTCGATTCCTTCTTTTTCAGGCGCTCTGTCAGACGGTCTAACATGGATGTAAACTGCGAGAACAGAAGGATCTTGTGTCCTGCTCCGACTCGTTTACGATC
>ENA-OQAS01000680-OQAS01000680.1-human-gut-metagenome-genome-assembly--contig:-NODE-680-length-17509-cov-1.749511_pt1 | contig 17509 bp, 30 predicted proteins | sample MGYA00242733_ERZ504523 | MGnify/ENA primary metagenome ERZ504523 (study PRJEB26092, sample SAMD00036239) | human gut metagenome | host: Homo sapiens | study: EMG produced TPA metagenomics assembly of...
AATTTTTATTCGTCACTCACCTGAATCGCACCAAGAATCTCTCCGATCGGAGCCGATATTGCAAGTTCTGCCCGGACACTTCTGGCTGTTTCTGATTTATTGATCACAACAAGGTGTTTTCCGTGAAAATAATCAATAAAACCGGCTGCCGGATAAACAACAAGGGAAGTACCTCCGATGATCATCATGTCGGCTGATGAAATTGCTTCGACTGCCCCTTGGATCGTCTTCTGGTCAAGTCCCTCTTCATAAAGTACTACGTCCGGCTTAATCATCCCACCGCAACTGCATCTCGGAATTCCTTCTGAATTCTTCACATATTCCGCATCATAGAACTTCCCACATTTCATACAGTAATTTCTGTGGATGCTTCCATGAAGTTCATAGACGTTTCTACTTCCTGCCACCTGATGCAGTCCGTCAATATTCTGTGTCACAACAGCCTGCAATTTTCCTGTCTGCTCCAATTCTGCCAGTTTCAGATGGGCAGCATTTGGCTTCGCATCCAAATCATCATCTTCTCTTTATAAAACTCATAGAATGCTTCCGGATATTTCATAAAAAAGCTATGACTGACCACCTGTTCCGGTGAATACTTATATTTCTGATGATAAATTCCTGTTGCACTTCGAAAATCCGGAATATTACTTTCTGTTGATACACCGGCTCCTCCGAAAAACACGATCCGGTTACTCTCATCAATCATTGCCTGCAGCTGCTCAATCTCTTTCTCGTACATCTTGCATCCTCCTTTTTCAAACCGCACTTGCCAGATTCCTGTCACCTTAAGGCACACTGCCTTCTGCACCGGTGAAATGTTTACAAGGACTTTCCTAATATATTAAAAAGACAGGTCCGTCCTTCACCTGCATTCAGCTGTGTCTGACTCCCCTGTTCTTTTCTTAAGTAAACCTGTTCCCGGTACATCCGGAAAGCGATCTTATATCTTTTTATTTATATCTTACAGATCGATTTTTCCTGTTGTATCTCCATTAACAACATAATATGCTGCTGACTCTTCCGGTTTCAGATAAATCTTAACATCTTTCATGTCTCCGACTTTATTCTTCAAATCCTTTGTCCATACATCTTTGACTTTCTTAAGGATCTCTTTCTCTGTATACTCTTTACCTGAGACTGAAGGAAGAATTCTGTCTTCAGATCAGCTTTTCTTTGTAGTCTTGGCTGCTGTCTTCTTAGCTGCTGCTTTCTTTACAGTCTTCACAGCCTTTTCAGCTGTATCTTCCGCTTTTGCTGCAACCTTCTTAGCTGCCTTCTTCACTGTCTCTTTTACTTCTTCTGCCTGAACTTCTGGTGTATCTACCAGCACTGCTGCCTTTGTTTCAAGTTTCTTTGTTGTGTCTTTCTTTGTCTCGATTGCTTTCGCAGCTGCTGTCTCTTTCTTCTCTGCCTTTACTGTTGCTGTTTCAGCTTTTGTTGTTGAAGATGTCTTCTTTGTTACCATACTTGTTTCCCTCCTAAAATATACACCCAAGTATATTGGCACTACCTCATTACAATGTGATTCTTAACGCGAAATAATGACAAGAACTTTTGTCCGTAATGATAAATTATTCACGATACGAATTATTGTAACTCATTTTGACAAAACGTCAATTTTCCTTGATAATTATCATTTTATTCCTCTGAAGAATAGCCCCTGAAAAATTCTGAAGTCCGTCCAATGTCTTCATAAGAACCGGAATCTCTTTTTCGTCCAGTCTGTTCAGCACAGCATTTGTCATCTCCCTGTGAAACTCCTCGTGATGATAGTAAGCCTTCTCCCTTTTCTGTCAGCCAGATATATACCACTCTTCGATCTTCTTCACCGCGGGCACGCATTACATACTTCTTGTTTACCAGCCATTCACCGCTGTGGTCAGAGAACCTGCCGTAATCTTCATCTTCTTTGCCACTACAGACATTGTTGTCTTTCCTGAAACACCGATTGCTTCTATTATATGCATATCGTTGTTTGTGATGTCTTTAAACTCCTCTGTAATGATCGCCTTTTTCTCCAGCTCCCAGATTTCATTAAATAAATGTACCAGAATGTCATTGATGGTATTATACGCATCCATCTTTTTTCCTCCTCGTCTTCTACTGTTCTCTGATCTCTTCAAACAGCTCTTCTCTATTCAATCTTCCGGGATCACTTTCATTCTGGTCTGCTATCTTAATTCAGACAATACCATGTTTTCTATCTCTTACATTCGACGAAATCTGTCGTATCTTCTATCTGTCAGTTGTTTTTCTGAAAGGCTTCCATATTGTTCAAGGAAATGTTCCATCTTCTCTTCCAGTTCACAGAGCACAGGAACCATCGTATCTTCCCGGTACACTTCAGGCTCGCAAATTATTTCTTCGATCACCTTAAGTTCCTTAAGATCTGCTGCTGTCAGACGCATCACTCCTGCCGCCTCTGACGCTCTCTTGCTGTCTTCCACAAAATGCTTGCAAACCCTTCCGGTGAAAGTACTGAATACACTGCATTCTCCATCATCCACACTTCATCTGCAACTGCAAGTGCAAGCGCACCGCCGCTTCCACCTTCTCCGATTACAATTGAAAGAACCGGCACTTTCAAAGCTGACATCTCATACAGATTCCGGGCAATTGCCTCACCTTGTCCACGCTCTTCTGCCTCCATTCCGCAGAAAGCCCCCGGAGTATCTACAAAACAGATGACCGGACGCTGGAACTTCTCTGCCTGTTTCATCAGACGCAGTGCTTTTCTGTAACCTTCCGGAGACGGCATTGCAAAATTCCGTTCCAGATTTTCTTTCGTTGTCTTTCCTTTGCACTGGGCGATCACAGTAACTGCTTTTCCATGAAAATACGCAATTCCGCCTACTACTGCCGGATCATCCTTATAATATCTGTCTCCATGTAATTCTACAAAATCTGTAAACAGTCTGTCAATATAATCCTTACCGACCGGGCGTTCTTTTTCCCTGGATTTCAAAACACGCTCCCAGGCTGACACATTTTCTTTTCCTGCAGATATGTTTTTTCTGTTCTCCTTTTTCTTTTCCGGACAGTCTTCTTTCTTTTCATCTGTAACCGTATGCATTTTCAGAATCTGTCCCAGTACTTCCTTCATCTCATCCCTGGTTACGATCCGATCAACAAATCCATGCTCAAGAAGAAATTCTGCTCTCTGAAATCCTTCCGGCAATTTCTGTCCGATCGTCTGCTCGATCACACGCGGACCGGCAAATCCGATCAAAGCTCCCGGTTCTGCAAGAATAATATCTCCAAGCATAGCAAAACTTGCTGTGACACCTCCCGTAGTTGGGTCAGTCAATACCGGAATATAAAGAAAGCCTGCATCACTGTGGCGTTTCAGTGCCGCTGAAGTCTTTGCCATCTGCATCAGGGAAATGATTCCCTCCTGCATACGTGCGCCTCCGGAACAGGTAAAAAGAACAACAGGAAGCCTCTCCTCTGTTGCGCGCTCGACTGCACGGGTAATCTTTTCTCCTACCGCATGTCCCATACTGGCCATCATAAATCTTCCGTCACAGACCCCGATCACAACCGGATATCCACAGATTGTTGCTTTTCCTGTCACAACTGCTTCATCAAGCCCGGTCTTTTCTCTTAAAGCTTCTACTTTTTCTGTATAGCCCCGGAAATTCAACGGATTCTCCGGTCTTTCCCCTTCATCGATCTTTGCATCCCATTCTTCAAAAGAGCCTGCGTCTGTCACAAGCTCAATTCTCTTATATGCCGGAATACGAAAGTATCCATGACATTTAGGACAAATATATTTTCCGTTGATTACTTCATCTGTTAAGATTGCTGCACCGCATTTATTACATTTTTTCAAGATTCCTTCCGGTGCTTCCGGCTTTCTTCTGTTTCGTGAATGAATCGAAGTGATCTTCTCTCCGGTCTTTTTAAACATATTATGCATCTCTATTCATCATTCCTCCGATAAATTCCACATCAATATCTCCAGATATGAATTTTTTATGATTCAAAATCTCATACTGATAATCAATATTTGTGTCCACACCTTCAATAATGACTTCGCCAAGTGCGCTTCTCATTTTACGGATAGCCTCTTCTCTGTCGTCAGCATGTACGATCAGTTTCGCAAGCATGGAATCATAATAAGGTGGAACTTCATATCCTGTGTAAATCGCACTGTCTACACGTACGCCTTCACCCCCCGGGAAATGTACATCTGTGATTTTTCCAGGAGACGGGCGGAAATTCTTTTCCGGGTTCTCTGCATTGATCCTGCATTCGATCGCGTGACCTGTGATCTTGATGTCTTTCTGCTGAAGCTTTAGTCTCTGTCCGTCTGCAATCTTAATCTGCTCTTTGATCAGATCGATTCCTGTCACCCATTCTGTCACCGGATGTTCTACCTGAATTCTTGTATTCATTTCCATAAAGTAAAAGGCTCCACTCTTTTCTAAGAGAAATTCAATCGTTCCGGCATTCGTATAATGAGCTGCCTTCGCCGCTTTCACAGCCGCTTCTCCCATCTTCTGTCTCAGTTCCGGAGTCAGTGCTTCTGACGGAGATTCCTCGATCATCTTCTGATGATTTCGCTGAATGGAACAGTCTCTTTCTCCAAGATGGACCACATTTCCATACTTATCTGCAAGAATCTGGAATTCTATATGACGCGGATGTTCTACAAAATGTTCCAGATACATTGTTCCGTCTCCGAATGCATCTGCGCTTCTTTCTGTGCTGTCTGGAAACTTGCCTGGAACTCGTCCGGTGTCTGTGCGACACGCATTCCCTTTCCCCCACCGCCAAGTGCTGCCTTAACGATGACTGGATAACCGATCTTACCAGCGATCTTCTCGCCTTCTTCTACGGTATACACCGGCTCCTTGCTTCCCGGAATAACCGGAACACCTGCTGCCACCATCGTATTTCTTGCAACGGATTTATTTCCAAGAGCACTGATTACCTTTGAATCTGGTCCGATATATGTGATCTTGCACTGTTCACACAGTTCTGCAAATTTGCTGTTTTCAGAAAGGAATCCGAATCCCGGATGGATTGCATCTGCGCCGGACACAAGTGTCGCACTGATGATATTCTGCATATTCAGATAACTTTCTGCGGATGGAGCAGGACCTATACAGACTGCTTCATCTGCGAGCTGGGTATGCAGCGCATCTTTATCTGCCTCAGAGTAAACAGCAACCGTACGGATTCCCATTTCTCTGCAGGCGCGGATCACCCGGACTGCAATCTCCCCTTCTGTTCGCAATTAAAATCTTCTCTATCATTTCTTCTGCTCCTGATTTTTTTTATTCTCCAACCATAAATGTAAGTTCTGCCGTAACAACGACCTTTCCGTCAACGGTTGCCACAGCTTCTCCTACACCTACCGGTCCTTTTCTTTTAATGATCTTCGTCTCTAATTTCAACTGATCTCCCGGAAATACCATTCCTTTGAAGCGACATTTTTGTACACCACCGAAGAATGCGATCTTTCCCTGATTCTCCGGTACACTTAAGATTGCCACAGCTCCTGTCTGAGCAAGCGCCTCAAGGATCAGAACTCCCGGCATTACTGCTTTCTGTGGGAAATGTCCACGGAAGAAATCTTCATGATAAGAAACACCCTTGTATCCAATTGCATATTCTCCCGGAACATAATCTTCAATCTTATCAATCAAAAGAAATGGATGTCTGTGCGGAATGATTTCCTGAATCTGTTCTACATTTAAACTATTCATATCTGAATCCCTTTCTTAAACAATTCTAAAAAGCGGCTGGCCGTATTCTACCGGTTCTCCGTTTCTACAAGACTTCTGCAACTGTACCGGCACATTCACTCTCAATCTCATTCATAAGTTTCATCGCTTCTACGATTCCGACAACCTGTCCGACTTCGACCTTGTCACCAACCTTGACAAAACTCGGTGCATCCTCTGCCGGTGCAGCGTAGAAAGTTCCAACCAAAGGTGAATGATCAGCTTGCCTTCTGGTTCTTTTTCAAGATTTTCTTCCGAATCTGCATTCTCAGAACTTCCGGATACAGCCATGTTCTGTGGAAGAACAGTTGCCTGGAAATCACCACTGGAAATTCCTGTCAGCGGAATAGAAGCCGCATTCTGAACGATTTCTACCTTCTGCTGTTCCTTTTTCAGATTCAGCTTTGTTCCATTTTCTTCATATTTAAATTCTGTGAGCGTAGAAGCCGATACTGCTTCGATCAGCTTCAATATTTCTTCCATCTTCATCTTCGCTTCTCCTTACTCTTCGAAACGTTTTACAAGAAGAGACACATTGTGTCCACCAAAACCAAGAGAATTAGAAATTACACAGTTCACTTCTTTCTCTACCGGTGCACCTACTGCATAGTTTAATCCACATTCAGGATCTACATTCTTTGTACCAACTGTCTGATGGATAAAATTATCCAGAATACTTTTTACACAGACAACAAATTCCACTGCCCCTGCTGCTCCAAGAAGATGACCGATCATAGATTTTGTTGAATTGACAACTACATTTTCGGCTGCATCTCCTAATGCATAATAGATCGCACGCGTCTCAAAGAGGTCATTGTGATGTGTACTTGTTCCATGGGCATTGATATAATCCACTTCTTCCGGTGCCACACCAGCCTCTTTCATTGCAAGTTTCATCGCCATTCCGGCTCCTTCTCCATTTTCTGCCGGAGATGTAATATGATAAGCATCTCCTGTAGAGCCATATCCTGCGAGTTCTGCGTAAATTTTCGCACCTCTCGCTTTTGCGTGTTCAAGTTCTTCCAGAACTACGATTCCGGCTCCTTCTCCGAGGACAAATCCATCCCTGTCCTGATCAAACGGGCGGGAAGCTGTCATCGGATCTTCATTTGTAGACAGTGCTGTCAACGCAGTAAATCCTGCAATTCCGGTCGGACAGATACAGCTCTCTGTACCCCCTGCAACACAGACATCCAAGTCACCATACTGAATCGCACGGAGTGCATCTCCGATACTGTTAGATCCTGATGCACATGCTGTCACGACATCTGTACATTTTCCTTTCAGGCCAAGCTGAATGGATACATTTCCTGCTGCCATATTGGAAATCATCAGCGGAACCATCAGTGGATTTACACGCGCTGGTCCTTTTGTCTGGATCTTGTCATAATTCTGCTCTACACAGCTAAGACTTCCAATACCTGAACCGATGATTGTTCCCACACGGTAAGGATCTTCCTGCTCCATATCAAGTCCCGCATCCGCAAATGCTTCCTTTGCTGCTGCAACCGCATACTGGGAGAACAATTCCATTCTCTTTGCTGCCTTGAAATCCATTCGTTCTTTTCCAACGAAATCTTTCACTTCTGCTGCCAGCTTAACCTTATAATCTGTTGTATCGAATTTTGTGATCGGACCAATTCCAACTTTACCTGTTTTGATTCCGTTCCAGAATTCTTCTACTGTATTTCCAATCGGTGTCACCGCACCCATTCCGGTTACAACAACTCGTCTCTTCATTTTCCTACTCCTTCTATTCTTACATCGCCATTCCGCCGTCGACATGCAGCGTCTGGCCTGTGATATAACGTGCTTCATCAGAAGCAAGAAATGCCGCCGCATTCGCAATATCTTCTGTCTCTCCAAACTTTCCAAGAGGGATCTGGGCTGTTGCTCCTTCTTTCACCTTCTCTGAAAGTACTTCTGTCATCTCTGTGTTAATAAATCCCGGAGCGATCGCATTTACGGTAATTCCTCTGGAAGCCAGTTCTCTTGCCGCACTCTTTGTAAGTCCGATCACACCAGCCTTTGATGCGGAATAATTAGCCTGTCCTGCATTTCCAAGAACTCCTGATACAGAAGACAGGTTAATAATTCTTCCGGATCTCTGACGCAGCATCTGTCTTGAGACTGCACGGATACAATGAAAAGTTCCTTTCAGATTCGTATCGATCACAGCATCAAAATCCTCTTCTGCCATCTTCATAAGCAGTCCGTCTCTTGTAATTCCTGCGTTGTTCACAAGGATATCTATTCTTCCGAATTCTTTAATGATTGTCTGAAACATCTCATCACAAGATGCTGCGTCTGCCACATCACACTGCATGATCTGTGCTGTTCCGCCTGCAGATTCAATCTCTGTTTTCACTTCCTGCGCGCGCTCTTTCGATCCATTATAATTGATCACTACTGCTGCGCCCTCCTGTGCCAGACGCAGCGCGATCGCTCTTCCGATTCCTCTGGAAGCACCTGTCACTACCGCAACTTTCCCTGTCAGTCTGTCTAACATAATTCATTTACCACCTTATCTACGTCTTCCCAGGTTCCGACGTTATACACTTTCACCCCACGGTTTATCTTTCTCAAGAAACCAGCCAGTGTTCTTCCAGGCCCGATCTCGACAAATGTATCTACACCGTCCGCGATCAGAAGTTCCATACTCTGCTGCCAGCGTACGGAAGATGCCACCTGACGCGCAAGCAGTTCTTTTGTCTTTGTAATATCAGTTACATATTCTGCTGTCACATTCGTCACGTATGGGATCTGGAGATCAGAAAAATCTACCTGTTCCAGTTCTTTTCCAAGTTCTTCTCCGGCCTGCTCCAGGAGAGAAGAATGGAACGGTCCACTGACATTAAGCGGAAGGACTCTCTTTGCTCCGGCTTCCTTCAGTGCATCTGCTGCCTGTTCCACATCTTCCTTCCATCCTGTAATCACAATCTGTCCCGGACAATTGTAGTTGGCGATCATTACACCACTTCGATCTGCCAGCACTTCCTCAATCTTTCCGGCATCCAGTCCAAGAACCGCTGCATGGCTCCCTGACCACCCGGTACTGCATTCTGCATCAGAATACCGCGTTTTCTTACTGTTGTGATTGCATTTTCTGTGCTCATTCCTCCTGCTGAAGCAATCGCACAATATTCACCCAGGCTTAAGCCTGCTGTGACATCCGGGGCGAGTCCCCGTTCTCTTAATACCTTCTCCATTGCCATACAGACAGTCACAAGTGCTGCCTGTGTATATTCTGTCTGATCCAGAAGATCATTTTCTTCAAAACAGAGTGCTTTCATATCCAGTCCAAGCAGTTCACTTGCACGGTCGATCACCTCTGCTGCCGTCTTACTGTTTTCATAGAAATCTTTTCCCATTCCGGCTTTCTGTGCTCCCTGTCCCGGGAAAATAAATGCGATCTTACTCATAGAATCCTTTTCCTCCGATCAGTTCATCTGTCTGTGAGACCAGCTTCTGGATCACTTCCTGACAGGTAAGCTTCTCCTTGATCATACCTGCGATCTGCCTGCCATCACGCTTCCGCTCTGAACATCTCCATCAACAACAGCTCTCCTGAGTCCTCCTAGTGTCAGATGTTCAAGTTCTTCGAATGTTGCTCCTGCCTGTTCTTTCTCAAGATACTCTTTCGTCATTTTATTACGAAGGGCACGAACCGGATGACCTGTAGATCTTCCTGTCACACGAGAATCAATATCCCTTGCTTTCAAAATGCATTCTTTATAATTCTCATGCACCTGTGCTTCTTCTGTCACAACAAAACGTGTTCCGATCTGGACACCCTCTGCTCCGAGCATAAATGCCGCTGCAATTCCTCTTCCATCTGCAATTCCTCCGGCTGCGATCACCGGGATTTCAACTGCATCTACAACCTGCGGAACGAGAACCATCGTTGTATTCTCACCGATGTGTCCGCCTGCTTCTGTTCCTTCTGCCACCAGAGCATCTGCTCCACAACGCTGCATTCTCTTCGCCATCGCTACAGAAGCAACTACAGGGATCACTTTGATTCCGGCTTCCTTCCACATCTTTATATATTTTTCCGGAGATCCTGCACCGGTCGTGACAACTGCTACACCTTCTTCGACAGCCACCTTTGCAACTTCATCTGCATAAGGACTGATCATCATAATATTGATTCCAAACGGCTTATCTGTCAGCTTCTTTGCCTCACGGATCTGTTCTCTGACCCACTCGGCCGGTCACTTGCTGTTCCGATCAGTCCAAGTCCACCGGCATTTGAAACTGCTGCCGCCAGATGATATTCTGCAACCCATGCCATACCGCCCTGAATGATCGGGTACTCAATTCCAAGTAATTCTGTTATTCTCGTTCTCATAAGAACTCCCTTCTTGATCACTTCTCTATCAACGGTTCTCTCGGATCGGCTGCCGAAAAGGAACCGGAATGCTTCGTTTTCTACTTGTTCTATACTTCTACTTGTGTGATTCGATATATTTTACAACGTCCCCCACTGTTGTGATCTGCTCCAGATCTTCAGATGGGATCTCTACTTCAAAAGCTTCCTCAAATGCCATTACCATCTCAAAAAGATCCAGGGAATCTGCTCCGAGATCCTCTTTGAAAGATGTTGTCTCACTTAATGTGCTTTCCTCTACGTTTAATGACTCTGCTACGATTTCTTTTACTTTTTCTAACATGATTTTGTTTTCCTTTCTTGAATTTACCATTCCATCAGGCATCCTGCCCATGTAAGTCCTGCCCCGAATCCGGCAAGTTATAATTTTCTGATCTCTTTTCAGCTTTCCATCCCGATTCATTTCATTTAAAAGGATTGGAACTGACGCCGCGACGTATTCGCATATTCACCAAGATTCATTGGGAACTTCTCAATTTCTACGCCAACTCTCTTTGCAGCCGCTTCAATGATTCTTCTGTTTGCCTGATGCAAAACAAAGTAATCCACATCTTCTCTTGAAACATCTGCTTTTTTCAACATTTCTTCGATGATTTCCGGTACTTTTCTCACAGCGAACTTAAAAACTGCCTGTCCATCCATCCGAATTACCGGCGTTTCTTCTGTTCCATATTGTAAGGTCAATGCCTCTCCCTTGTCTCCTGCCGAATGTGCCATGGCCGTGTAGACTGCTTCTGCACTTTCACTTTCTTCTCCCCGGAGAACCACTGCACCTGCACCGTCTCCGAATAAAATGCAAGTTCCACGGTCTTTCCAGTCTACAATTCTGCTCATCTTCTCTGCACCGATCACCAGTGCAGTCTTAACAAGACCCGAACGGATATAAGACTGCGCCGTATTCAATGCGAGAATAAATCCCGAACAGGCTGCATTCAGATCGTATCCCCATGCATGAACTGCACCGATTGCTTTCTGCACTTCACAGGAAGTATTCGGAAATACTGTTTCTGAAGAAGACGTCGCTACAAGGATCAGGTCAATCTCTTCTGCTTTCAGCCGCTGTCTGCAAGAGCTTCTTCTGCTGCTTTTGCAGCCATAAAAGATACCGTCTCCTCTTTTGCGAGATGTCGGCTTTGAATTCCTGTGCGTTCCCGGATCCATTCATCACTTGTGTCGACCAGAGAGGACAATTCCACGTTGTCCATTCGATGGGACGGTATGTACGATCCTGTCCCGCATATTCTTCCTATCATATCTCTTCTCCAACTCTGTCAAATAATTGTCACTCTTCACAGTATGATTCTTTCCAGATCTGAACCATAATTGTTTTGACTTTTAAATACTTTGACTCTCAAAGTATATCATAAATAAAATAGATGTCAAGATAATTTTTAGACAGTTTTTCTCTTTTTGTCTATTAGTTGCTGGTCGCACATCGTATGAACAGCAATACATATTTTATTTGAATCTGTCTTTTCTGCGCAGTATAATAAAATAAACGTAACTGTTCAGAAAGGAAATTTGTCATGAAATACAAGAATATTGTTTTTGACTTTGGAAATGTCATCGGACGTTTCGATGGAAAAGCGATCCTCTCAGAATTCTGCCCACATGAAGAAGAACTGGATTATTTATCCGAAATCGTTTATAAACGCTGGGCAGAGCTTGACGCCGGCACACTTGATTATGATAGTTACATAAATGAAGTCATCGATCAGGTTCCGGAACATTTGAAGGACTGCATCCGCCGGTTTGCAAAAGAATGGCCACGCTGCACTACTTTACTTCCGGATACCATTACATTTATCCATGAATTAAAAGAGCGCAATATACCAATCTATCTGCTGTCTAATGCTCCAACCTATTTTGCAGAATACTATGAAGGAAGCGAGCTTCTCTCTCATTTTGACGGAATCTTATTTTCCGGACCGATCAGACTTGCAAAGCCGTCTCCTAAAATCTACAGTCATTTTCTCAGGAAATTTGATTTAAAGGCAGAAGAATGTTTCTTCATTGATGATCTTGAGCCAAACATCAATGCAGCAAAAGAAGCCGGAATGGGTGGACTTGTATTTACTGGCGATATCAATGAAGTAAAAAAGCAATTGGTTTCTGATCCAATTGCTTTTTCTATTTGCTCCTGCCTTTATCCTCTATCGATTGAACGCTTTGAATTCTCTCTGTGCTTCACGCTTCTGATCTTTCTTTGCGATCGTCTCACGCTTGTCATATAATTTCTTACCTTTGGCAAGTCCAATCTCAATCTTTACAAGACTTCCACTGAAATAAACCTGCAGCGGAACAACTGTAATTCCCTGTTCTTTCATCTTACCAAATATTTCAGTATCTCCTTCTTATGAAGAAGCAGCTTCTCACGCGAAGCGGATCTTTGTTAAAGATATTCCCCTTCTCATAAGGACTGATATGCATACCATAGATATACATCTCCCCGTCTTCCACACGGATAAATGCTTCTTTAATACTACACTTTCCCATACGAAGAGACTTTACTTCTGTGCCATGCAGCACAAGTCCTGCTTCGTATTTCTCAAGAATAAAATAATCATGATATGCTTTTTTATTATTCGCAATAAGTTTTTCTCTGTCTTTGCCATCTGATTCCAACCTCTAACTCATCTATTTTAACCGCACTCCTGCAAGTACTATGCCAGCTCGAAATTAATTGTCCGGAACAGCTTGTCTGCATCACTTACGCGGACACGCACCTTTTCACCAAGTTTATATGTCTTTCCTGTATGCTCTCCAACCATTTCATATGTCTGCTCTATAAAATTATAATGATCGTCCCGCAGATCCACAACATGAACAAGACCTTCCACTGTATTCGGAAGTTCTACATAGATTCCCCATTTTGTAACACCGGAAATGACACCTCGTACTCTTCTCCAATATGCATGCGCATATACTCTGCTTTTTTCATCTTCACAACTTCACGTTCTGTCTCTTCTGCCAGTCGTTCTCTGTCACTACACTGCTTCGCTACTTCCGGGAGGATCTTGTCATAATGTTCTATACGATTCTCATTCAATCGTCCGCGCAGATTCTCCTTAATGATTCTGTGAATCTGGAGATCCGGATAACGGCGGATCGGAGAAGTGAAATGTGTATAATACTTCGCTGCCAATCCAAAGTGTCCTGTATTATCTGTTGTGTATTTTGCCTGGCACATGGAGCGTAATGTAAGTCTGCTGATCAGAGCTTCTTCCGGAGTTCCTTCCACCTGACTAAGAAGCTTCTGAATCTCCTTTGGCTTTACTTCATCATGCACATGAATATGATAACCGAAATTATTGATAAATGTACTCAGTTTCTTTATCTTCTCTTCGTCTGGAACTTCATGCGTTCTGTAGAGAAATGGAACCTCTCTCCAAAAATATTCTTCTGCCACCGTCTCATTGGCAAGAAGCATAAAATCTTCGATGATCTTCGTTGCACTGTTTCTCTCATAAGGTTTGATATTAATTGGTTTCCCCTTCTCATCCAATTCAATCTTTGTCTCCGGAAAATCAAAATCAATCGAACCTCTCTTGCCACGTCGTTCTCTGAGAATCGTTGAAAGTTCCTGCATCTTCTGAATCATCGGAACAAAATCCTCATCTTCTTTCAGTGCTTCTGGTTCTTCTGCCAGCACCTTAGATACACCTGTATAACTCATACGCTTGTCTACCCGGATCACAGTCTCCGCGATCTGATGATCGATCACCTCGCCTTTCGGAGACACTGTCATAATGCAGGATAATGCCAGACGGTCTTCCCCTGCATTCAGAGAACAGATGCCATTCGACAACACATGCGGCAGCATCGGTATGACACGGTCAGCAAGATAAACACTCGTCCCACGCTTCAGTGCTTCTCGATCCAGGGCACTTTCTCCTGTACATAATTGGTAACATCCGCAATATGAACTCCCAGCTGATAATTCTCATCCTTCATTATCAAAGAAACCGCATCATCTAGATCCTTCGCATCTTCACCGTCGATCGTAACCATCTGCCAGTCACGTAAATCCAATCTTCCGGCACAATCTGCTTCGGATACATCTTTCCCAACACGAACCGCCTGATTCAATACCTTCTCCGGAAATTCTGTAGGAAGATCATAATCCTTTACAATAGATAAAATATCCGCTCCCGGATCATTCACATGACCGATGATCTCAACAATCTTTCCTTCCGGCTTAGCATGTTCCTGTCCATAAGATGTCAGTTCTACCACAACCTTATGACCGTCCATGGCATCCATCTCTTTTCCGGCCGAATATAAATATCCTTCAGATATCTCTGATTATCCGGACGTACAAATCCAAAACTCTTACTCTTCTCATACAATCCGACAATCTTCTTCACCTGATGCGACACGATTCTTACGATTTTTCCTTCTTTTCTCTTACCTCCCGGCGCACCTGTGATAATACATTCCACTTCATCTCCCTGGAATGCACCGTTCACATTCTCTCCCGGAATAAAGATATCCTCATCTTCACCCTCTACCATAACAAATCCAAATCCACGGATATTCGCCTGGAAGGTTCCTGTGATACGCTTTGCCTGACCTTTACTGTATTTCCCTCTTTTAGAAAGTGTAATCTTTCCTTCTTCAACGAGCGCATCCAACACTTCCTGAAGCTCTCTTCTCTGTTCTTTCGATACCTGAAGAACCGTCGCAATCTCTTTGACTTTCATTGGGATATAAAAATCATCACAAATAAAGTCATAAATCACTTTTTTTCTCTTTTCAAATGTCTGATCCATTCTGTTTCCTTTCATCTTTACTCAAAGTAAAAAAAGACATTCTATAGTCTTATTATAGAATGTCTTATACTTACTTCATCATCTGTTATTAATTAAAAACCTTAAGGTTCAGTACTACTGCAAGCACCAGGAAAAGAATAGCAAGAAACTTTGTGACTTTACAAGTGCACCTTCCATAGAACGTCCCTTGTTCTGTCCCCAGTAAGTATCCGCCATACCGCCAATCGTTCCCAATCCAGCTGACTTTCCTTCCTGCAAAAGAATAATCGCTGATAATGCGATACAGTCTATAACAAAGATAATGTATAAAACAATCTTCAAAACGTCCATCTTCTATGACCTCCTACACACTGACGTAACAGCACACCTGTTAAACCATAAAAATATAGCTTCTTAAATCTTCTCATGCCATTACATGAATCTTAATTATTCTATCACAAGTATGGTTAATTTGCAAGTATTAAAAGATTCCAAATATCTTCTCACGGAACGATACATATAAGGAATCATAATCTGTATACTGAATCTTACTGTTCTTAAACTTTTCTCCCCATCTGCTGCAGAGATGATCTGCGATCAGTTTCGCATCGTCATGCTCTGTCAAAAGAATTGCCGGAAATACATAATAGATCATAAAGAAATTCAGATCTGTCTGAACTGCACTGTCTATTTTTCCTTTTTTCGGAGAAACATATGCATCATAAACCTTATCTGTAAAGCATACTGCAAGCTCTTTTGCTGCCGCTTCTTTATCAGAAGCATTCTCCGTATATTCTGTCATCTCACGGAAATAATGTCCATGATTCTCTATAAAAGCCTCCATATTTACTTTATAAGAAGCCTCTTCAACTTTCATCATCGGCTTCATATCTGCAAATATTTTTTCTACATGATCAAGCATATTGTTCCTCCATTACGTTAAAAAATGTGACTAGTCTGTTACAACACCTTTCTGAAGCATTACATTCGCATAAAGTGCTGATTCACCTGTTGCAATGATTGCATAAGCTGTCTTAGCTTCATCATAGAATGCAAAACGCTCAATGTTTCCAACAACAGCATCACCTCTGTCATCATATTTACGGATAATCTCTTTATATGTATCCCAGATTGGTGTCTCCACAGTATCTCCAGGCATAACTTCCATAAGATTTACCGGATGCTCCACATAGCTGTCCAGAGGGAACACCTGAAGAATCGCATCAAGAATCTCCGGCACTCCGTGTCCGTCGCAACGGATCACAATCGCGTCTTTTCCCATTGATTCAGCCGGAAGTTTCCATCAGAGATGACCAGTCTGTCACTGTGTCCCATCTCAGCAAGTACTTTCAACAGTTCTGGTGATAAAATTTTTGGAATTCCTTTTAACATATTATCTTCCTCCTTGATATAATAACATATTATTTTAAAAAAGGAACCGGGAATTTCCCGATTCCTTTCTTTTCACTTTAATAATTCAGCTTCTCTTTACAGATATGAATTAGTCATAAAGGTTTGGAACGATGTCAGCATCTTCCATGTTTGTAGAATCATACCAGTAACCATCTGTTGTAACGTCTTCTACAGACTCACCATCACAGATCTTAGCAAGAGTCTCGATGGAGATTTTACCCTGCATCAGAGGAGACTGTGTAACAGCACCGAGCATTGTACCATCTTTAACAGCTGCTTTAAGAACTGCACCAGCATCGAATCCAGCTCCAACGATCTTTCCTTCGTCTGTTCCAAGTTTGTTCAGGTTCTGGTTAGCTGTGAGAACACCCTCTGCAGATACCTGGTTTGATCCGAACATAGCGATTGTATCGTCTTTGTTCATGATGTTAGAAGCCTCTGTAGCACACAGCTCAACTGTTGTCTGAGCCGGAACTGCAACTTCAAGGATAATGTCTGCAGATGCCTGATCTCCGTTGTCTTTAACCTGGTTACATAGAAGTCATTTCCTACAACTGCTACTGTATATCCATCAGCTTTAGCAAGTTCGATGAACTTGTTGATGAATCCCATACCACGCTCAGAAATGTTAGCGGATGTTGCATCCTGGTTAACTTCACCTACACGAACCTGTCCTTTTCCAAGTCTGTCTTTGATTGCTGGATAGATGTGCTCAGCAGCAATTCCACCAGCCTGCTCGTTGTCTGTTACAACTGTTGCGTATACAGATCCTTCTGGAGCGTCCGGAACACCTGAGTCGAAGCATACTACTGGGATTTTCTTCTCAAGTGCTGACTTCAGTGAATCAATAACTGAGTTCTGGTCACAAGCTGCAAGAGCGATTCCGTCTGGATCTTTGTTGATTGCGTTGTTCAGCATGTTAACCTGGTCAGCGATATCGGACTCAGCGTTCGGTCCTGTTGTGTTAGCTGTAACACCGAGCTCATCACAAGCCTGGTTGATTCCCTGTACAGCTGCCTGCCAGTATGAAGACTGGAAGCTCTTTACAACAACTTCGAAATGATATCCCTTGGAATCTCCTGATCCTCCTGTCTTAGTGTCGCCATCTGCTTTCTTAGTGTCATCTGCCTTGGATCCACATCCTGCGAGCATTCCAACTACCATACATCCACCAAGTAAAACTGCTAAAACTTTCTTTTTCATAATTATGTCCTCCTGACAAA